>Ga0172379_10009578_pt1 | contig 11920 bp, 10 predicted proteins | sample GrowelOW334metaG_FD_119756 | JGI IMG/M metagenome (GOLD analysis project Ga0172379, IMG submission 119756) | Groundwater microbial communities from an aquifer near a municipal landfill in Southern Ontario, Canada - Groundwater well OW334 metaG | ecosystem: Environmental > Aquatic > Deep... | reverse complement strand
GTATGGGGGGCATGGGTATGGGCGAAGACTACTAAGTCAACATGCTTAAGCCGATCACATAATCTGGAAAAATGTTTGCGTTTACCTATTTCCAAGCACAAATAGGGGATTAATAGACTTACCGGACTCGTCATGAATTTCCAGATGCAAATGCGGGCCGGTAGATCGCCCGGTAGACCCCACTTCACCTATCTTTGACTCAGTAGTCACTTTATCTCCGGCCTGTACTTCTATTTTTGATAGGTGGGCATAAAGTGTCGAATATCCGTTTTTATGTGAAATTATCACTTTTTGTCCATAGCCGAATCTGTCAGATTCAGCTTCGGTTACAATTCCCAGCATTATCGGATTAATCGGGGTTCCTTTGGGGGCTCTGAAATCAATTGCCGAATGAAGCAGCCAATATCCCTGAGACATTTCTCTGAACGGTAAGGGAAACCTTATTGCCTCTTCCGTCACCATTTTTACTTCACTCTCGGGGATAACCATTATCGTTGGTACTCCACCGGTATCAGAAGCTGCAGACGGCAGGGGATTCAAAATTGCCGCAGTAAATACCATTATTGCCAAGTGCACGCCTACCACTTTTTGCAGATTCCTGTGGGTCATGATCGGTCTCAGGGCAAAGCTAATCGGGTGGCTCGATCCGCACTTGGAAGCAAACCGGATTGCTTTCCAGGCCAGTTCTTTAAATAGCAGGGGAGTAGAACCCAAAGCCAGAAGCCTCTCACCCCTTTCATATATATATGATTTCCAATTAGTCTTCATATAGGGATAAAAAAATCTCCGGTTTTTACTTCGGAGAACTGCTTCGCAGTATAGCCTATAAAATGAGTAAAGTCAATTTTTACCTCTCCCCCACCTTCGGTTTATATTCGGTGTAGGGTAGAGAAGAACACAAAGATAAATTGGATAGATTATTATTAAATTATTCATGCAACTGATAAATCCTGTAGGTTTAAGCACTTTTGAAGCAAATTCCAGTTTGTCCGAATTCGGACCAAATCAGGTTTCCCAAAAGCAATCCGGTTGGTTTCAAATACTTTTGCGGCAATTCAAATCGCCTTTTATCTATCTTCTCTTGGCCGCTTCCGCCGTTTCTTTTCTTCTGTCATCACCCACCGATGCCGTAGTTATTTTGGTTTTTATAGCTATCAACTCGGGATTGGGCTTTTACCAGGAATTCACATCGCATAAAACCTTGGAAGCTTTGGAAAAATATCTGAAATTTGATACCCTCGCTCTTCGTGATGGTAATTTTCAGTCTGTATCCAATTCCCAATTGGTTCCCAAAGATATCATCAAACTAGCTCCCGGAAATATTATTCCTGCCGATGTTGTGCTCATTTCTGCCATCGATTTACTCATCGACGAATCCAGTCTCAGTGGAGAGTCTTTACCTGTTCCAAAAAAAGCCTTGGATAAGGCCTTTTCCGGTACTAGTGTTACCACTGGTTCCGCCGTAGCTGAAATCGTTTCCACCGGATCAAAAAGTACTATGGGGAAGATTGCCCTGGCTTCACAATCCGAGTCAGTCAGCACTTTTGAAAAAGACATCTCCAGCTTCAGCCGTTTTGTCCTCAAGTTAGTACTGGTAACTTTATTTATTTTGTTTTTAGTTAATTATTTTTTCAAAGGCAACTCATCCAGCATAGTAGAACTTCTCCTATTTTGTATCGCTTTGGCCGTTTCCGTGATTCCGGAAGCCTTACCGGTAGTCATCACCTTTTCTCTCTCCCGCGGAGCCTCTCATTTGGCCAGGAAAAAAGTCATAGTCAAAAAACTCCTGTCCATCGAAGATTTGGGAGGTATCCAAATATTGGCTACCGACAAAACCGGAACTCTGACTGAAAACCGGCTGACTTTATCTGAATTAAGTCCCGGATCATCAAAAGATGTTCTCATTTTAGCGGCTGCCGGTAATAGTAATTCTTCCGATCCTTTTGAAATAGCTATTAACCAGTCCCTTACTCCGCCCCAAATTGAATTATTAAAAAACTATCAGCTCCTTAAATCATTCCCTTTCGATCCGATTCACAGGACCAGTTCGGCAGAAATCAGGTTTAAAGGTCGGCTTTTTACCGTTGTCAGAGGGGCTCCGGAAAGTTTGCTTTTGCCGAAAGCTAATTCCCGCTGCCAAACCTGGCTGAAATTCCAGGCAGTTTTTGGTCGGCGTTGCCTGGCTGTAGTCAAAAAAACCGATAAATCATCCAAGTTTATAGGTCTCATCTCTTTTTCGGATCCCATCAAAAAATCCTCAGCTCAGGCAGTCTCCATAGCCAACAAACTTGGAGTTCAGATCAAAATTCTTACCGGCGATAGCCCTGAAGTTGCCGCGACTGTAGCCCGGGAAATCGGGCTCATTAGCTCCACAAATCAGGTTGTTACCGGTGATGTTTTCTGTGCGCTTTCTGCCTTGGAACAAAAGTCCGCCATCGATAAATTCGTAGTTTTTGCCCGCACCTCTCCCTTTCAAAAGAATTCCATCGTCGATCTGCTTCAGACCAAATACAGTGTTGGCTATCTGGGCGACGGTATCAATGATGCCATAGCGCTTCAGAGCGCCGATGTTGGTATGGCTGTCTCAAACGCTTCCCAAGTAGCCAGACAGGCGGCGGATATTGTCCTTTTAGAAAAAGATTTAGGGGTATTGGTAAACGGCATTAAAGAAGGCAGAATTATCGCCGCCAATACCAGCAAATACATCACTACCACCATGGCTTCGAATTTTGGCAATTTTTACGCTGTTGCCGTATCTTCTCTGTTTATTCCCTTTCTTCCCATGCTTCCTTTGCAAATTTTAGCCCTCAATTTATTATCCGACTTTCCCATGATCTCCATCGCTACCGACAATGTCGATGCTGCAGATATTTCCAGCCCCACCCGTTTTCAGGTCCACAAATTTATAGACCTGGCCATGGTTTTGGGTACGGTTAGCACTGTATTCGATTTTCTCTTTTTTGCTCTCTACTTTAAAATTTCGGAACCGGTCCTCCAAACCAATTGGTTTATCGGGAGTATTCTCACTGAGTTGGTTTTTATTTATTCCATCCGGAGCCGAAAATTATTTTTCCGGGCCGCCCCTCCCTCAACTTCTTTAATCGTTTTATCACTCCTGGCCGTAATTGTTACTTTAATTTTACCTTTTACCAATTTCGGCAAGTCAGTTTTCGGATTCGAAAGTCCTACTGCAAAATATTTAATCACTAATCTTGTCCTGGTTTCTGCCTACTTTATCTCTACCGAAACGGTTAAGCTTATTTACTATCGTCTTCATCACCCGAAAACTTGAGGCCGGAGGGGGAATCGAACCCCCGCAATGGCGGTTTTGCAGACCGCTTCGTTTCCACTTCGACATCCGGCCACGCTCATTATTTTACCATTTGTGATAAGATTCGCTTGTGTTTAGACGCCAACTTTTCGCCTTAATTCTCATCTTTGCGGGTTTAGGTATCGTCACCGGCCTGATTTACGTTCGGATCAGCAGAATCGCCAAGCCGACCGCCGGATTGCGGGTTGAATCCATTCCCCCTTCCGTAGTTTTTGTAAACAATGTCCAGGTAGGCAGAACTCCTTTCGAAAAATTGTTCTCTCCCGGTGAGGTTGCCGTCCGCCTGGTCCCCGAATCCACTTCTTCTGGCATATCTGCTTACCAGACAAAAGTGCGCCTGACAAATAAAGTTTATACCGTAATTCGCCGTGAATTTTCGGATACCGAAAGTCGCACCGCCGGCGAAACCATAACCCTCAATTCCTATTCCGGACCCCAGTCAGCCTTAAGCGTAGTCACGACAGATCCCGAATCAGCATTGGTATCTGTAGATGGACTTTCCCAGGGTTTTTCTCCGATCAATATTGCCTCTATTGCTTCCTCTGAACACCAAATCGAAGTCAGTTCTCCAGGTTACGCCAGCCGGTTAATCCAGGCCAAAACCGTCAATGGTTATCAATTATCCGTAAATGTAAAATTGGCAGCAATTAGCACACCTCCCCCCAAAATCACCCCCACGGTAACTCCGGCATTATCAATAACTCCTTCTTCTTTCCCTCGCCCTTACGTCGTTATATCCCAAACCCCGACCGGTTTTCTCAGGGTTAGATCTGCCCCGAACAAATCAGCCTCCGAGGTAGGCCAGGTAAAACCCGGTGAGACGCATACCTTTTTAGACGAATCTGAATCTGGGGGGTGGTTTCAGATAAAGTTAAACACCGAGGCAACTTCTTCCGGTTGGATCTCTTCGGAATACGCAAAGCTGTTCAAATAATCCTAAAACCACGTGCCATAAAGTACTCCGATAACCATCAACATCCAGGTCAAAACCGTGATCAGAAGCGGCGGATCGGAAAAAAACACTCTTTCCGGAGTTTCAGCTCTGGACCCGTCATAAATCACCAATAAATATCTCATAATTCCAAAAATCACTACCGGGATTGTTGCCATCAGCCATTTGTTTATCGTCAGGGTTCTGGAAAGTACCGGTAGAGTCACCGGGCCTACTATGGTTGCCTGGTCGTAAAAATTAAAAGTGTAAAGCGCCCACGACAAAAAAGCCGCAGTGGAAAACATCGAAAGATAAGAATCCAATATTACCGGACTGTATTTCCCCATCACTTTCCGGTGCAATACCGCCGAAGCCTGTTCTGTCAAAATCGCCAGTTCTGCCCGTCTTTTACCGACAGCCAGAAAAAGCGAGGTTGAGATCACGCATAGTAAAAACCAAATTGATAAGTGGGCATTAATTACTAAAGCCCCGGCAAAAACTCTGATGAAAAAACTCAAAGCAATTACAAACACATCCACCACTTCTATATGCTTCAACACTAATGAATACAAAATTTGCATCCCCCAGTAAACCAATACGGCCACCCCGAACAGAAAAGATAGTCCGAAGGAGAGATATAATCCAACAGCCGATCCGATCGCGAAACAGGCTAATGCTGTGGTCTTAGATACTTTGCCTGAGGCAATCGGCCTTTTTTTCTTAAACGGATGAGCCTGATCAGCCTTAAGATCCAGGACATCGTTCAAAAAATATATTCCCGATGCCACCAGAGTAAACGCCAAAGTGGCTTCCGAAACAATCCAAAATTCCTTAACCCAGGTTTCGGAAGTATAGATATTCCCGGTAAAAAGAAGTGCCGCAAAAAGCGTTAAATTTTTTACCCACTGTCTCGGCCTTGCTGTTTTAAGAATTTCAACCAACCCTGCAGCCACCATATAAAACCTCCGATAATAAGAATAACTGAGGCCATTGTAAAGTACTTTAGGCTTGCTTTCAATTGCATTGCCACAAAAGCCAATATCAACGACACTGCTGTATAAAAAACCGCTATTCTGGACTTACTCCAGCCTCTGTCCAGAAGTAAATGATGCAGATGTTCTCTTCCTCCCCATACCGGAGATCGTCCTTCTGAAATTCGCTTAATAATTACCGTTACGGCATCAATAAACGGGATACCTAAAACCAGCACCATCGTTCCCACTCTGGCTACTGAGAAAATCGCCAGTAGCCCCAGCAAAAAACCAGCCATACTTTTTCCTCCATACCCCGGCATAATCCGTTGTGGAAACCAATTCCATGGCCAGAATCCTGCAAAAGCCCCGGCAGTCAGACCGGCCAGAATGATAACCACGTTTTGGCTTCCGTCGCTGCCGGTTCTCAGCCCCAAAATTGCGATAGTAATTGCCGCCACGATTACAAAACCCGGCAGCTGACCATCTACTCCACTGCTCCAGCCCACAATATTTTGCATCCACACCAGCCAGATAAGTGCAAAAAAATCTGATAAAAGCCACAGGCAGTGTCTGTTACCCAAAAAGACAAAACACAGCTGTGGATAGTCCAGCCTGAGAATTCCCCCTAAGGGATTGGTAATATATGCAATCCCTATTCCCACTCCGATTACGCATAAAGCCGCAATTATATTAATCATCAGTCGAAGGTATGGAGAAATTTGTTCTTCAAACCTGTCATCCAGAAATCCGGTAATCATGAGCGTCGTCAGGGCAGCGGTAATACCCATGATTTTGTTATTCCATGGCAAAAAAAGTAGAAAACCTACAGCTAAGGCCGCAAACACCGGAATTCCTCCGCCTCTCGGCACCGCCTGTTCATGAGTTACTTTGGCTAACTTATGCCGTTTCGGATCGTCTATAATTTTCAGTTTGTCTCCAAACTTCACTACTAAAAATGTCACCGCATAGGAAACAAACAGAGCCAAAACAAAAGGGTAAAGAAAAGTTAAGTACAGAGAATTCATGTTTAGATAATTATCAAAATTATTCTTACTATTCCCGAAATCAAAATAATTTCTCCTGCCAGGCCAACTCCCGATACTACCGCCGCCAGTATCCGGTCGATTTTAGATATTTTAGAGATAAAGCTCAAACCAACGGAAAACAGAACGACCAATATCGGATAAATTAGGCCCACAGGTCTTGATAACTGTTCTTCCCCCCACGGAAGGCTGTAAAACAGCGGAATTTGTGGCGGCAATTTGTTTCCAACTACCAAAAACACTCCCAATACGGTCACAATACTGGTGATCGCCAGTATTCCCTGCCAGAAAAACAAGTTAGCTCCGATCTTTTTCCAATCTAATTCTTTCATGTTCAAATTATATCCCACCCATAATCCGCCGATAAACCAGGGCTTTGCCTACTGTCCCTTGTATCAAATAATCTTGTTTTAATAGCAATTCCAGCCCGGGCAGTTCGTCTTCATTGCCGAAACTTACTATATATTTGGGCAAATTCAATTTCAGTGCCTTCATTGTTGTCTCCTCGGCCCTAAAATCTTTGATATGGTATTTCACCGTATATTTACCGGTAGGAAGTAGGCCGGAAATGGCATAAATCATTGGTTCATCCCCCCACACAAATATCCGGTCCTCAGGTTGACTGCCTGCTGTAATTTTCCCGGCGATTTCATAATTGTCATTTACTTTCGCATCAAACCACGAAAAATATTCAGCTTTGGTCTTTTTATTTAATGCAAAATTAATAAAATTGTCATAATAACTGACTACCCGGTATCCGTAAAAATTAAACACCTGCGTGGTCGCGACAAGGAGGGCAGCAAATATTAATCCCAGACCTTTTTCCTTTTTCGTGCCTGCCAATAGCAAAATCAGCCATAATGCCAAACTTCCTATTATTTGCAGTAAATAATGTGGATACGGCCTTCCTGAAAGCAAGCTGGAAAAAAGCGTAATCACAAACCACCATCCCAAAATTCTGATTTTTTTGTCTTCTTTTTTCGATACCAACCACACAGCCAAAATTAATCCCAGGGTAACCAAAGCTCTGCCTTTAACCGAATAAATCCCTTTTTCACTACTCGTCGCTTTCCACGAAGATAAATATGGCAGGTTTTGTGCCCATGCTGCTGTCAAATACTCCCGCGCTCCCCCCTGTACTGCATAGTATCCTACCGATAGGATAATCGGCATCATCACTCCTACCCCCAAAACCAGAGATTTTTTAAACCAGTTTTTATCCTTACCCGACAACCACCAGATTGGCCACACCCCCGCCTCTATAATTGCTGGCATTTTAAACAATCCCCCGATACCAAACAAAAACCCGGCCCAAAATATTTTTCGAAAATTCAAAACATCCCTCCACAGCATATTAAAAGCAATTAAGGTAGGTAGTAAAAAGAATATTTCGGCATTGGCGATATTTCCTTCCAGCTTTGGCCAGCAAATAAGAAAGGCAAATATCGCAGTCGATAAATAAACATATTTTTCTTTTGAAAACATTTTTTTGGCTAAGCACCAGAACACCGGTATCTCCGCTACTACCCAAATCGTGGCTATGAATTTAAACCAAAATTGATTCCCGCCTGAAAGTGCCGCTGCAAAATACAAGAGCGGTGGTTTGTTATCATGAATCCCGGTATAAAGAGGAACTCCTGCCCGGATAGCCTTACCGATAGTTAAATAAATGCCCTCATCGCCATACCAGTACGGTTCAAACAAAGAAGGAATTCTTAACAAAATCACCAAACATATGATAAATACCAATGCTTCATATTTCAGAAGCCAACCAAGAATATTTTTAATCATTAGGATTATTCTACTTTTTCTGTAATCCTGTATTCCAGGTATTTGCCCAGCATCAGTCTGGTATGTGCATCCAGTCCCGGTAGGGCATTAAAGAAAAAACCTGTTATCGGCATAATCACAAATTCAAAAGGTGTCAAAAGAATTTTCCATTTCGGTATGTCTGCCGGTCTTTTCGGTCTGTGCCTGAATTCAATCATCAAAAGAATGATTAAAAATACTAATGTGAAGGTCAATATTCCCGAGGATATTTGTGGCAGCATAAACCCCAAAGTTGTTCTCTTAAATACCGGATTTACTAATGTAACCACAGAAACCCCGATGGTAATAATAAACCAGTTAACCGGCCACAATAAATGATCTGTTGTTACCCTCAATATCCTTAAAGTTTTATTTATAAACGATACTCTCGGTTGTTTAAGGTACATTTCTATAAACAAAGGTAGATCCGACACTCCCCATGCCCATCTTTTTTTCTGTTCATACTCATTTATCAGTGTTTTCCAGATACTGGTAGATTCGGCTGCATCGCCGCTGGAAGGCAAAAAGATAGGTTCTACTTCAACTTTTCCATTCAGCTTAAAAAATGCTTTGAAAAAGATTCTGTAATCCTCCGGAATTACATCCGTATCCCAGTATCCGATTCCGTCAACCAACTTTAGGGAACTGGAATAGTTAGAAAAATTAATTAGTCGGTCCTTTCTCACCAATAAGCCGATTTGCCAGACGTTGGAAAAGACATTAATCGCCCGGGTCAAAGCCGGAATTCTCCAGATGTTGTTATAAAAGACAATCGCCGGTTGCCAGAATTTTTCATACCGGTGGGGATCGTCCAAAAACTTAAATGTTAAATAGGCGAAATACTGCGGGTGCAGAATCGCATCGGCGTCATTCGACGTAATTGTTATGAAATTCATATCCCAAGCCCTGCCGTCCACTAGGTTTTGCTTTGCTTCTTTCCCTGCCCAGGCTTCGTTGGATGATTTTCCCTTAATTTCACCGGGAATGTTTGCCGGGTGAACCGTAATTATATAAGCTCCGAATTTTTTACCCAAAGTCGCCCCCAATTTTTCCGCTTCTTCTTTTCCTTTCGGGAATCTTTCTTCTGTGGCCATAACTACAGCTATCTGTTTTAGAGGAAAAGTCTGTTTAGTTAATGCCTCCAATGTTTTCCTATATGTTTCCGCAGGCTCATTAGCTACCATCAAAAGTACTATATGTCTGACCTTGGTCCAATCTCCGAACCCTCTTACTTCTCCCATCCAGTCCAGTTTTTCCGAGGCTTTGATTCGGAAATGTGACACAATTGCAGCCAAAGTCAGAGACAACCCCTTCCATACCCAAAAAACATCAAATGAAAGTATAAAATATGCCGTAAATACAGGGAAAAAATACCCCCCCCAAACTAAAAACAATATCATGTTCCAGCTGATAAACCCGGGTAGTATTTCAAGAAATCTTTTCCGCTTCATTTCATCTTCGAAAATAGCCGTCGTGCGTTATCCGAGGTTTGTTTTTCTATCTCCTCGACACTCACGCCTCTAATTACCGCCATTCTCTCAGCCACAATTTTAACATTTACCGGGGTATTAATCGTCCCCCGGACAGGTTCCGGAGGCAAATACGGAGAATCGGTCTCCAAAAGCAGCCTGTCGGCCGGAACAATTCTTACCAAGTCTCTTAAACTTTCATTCTTTTTATATGTAATCATTCCTCCGAAGCTGAAGTAGCATCCAAGTTCGGCCATTTTCATCATAAATTCTCCCGATCCCGAAAAACAATGCAATAAGGTTTTCATTTGATATTTCAATATCATTTTCTCTACATCCTCATTGGCATTTCTGTTATGAACTATTGCCGGCAGGCCGGTATCTCTGGCCAATTCTAATTGCAGTTTAAATAGCTCTTTTTGTCTAATTTTCTCTTCTTCTGCCGTATCTTCCCGATAATCCAGCCCTATCTCCCCAATTGCCACCACTTTAGCCTGAACTGCTAATTTTCCTAATTTATATTTCATATTTTGTATATTATTTTTCTCTTCCGGATGTATCCCTACCGCCGCCCAAACCCCGGTATTTCCTTCGGTCAGGACGATAGATTGAATGCTATTCTCAAGTCCTGTTCCGTTGACAATCATTTCTACTCCCGTTGCTCTGGATTCGTTAATTATGCTCTGGGCGTCTCTCCCTTCATATTTTGCATCTATCAGGTGGCAATGAACATCGATCATTTTGAAATTCTGGGAAACAGCGGAGCTTCACTCTTAATTGCCGGTCCTTGAAATTGTTTCAGTATTTTTTCCGCCGTTTCAGGTAAAAATGGCAGTAAATTAATCGCAATATCTAGAATTTCTGCCACCAGAGGTTTTAATACGTGAGCCAAGTTATCTCCTTCCAGTTTCCATGGTTTTATCTCTTCAATTTTTCTGTCCAAACCGGAAATCTTTTCCCATATAATTTTTATTGCCTCATCAAATCGATATATATCTAATTTTTGTGATATTTCAGCATTAAATTGTATATTATCCAATTTCCATTTTTCATTTGTTTTTTCAGCCAGTTTTGCCACCCTCGCCACTAAATTTCCTAAGCCGTTGGCCAGATCGGCGTTATATCCATCTTCAAATTTGCTGATCGAAAAATCTCCGTCTTCGAAAGGCTGAACTTTTGCCAGCAGGTAATAGCGGACGGCATCGGTTCCGTACTTGGTTACCAGTTCAATGGGATCAATAGTATTTCCTTGACTTTTGCTGATTTTTTGCCCGTTCAAGGTCAAAAATCCGTGTATGAACACTTGTTTGGAATTTGGCAGTCCGGCAGACAAAAGCATTGCCTGCCAGATCGCGGTTTGCTGCCGTAGATTATCCTTGCCGGCTACTTGAACTCCCGGCCAGAATTCCTCAAATTTCTTTGTATCGTCCGGCCAGCCCAAAGTAGAAATGTAATTAATTAAAGCGTCAAACCAAACATACATAATATGCTCGGGATCTCCCGGCACATCAATTCCCCAGGGCATTTTTGCTTTAAGTCTGGATACCGAAAAATCTTCCAATCCGGCATTTACAAAAGATTTAATTTCATTAAACTTACTTTCCGGTATTACAAAATCGGGATTTTTTTCATAAAAATCCAGAAGTTGTTTCTGAAATTTGGAAAATCTGAAAAAATAATTTTCTTCTTCAATTACCTCCAAATTTTGGGTTGGATGAATCGGACATTTCCCATCCTTAAGTTCCGAATCAGTTTTTTCCAATTCGCAGCCCACGCAATATTTTGTTTTATATGCTTTCTTATATATATCTCCGTTTTCCGCACATCTTTTCCAGAATTCCTGCGTTGCTTGAATATGGTGTTTATCGGTTGTCCGAATAAAATTGGTATAGCTGAGGTTCAACGCCTTTTTTAAGTCATCAAATTTAGCCGCATACTCGTCGCAATAAGCTAGGGGATCTTTTTTTTGCTCTAGAGCCTTTCGGTATATTTTTAATCCGTGTTCATCCGTTCCGAAATTAAATACCACCTCTTTTCCCGAAAGTTTAGCCCATCTGGCGATCACATCCGCTTGAATTATTTCCCATGCAAACCCAATGTGCGGCTCGGCGTTTACATAAGGCAGGGTAGTAGTAATATAAAATTTATTATTCACAAGGCTATTTTACCTCAGACTAAGATATAATTCTGCCAATGACTTATCAGCCTTCCTTAAAAATATTAAACAAATACGCCGACGTTTTGGTTAATTTTGCCCTGAATTCAGGTAAGGGGGTCAAAAAAGGCGAAGTTGTAAGGCTGGTTGTCTCCGAAGTTGCCAAACCGCTTTATATTGCTCTCAGAAATCAAATTCTTAAATCCGG
>Ga0172379_10009577_pt1 | contig 11920 bp, 10 predicted proteins | sample GrowelOW334metaG_FD_119756 | JGI IMG/M metagenome (GOLD analysis project Ga0172379, IMG submission 119756) | Groundwater microbial communities from an aquifer near a municipal landfill in Southern Ontario, Canada - Groundwater well OW334 metaG | ecosystem: Environmental > Aquatic > Deep... | reverse complement strand
TCGCCGAGTCGGTCGACTGGGCGCGGACCCTGATCGCGCTGGAGATCCGCGACCTCGACGACAAGGCCGTCAACGACACCCTCGGCGTGGTCCTCAAGCACGCGTCGGACCACGACCGCGCGATCCGCGAGCTCCGTCTGAGGAAGTGACATGACCACCGAGTCAGCCGAGGAGCACCGCAGCGGTCTGGTCGACCGCCACATCGCCTTCCTCGAGGCGTTGCGGGGGGCCGGCCTGGCGGTGTCGCTCGCCGAGGACCTCGACGCGATCTCCGCGCTGACCGCCCTCGACTGGTCGGAGCGGCGCGTCATCCGTGACGCCTACGCCGCGACCCTGGTCAAGCGGCAGACCCAGCGGCCGACGTTCGACGCGCTGTTCGACATCTACTTCCCGCGCCTGGTCGGCGGGGGCGTGGCCTCGACCGACGCCGGCACCCCCGACGAGTCCGGCGTGCGCGACAACGCGCAGGCGCTGGCGACCTTCCGGGAGGACCTGCTCGAGGCGCTCGCCGACGGCGACGAGCAGCGGATGCTGGAGCTGGCGGCGGAGATGGTGGGGCGCTTCGGTGCGATGCCCGGGCGCGGACCCGGGCTGTCGTCGTGGTCGGCCTACACCGCGCTCCAGCGGGTGTCCCCGCAGCAGCTGGTCGACCAGATCATGGCGGCGCTGCTCGCGCAGGGGCGCACCGAGGAGGAGGCGCAGCGGGTGTCCGGCCGCCGGCTCGGCGCGTTCACCCGGCAGGTCGAGGACGACGCCCGCCGCCGGATCGCGGAGGAGAAGGGCCCCGACCACGTCGCCAACGTCGCGATCAAGCCGAGCATCGACCGGCTCGACTTCACCGCGGCCCGCAAGTCCGACCTGGAGGAGATGCGCCGCGAGATCTACCCGCTGGCCCGGCGCCTGGCCACCCGGCTGACCCAGGAGCACCACGCCCGGCGGCGCGGCCCGCTCGACTTCCGCCGTACGGTCCGGGCCTCGATGTCCACTGGCGGCGTCCCGCTGACCACCCACCACAAGCCCAAGCGGCCCCACCGCACCGAGCTCGTCGTGCTCTGCGACGTGAGTGGGTCGGTGGCCAACTTCGCGCAGTTCACGCTGCTGCTGGTCTTCGCGCTGCAGGACCAGTTCCAGAAGGTGCGGGCGTTCACGTTCATCGACCATGTCCACGAGGTCACCGAGCACTTCCGTCCCGGCGCCGACGTCGCCGACGTGATGGCCGACCTCGCCGCCAGCACCTCGCACGCCGCCCTGTGGGGGCGCACCAACTACGGCCGGGCGTTCGCGAAGTTCGAGGAGAACCACGCCGACGCCCTCGGGCCGAAGTCGTCGCTGCTGATCCTGGGTGACGCGCGGTCCAACTACAGCGACCTCAACGCCGACGTGCTCAAGCGCCTGGCCGGCTCGGCCCGCCACGCGTGGTGGCTCAACCCCGAGGCGATGCGCCACTGGGGCACCGGCGACTCCGCCGCCCCGACGTACGGCGACATCGTGCCGATGGTGGAGTGCCGCAACCTCACCCAGCTCGGCGAGTTCGTGCACGACCTCGCGGGCTGAGTCTCACCCCGCCAGGTAGCCCAGCGACTGGATGCGCGCGATCTCGGCGCGCAGCTCGGGATGGGTGGCGCTGTCGGCGGCCCGGCCGCCGGTGACGTAGATGCTCTCGCCGGTGACGCCCTCGTGGTCGAAGACGACGGTGAGCCGGTTGGGGGAGCCCGCGCTCATCAGGGAGCCCAGCACCGCCACCGGGTCGGAGCGGTCCTCGAGCGAGAGCACCCGGGTCGACTCGGGGATGCGTGGCACGTGCGCGGAGGGCGCGCCGGCGGTCACGACCTGGTCGATCACGAACGACTCCGACGGCGGCCCGGCGGCCACCTCGGCCGCCGTGACCCCGCCCTGCGCCGAGCCGACCAGCATCACGTGGGCGCCCGGGTCGTCGGCCACCGCGGTCTCGATGCTGCGCACCACGTGGGCGGCGTACGCCGTGCGGTCGCCGTCGACGAGGCGCAGCCGGCGCCCGTCGCCACCGGAGGGTCCGGGCAGGTAGGCGATGTAGCGGCCGGCGGTGATCTTGTGCACCACGACGCTGCTCTGGGCGCCGACCAGGCAGGTCATCAGGTCGGCGACCGTGCGTGGCGCGGACGCGTCGGCGACCAGGGGCTCGGCCGCAGGCCCGGCCTCGACCAGGCCGCCGGCGGTGTCGCGCAGCGCTGCGCCCAGGTCGCGCGCCAGCGGGGCGACCCCCAGCGCGCGCAGGCCACCGCGGGCCGCGAGCCGGCCGTGCTCGCCGGAGAGGATGCCGGCCGTCAGCAGGGAGCGCATCTGCAGCCCGTCGAGGAGCCCGCCGCCCCCGATGGTGACGTGCTCCATCAGCTCGGGGTTGTTCTCGGCGAGCTCGTTGAGGTAGGCGGCGACGCCGTCGCGGTCGAGCGCGTCGGTCTCGATCAGCCCCGCCGACACGATCGCGCCGCCGAGTGCGACCTGTGGCGCGAGGTAGCCGATCGCCCGGCCGGCGATCGAGCCGAGGGTCTTGTAGGCGGCGGCCTGCAGGTCGTCGATCCAGCGGTAGGTGAGCACGGTCGCCCGCAGCACCAGCGCGTCGGCGTCGAGCTCGATCGAGCGGGTGAGCAGGCCGTGCGGTCCGGTGGAGGCGGAGCGGATGTCGTCCTCGGCGCGGGCGTGGCTGGCCGGCGCCAGGGGTGCCGACTCGGCCAGCGCCGGGTCGTTGACGATGGCGGTGCCGAGCTCGGCCCGCTCGCGCATCTCCTCGCCGGCGGCGTCGAAGAGGTCGGCGAGCCGCATCATCCGGTCGTACTTGTCGGCGAGCTCGCGGGCCTCCGCCTCGGTGGCGGGCTCCTCCCGCTCCTCGAGCGCCGCCGCGCGGAGCACCGACTCGTGCGTGGTGTGGTCGCTCACGACGACACCTCCGCGAGCACCGGGGCGAGGTGGGGTGCCAGGTCGGCCGCCTCCACCCGTCGTACGCGGACGCGCAGGTCGCCGTCGGACTGGTGCGGGCACAGGGCCCGCCAGCCGTCGGCCAGCAGCACCCACGAGACCACGCCGACCACCGTCGTGGTCTCGCTCGAGACGTCGGCCACCATGGCTCGGACGCGTCCGCGCGCCTCGCCGCTCAGGGCGGTGAGCACGGCGACCACCTCGCTCTCGCCGAGCGGCCGGCCGTCGGGCCCGAGCACGCCGTTGGCGTGCTGCGAGGCCAGCACGGGGAGCAGGTCGGAGCGGGAGCTCGCGGCCGCCTCGATCGCCGCGTCGACGAGCTCGTAGGGGAGGTCGACCAGCTCGGGGACGCCCGAGGGCTGCAGCTCGAGGTCCTCGGGGATCACCGCGACCCGGGCCAGCTCGGAGGGCCAGTGGGCGTTGGGGAACCACGCCAGCTCGAAGACGATGCCGTCGACGGTGGCGAGCGTGGCGACGGCGTCGCCGGCCTGGCGGTGCCAGGCCTTGGCCTGCACCGGGCCGGCCACGACGTCGAGGTCGAGCGCCAGGGTCGGGGTGGCGAGCAGCCCGACGGCACCGCGCAGCCCTTCGTCGACGGTCGCGCCGACCATCAGGCCGCGGCGGGTCAACGAGTCGGCGGCGTCGTGGAGCGAGGCCACCGCGTCGAGGTAGGCCTGGTCCTCGGTCGAGCCGCGGCTCTGGCCGAGACGGCCCTCGAGCGACGGCGCCTCGGGCGGCGCGACCAGGTCGAACGGGAGCGGGGCACCTCCGGCGTGCTCGGCGACCAGGCGCAGCTCGGCCAGCGTGAGCGCCGCACGCCGCGGCAACGCGTCGAGCAGCCCGCTCGCGGCCGGCGGCGGAGTGCTGAGGTCGATGATGCTCACGAGTCGCTTGTGTCCTCTCGGAGTCCGGGCAGGTCGACGGCGAGCCAGTCCTTGTGGCCGGGGGGCGGGGGAGCGAAGACGGCCAGGACGAGGTCGTCGGGGTCGGCCACCCGGCGTACGGCGGGGTCGGCGCCCTCGTTGGCCGCCTCCACCTGCGCGACGCGGGTCCGGGCCTCCGCCACCAGCGAGGTCGCCTTGCGCTCCCGGTCGGCGATCGCGTCCTGGAGGCGTGCGACCTCCTGCGCGTGCCGCTCGAGGGAGTCGGCGGCGGTGTCGTGCTCGCCGGCGGCGCCACGCAGGTGGGCGGCGCGTTCGCGGATGCGCAGCCGCATCGACTCCGCCGCCCGGCCGGTCCAGCCGAGGTTCTCGGTCTGGGCCACGAGCTGGTCGGCGAGCGCGCGCACGTCGACCCCCTGCTCGCGCAGCTGGTCGGCGCGCCTGCGCAGCGCGTCGGTGTCGCCGTACATCGTCACGTCCTGTCCGCGGCCCCGTGTCAGTGCTCGTGTCGTTGCTCGCATTCCCTCGTTGAACTGGGTCGAAACCCCTTTCCACAGGCAAGATCATGGCCCCCGAGGTCCCGAAGGAGCAGAAATGAAGCGGTTTGCCCTGCGTCGTGTGGCGGTGACGGCCCTCGGTGCGGTCGTGGCCCTGACCGGTCTCGGCCCGGTCACGGCGGCCTCGGCGGCGTCGGGCAGCGACCCGGCGCCCGTGAGCGACGACGTACGCCGGGTGGTCTTCGTCGGCAACAACTGGTCCGGCACCGCCGACCTGCTCGACCCCACGACGTTCAAGCGGCTGGCGCGGATCAACGTGATCCCCGACTACGACGCCCGCATGCAGGAGATCGCCACCAACCCCTACCGGCTGGCCTACTTCCTCGCGATCCGCGAGCTCATCGGCGAGGGCAACGACCAGTTCGTCGACGACATGTACTCCTCCAACGACGGGCGCCTGGTGGTCATCTCGCGGCCGTCGTTCGGCGACGTGGTCGCGATCAGCCTGCGCACCAAGAAGATCGTGTGGCGCTTCGCGGTCGCGGGCGTGCGCTCCGACCACATGGCCGTCTCGCCCGACGGCAAGCGGGTCGTCGTGAGCGCGTCCACCGGCAACGTCGTCCACGTGCTGCGGGTCTCCGACGGCAAGCAGGTCGGCAAGTTCGCCTCCGGTGGCTCGCCCCACGAGAGCGTCTTCATCGACGGCGGCCGCAAGATCCTGCACGCCAGCATCGGCATGGTCTACAGCCCGCTCGACGACCCCGCGCTCGACCCGACCAAGCAGGAGCGGGTGCTGCAGATCGTCGACGCCAGGACGTTCAAGATCCTGCGCCGCTACAACCTGCGCAAGGCGCTCGACGAGCGGGGGCTGGACGACGTGAGCACCGCCGTACGTCCGCTGACCCTGTCGCCCGACGAGAAGAAGATCTACTTCCAGCTCTCGTTCTTCCACGGCTTCGTGCAGATGGACCGCCGGACCGGCCGGATCACGCACGTGCGCCGGCTGCCCAACCTGATCAAGGACACGCCCCGCGAGCAGTACCTGCTCGACTCCGCCCACCACGGCATCGCGATGAACCCCGCCGGCACCAAGCTCTGCGTGGCCGGCACGATGTCCGACTACGCCACCGTCGTGGACGCCCGGACCGACAAGCGCAGTCCGCTGATCAAGGGCGGGCTGAAGCCCTACTGGGTGACGCCCAGCTGGGACGGCCGCTACTGCTACATCTCGTGGTCGGGCTCCGACACCGTCTCGCGGATCAGCTATCGCACCGCGCGGATCGTGAGCACCACCAAGGTGGGCGACCACCCGCAGCGGGTCCGCAACGGCGTCATCCGCAAGGGGCTGCTGGCCGGGCTGCGCTGACCCGGGGACTATCCCGGCGGGGTCAGGTCCAGACGGTCTCCAGGCGGGCCAGTGCCTCCTCGATGTCGGAGCGCGGGCCGGCGAAGCTGAGCCGGATGTGGTGCTGGCCCTCGACGGTGTCGAAGTCGACGCCGGTCGCGACCGCGACCCCGGTGGTCGCGAGCAGGTCGTGGGCGAAGGCCATCGAGTCCTGGGTCAGGTGTCCGACGTCGGCGTAGACGTAGAACGCACCGTCGGCCGGGGCCAGCCGGGTGATGCCCAGCTCGGGCAGGGTGTCGAGCAGCAGCCGCCGGTTGCCGGCGTAGCGACGTACGTGGCCGTCGAGCTCGGCGTACGACGCGTCGTCGAAGGCCGCGAGGCAGGCGCGCTGGGCGATCACCGGTGGGCAGATCGTGAAGTTGCCGGTGAGTACGTCGACCGCGCGGCGCAGCCGCTCGGGGACCAGCATCCAGCCGATCCGCCAGCCGGTCATGGAGAAGTACTTCGAGAAGCTCGAGAACACCACCGCCTCGCGGCTGGTCTCCCACGCGGACCGGGCCAGCGTGGCGCCTCCGTCGATGCCGGCGTACTCGATGCCGTGGTAGATCTCGTCGGAGATCAGCTGAACCTGGTGCTCGTCGCACCAGCGGGCGATCGCCGCGAGCTCGGCCGGCAGCAGCATGGTGCCGGTCGGGTTGGCCGGGCTGGCGACCACGACGCCCTTGAGCGGGGTGCGCGCGTGGGTCTCGGTGAGCTGCTCGACGGTCGGCTGGAAGCGGGTCTCGGGGCCGGTCGCGATCTCGACGACCTCGCACCCGAGCGCGGTGAGGACGTTGCGGTAGCAGGGGTAGCCCGGCCGGGCCATCGCCACGCGGTCGCCGACCTCGAACGCGGCCAGGAACGCCAGCAGGAACCCGCCGCTGGAGCCCGTGGTGACGACCACGTCCTCGGGTCCGACCTCGATGCCGTGCGCCCGGCGGTGGTGTCCCGCGATCGCCTCGCGCAGCTCGAGGATCCCGATCGCCGGCGTGTAGCCGAGCGGGTCGCCGGTGCCGAGGAGCCGCACGGCCTCGGCGCGCACCGGCTCCGGCGCGCCCGTGCTCGGCTGCCCGGCCAGCAGGTTGAGCACGTCGCCGTGCGTGCGCTGCCGCTGCGCCGACGCCTCCAGCAGGTCCATCACGTGGAACGGCGGCACGTTGGCGCGCTGCGCCACCTGGAGGCGGTCGGTCACTCGCCCGAGGCTAGTCGGCTCGCTTCGCCCGCGCCGCAGCGGCGTGACGCCCGGCCCGTCGACCGAAGTAGGACCCCTCGCCGAGCTGGGTGCCGGAGCAGTAGCCCTTGCCGTCCTGGGCGAGGTTGGACGCGCACGCGCCGGCGGCGTAGAGGCCGGGGACGACCGAGCCGTCGGGGCGCTGGACCTCGCCGTCGACGGTGACCCGGATGCCGCCGAGGGTGAAGCCGGCGTAGAGCGCGTGGCCGAGGCGGACGTCGAAGACCGCCCACGGGCCGACCGACTGCGGGGCCAGCCACTCGGCGGCCTTGTGGAAGTCGGGGTCCTCGCCGCGCTCGGCGTGGGTGTTGTAGCGGTCGAGCGTCTCCTGCAGCGTCGCTTCGGGCAGCCCCAGTACGGAGGCCATCTCCTCGACGGTCTCGTAGCCGTCGATGAGGGGGACCAGCGGCATCTTGGGGTACTCCACGTGCTCGCTGTCGACGATGAGGTACGCCGCCGAGTCGGGCTGCTCCATCACGAACTGCGACGTGCGCGAGTGGTAGCTGTCCTCCGCGACGAACCGCTCGCCCGACTGGTTGACCAGCAGCCCCTTCACCAGCACCGACGGCGGGTAGATCGGCGCGGTGATGAACGGCTCGTCCATGTGCTTGAGCTCGGCGCCGACGGACTGGCCGAGGCGGATGCCCAGCCCGTCGTCGTACGTCGACCCGAGCGTGAAGAGCTTGGAGCCCAGGGCCGGCGTGTGCTCGGCGACCATGTCGGGGTTCATCACGAAACCACCCGCAGCCACGACCACCGACGGTGCCGACACGAAGCCGGTCTCGTCGAAGGAGCGCCAGGCGACCCCGACGACCTCGCCGGACTCGGCCGTGACCAGGTTGGTCACGCCCGTCTCGTAGCGGACGGTGACGCCGGCCTCCGCGATCCGGTCGCGCAGCAGGTCCATCACGATCCGGGTGCCCTCGGTGTCGCCGGGTACGGGCACCTTGTGGCCGCGCGGCGCGGGCCGGGCCTGCTCGCGGAAGGGCCACACCTTCTCGTTGCCGGTGAACATCAGCCCCTGCGTGCCGGGCTGGATCACCGCCTTCTCGGGGTAGTAGCTGCGCTCGAACTCGAAGCCGAGCGACTCCAGCCACCCGAAGTGCTCGACCGACTCGTCGCAGTAGACCCGGATCTTGTCCGGCTCGGGGTCCTTGGAGACGGCGACGAGGTACTTGTACATCTCCTCGGCGGAGTCCTCCTGGCCGGTCGCCAGCTGCACGGCGGTGCCACCGCCGAGGTAGAAGTGGCCGCCCGACATGCTCGACGTACCGCCGTGCACGGCGGCCTTCTCCAGCAGCAGCACCGAGGCGCCGGCGCGGGCCGCCTCGAGCGCCGCGCAGCCTCCGGCGATGCCGAAGCCGACCACCACCACGTCGTACGACGGCGCGTCGCGGGGCAGGTCGGTGGCGGGGATGACGGCGGGGACGGCGGTGCCCTTGGAGCTCATGACCAAGAATCTAGAACATGTTTCAGTTTCGTGCGATCCTGACCACCATGCTGACCCTGATCGACGTGGACGGTCACGAGCACCGGGTGCGCACCACCGACGGCTACGTGTACGCCGAGGACCTCACCGCAGCGACCGGCTGGACGCTCAAGCCGGTCGGGCTGTGCCGCGGCGAGGTGTGCCTGCCGCTCTTCGGACGTCAGGTCGCGCATCCCGACGACCCGGACCTGATCGACCTCGACGCGTGGGCCGGCGTGGTCGGTGTCGTCACGGCCCGTGACGCGGCCTCGGGCGTGGTCGCCCTCGCGCCGTCCGCCGAGGCCCGGCTGCAGGAGCTGCGCGACGGCAAGGCCCCCTCGCTGAGGCTGAACGACGTCGACGGCAACCCGGTCAGCTTCGACGACCTCTCCGGCAGCAAGCGGGTGCTCGTCACGTGGGCGTCGTGGTGCGGGTGCCGCCACGAGCTCGCCGGCTGGCAGCAGCTCCAGGACGAGCTCGCCGACACCGGGCTCAAGCTGTTCTCCGTCGCCCTCGACGCTGACCCCGAGGACTCCCGCCCCTGGATCGAGGCCGGCCACCCGTCGTACCCCGTCGCCGTGGACACCGCCCACGTCACCGCCGAGCGCTACGGCATCACCAACGTGCCCTCGGTGGTGTGGGTCGACGAGGACGACAACATCGTCAAGCCGCCGACGATCGCGCCCGGCGACGACCAGTTCGTGGAGTACACCAAGATCGGCAGCGAGCAGCACCACGACCTGCTCCGCGCCTGGGTGCGGGACGGCGTGCTGCCCGAGAGCGCCCGGGCCGAGCCGACGCGGCGCACCGACGAGGAGCAGCGGGCACTGGCCGAGCGCCGGGTCGCGGCGCACCTCCAGCGCAACGGCCGCACCGGGGACGCCCGCACCCACCTCGCGGCCGCGCAGGACCTCGCGCCCTGGGACTGGACCGTACGACGTGGCGGCATCGCCATGACCGGCGACGACCCGTTCCTCGGTGAGGAGTTCACCTCGTTCTGGGAGGAGTGGGACGCCTCCGGGCGGCCCGGCTACACCCCGACCACCTGACGTCGGCCGGGACGAGGGGGCCGGCGGGCACCGATAGACTGCGCACCCGCCGCCCCGCCAAGCAGGACGAGGTGACATGTCGTTCGACGTCCACCAGCTGGAGACGTTCCTGCTGCTGGGATCCGCCGTCACCCTCATGGCCGTGCTGGCCGTCCGGGTCAGCACCCGAGCGGGCCTGCCCAGCCTGCTGATCTACCTGTTGATGGGCGTGCTCCTGGGTGAGGCCGGCGTCGGCATCACCTTCGAGGATGCTGAGCTCGCCCATGCGCTGGGCTTCGCCGCGCTGGTCCTGATCCTGGCCGAGGGCGGTCTGACCACCAACTGGCGCGAGATCCGGCCGGCGATGCGGCTGGGCGTCTCGCTGGCCACGATCGGCTTCTCCGTCTCGGTCGCCGTGGTCGCCACCGCCTCCCACTACCTGTTGGGGCTGTCGTGGGAGACCGCCGTGCTGCTCGGGGCGGTGACCTCCGCGACCGACGCGGCGGCGGTGTTCTCGGTGCTGCGGGTGGTGCCGCTGCCGCGCAAGCTGACCGGCTCGCTCGAGGCCGAGTCGGGCCTCAACGACGCCCCCACCGTCGTCCTGGTGACGCTGATCTCGTCCGGCGCCGCCGCCGACGAGGGCGTGCTGATGATGATCCTGACGATCCTCTTCGAGCTCTCCGCCGGAGTGCTGTTCGGGCTGGCGGTCGGGTTCGGGGGCGCCTGGGTGATGCGCCGCGCGGCGCTGCCGGCGACCGGCCTCTACCCGCTCGCGGTGCTCTGCCTCACGATCTTCGCGTACGCCGGCGGCGCGGCGCTGCACGCCTCCGGGTTCGCCGCCGTCTACATCGCGGCGCTGGTGCTCGGTAACTCCGACCTCCCCCACCGTGTGGCCACCCGGTCCTTCTCGGAGGGGATCGCCTGGCTCGCCCAGATCGGTCTCTTCGTGATGCTCGGCCTGCTGCTCTCGCCCAGCCGGATCTCGCTGGAGACGGTCGGGATCGCCCTGGCCGCCGGGCTGGTCCTCACCTTCGTCGCCCGACCGCTCTCGGTGCTCGTCAGCGCGAGCATCCAGCCGATGCCCTGGCGTGAGCTGGGCTTCCTGTCCTGGGCCGGCCTGCGTGGCGCGGTCCCGATCGTCTTCGCCACGATCCCGCTGGCCGCGGGGGTGGAGGACGCCGAGCGGCTCTTCGACATCGTCTTCGTCATGGTCGTGATCTACACGCTGCTGACCGGGCCGACGCTTCCGGTCGTCGCGCGGGTGCTGGGCGTGGCCCGGCGTTTCGAGCCGCGTGACCTCGACCTCGAGGCCGCGCCGCTCGAGCGGGTCGCCGCCGACCTGCTGCAGATCACGATCAGCCCGGCGTCGCTGATGCACGGCGTCGAGGTGGGCGAGCTGCGGCTGCCGCCGGGGGCGTCGGTCGCCCTGATCATCCGCGACGGGGACGCCAAGGTCCCCGAGCGTCGTACGGTGCTGCGCCATGGCGACGAGCTGCTGGTGGTCACGCCCCGCAAGCTGCGCTGGCGCACCGAGGAACGGCTGCGGCAGGTGAGCCTGCGTGGCCGGCTCGCCCAGTGGCTCAACGAGCCCTAGACAGACTGCTAGCTGACACCCTGGTCGGTGTCGGCCTCGTCCGGCGGGCTGCAGATCTCCGAGTCCTGGTCGGACCGGGTCCACTTGCGGCCCTCGGCGAGCTTCACGAAGTCGTCACCCACGATCACGGTGACCCCCGGCAGGTCGCTCTCGGCCTCGACCACCTTGGCCCGTTCGCCGAGCCGGCCCGCGACCAGGCGGACGGCCGGGTTGCTGGGGTCGTCGGTCCAGATCTCGGCGAACTCGACATCGGCGTCCGCCGGCGCGTTGTCGGTCTGGCCCTCACTGAAACCGGCGTCCGTGAGCAGCTGCATCGTGCGGCCGGCCAGGCCTTCGCGGGTGCCGGAGTTGGCGACGCTGACCAGGACCTGGTCGGGGTAGACCTTGGTGCCCGCCGGGACGGCCGTGGCGGAGCAGATCGGGATGTCGGTCGACTCGGGGAAGGGGGCGGTGACGGCCGACCAGCCCCAGGCCACGCCGACGACCAGCAGCAGCCCGAGCACCCCGAGCGTCAGGGCGGTGCGCAGCCGGGCGGCGAGGAACGAGGCCACGTCAGGCCTCCAGCCGGTGCACGCGCGCGTGGAGCACGTTGCGCTGGTGCAGGGCGGCGCGCAGGGCGCGGTGGAGACCGTCCTCGAGGTAGTACTCGTCGCGCCACTCCACGACGTGGGCGAAGAGGTCGCCGTAGAACGTCGAGTCCTCGTCGAGCAGCGCCGCCAGCTGCAGGGTGTCCTTCGTCGTGACCAGCTCGTCGAGGCGCACCTGCCGCGGCGGGACGCTGGCCCAGGCGCTGGCGGAGAGGCCGTGCTCCGGATAGGGCCGCCCCTCCCCGACGCGTTTGAAGATCACGCCGCGACTATAAGCGCCACCCACCAAACGCATATG
>Ga0172379_10009576_pt1 | contig 11921 bp, 7 predicted proteins | sample GrowelOW334metaG_FD_119756 | JGI IMG/M metagenome (GOLD analysis project Ga0172379, IMG submission 119756) | Groundwater microbial communities from an aquifer near a municipal landfill in Southern Ontario, Canada - Groundwater well OW334 metaG | ecosystem: Environmental > Aquatic > Deep... | reverse complement strand
TCTTTCCCGTCGCTTTGGTTTAAAGGGCGATAAAGGTGAAACTCTGGAAAAAATCGGCAGTCTGCATAAACTGACTCGTGAAAGAGTTCGTCAGATTGAAGCCGCCAGCATTAAAAAAATAAAGAAATTGGAGAACTTAGAATCTTCTATCTCGGTCTTGAAAGATACAGTTAAAGCCTTAATGTCTGAACACGGTGGCTTAATTCGCCGGGATTATTTGTTAGATATTTTAACGGTTATTTGTTTAGAAATTAACGAAGAAAATAATCCGGCTGATCCGAATTATGAGCTTAACCGCCAGTCCTACCGCAACCATTTTAATTTTTTGATTTCTAAATTAATGAACGATGACTTGGAAATGGTGGATAATTCCGAGCAATTTAATCCATCGTTTAAGACTAAGGACGAATCAGTTAATCATTTAGAGGAATTAGCCGTTGATCTGTTAAAGAAAATTGATGGCTTAAAGAAGACTCTTAAGACTGAAGATTTACTGGTGATTCTTAAACAATTAGACGCCTATAACAAACATCAGGAAAAATTAGGACTAGCGCCTAATTCCGATATTACTCGCGTTTTTAAGAGCCAGGTTTTCCCGGATAAGGGTGAGATTATTAACAGCAATAAGATTCTCTATTCTTTAATGCAGTCGGTTCGCAATTTGGAACAGAATAAATACGGTGAATGGGGAATGGCTAGCTGGGGTGAAATCAAACCTAAAACCGTCAATGACAAGATTTACTTGATTTTGAAGCACGAAGGTCAGCCCCTGCATTTTACGGAAATCGCCAAAAAGATTAATGAAATGAAGTTTGATAAGAAAAATGCTAATGCGGCTACCGTCCACAATGAACTCATTTTGGACAGCCGTTACGTCCTGGTTAGCCGCGGCACCTACGGCCTGAAAGAATGGCAGAAATAAGCCGCGTTTAGCTTCCACTAGTTAAAAAATTGTCGATTGCTAAAAACCCGAACGGGTAACCCGTTCGGGTTTTGTTTTTATTGAATAATATGTTAAAATTTAAGAAGAAAGTTCGGTCTGTCCAGAACAGAATTGCTTAGTGGCTGGCCGGCTTAGCGACTATGGATATAGTGATCAACACAACTAGCTTTGATAGATTTTTTGCCCTACCTGCCGATCAGATGTTTTGGGTTTTTATGGCCAACTTCGGGTGGATAGTGGTGGCCATTTTTTTTCTAGTCGGCGTCGTGCAGGTCTACCTAAAGTATATTCGCGACCAGTGGGAAAAAGGGCATAAGAATATCCTGCTGGCGATTGATATTCCTCGTGGCAACGAACAATCGCCGCGGGCGGTGGAAAATATGTTCACCTATTTGGCCGGAGCGCATGGTTCGATTAATTTTTTTGAAAAGTGGTTTGAAGGGCAGTTCCAAAAGCCTTTCAGCTATGAGGTTGTCAGCCTGGAAGGTTATACCCAATTTTTAATTAGATCGCCTTTGGAATATCGCAATCTGGTGGAGTCCTCCGTCTATTCGCAATATCCTGACGCCGAGATTTCGGAAGTCGATGATTATGTCAGTTCAGTACCCAATAATCTGCCCGACGATGAATATGATCTTTGGGGCACTGAATTTATTCAGGCTAGCCCTTGGATGTATCCGATTAAATGCTACGAGGAGTTTGAGCATACCATGGGTCCGAGCGAAACGCAGTTTAAAGACCCGATGGCTAGTTTAATGGATCTGTGCGGTTCGCTTCGTCAGGGCGAACAGCTGTGGTTTCAAATTATTGTTATTCCCATTGGCTTTGATTGGGTTAAGGATTCGGAGAAAGAGATTAATAAGATTTTTGGCCGTAAGGTGAAAGTCAAATCTAATTTGGCGTCCAAGGGTTTGGAGGCGCTCGGTGAAATGAGCGAGGTTGTTTATCCGATTTGGAACGAGATTGACGCCAGTAAGAAAAAAGAGGACAAACCCAAAACCATGATGGATTTGACGCCCGGCGAAAAGCGCAAAGTCGAGGGCATTCAGTTGAAAGCCTCTAAACTAGGGTTTGAGGCCAAGATGCGTTTCGTCTATGTGGCTAAACGGGAGGTTAGGAATAACCCCAAGGTGGCTAACGGTATGGTCGGCTTTATGAAACAGTTTGCCTCGCTTGATCAAAATAACCTCAAGCCCGATGTGAAAAGAACCATGACTAAGGCTCAGTATTTCATGAAGAGTGCTAACTTATTAAGAAAAAAAAGAAATATCTTTCAGGCCTATCTGCGGCGGTCTGATACTCGTGGTCGTAAGCCGGGTCTCTACACTATCGACGAATTGGCGACTATTTGGCACTTTCCGGTGGAAGCTAATGTTAAGGCGGTGATGATTTCTAAGGCCCCTGGACGGAAAGCCGACGCGCCCGCCTCCTTGCCGCTCGCCGAAGAAATAGCGGCCCCGTTACCGGATATTTTCCAACCACCGGAATTTTTTAATCAGAATCGGGGAAGCGGAAAAAATTCGGCCGGAGCGACTGACGACCTAACTACTAAAAATAACCCGCCGCCGCCGAATCTACCTTTTGTCTAATAAACTAATATCATGAAAATAGGCATCGACGCCCGCTTCTATGGGCCGGTTGGCAAAGGTTTGGGTCGGTATACCCAGGAAGTGGTCGATAACATTATAAAAATTACTAGCGCTAGCGAGGGCGCTGGTTTTAATTACGTAATTTTTTTGAGTCCAGAAAATTTTGATGAGTTTAGTGATGAGAGCGGCCGCGCGAAGAAAGTGAAGCTGTCTTGTCGTTGGTACTCCTGGCAGGAGCAGCTAATCATGCCCTTTTATTTGTGGCGAGAAAAGTTGGACTTGATTCATTTTCCGCATTTTAATGTGCCTGTTTTAACGCCCGGTCGTTTTGTAGTCACTATTCATGATTTGATTTTGACTCATTTTCCGACTTTGCGCGCCACCACCCACAGTCGCGCGATTTATCGCTTGAAAGATTGGGCCTATCGCCTAGTTATCTGGTGCGCTCTCAAAAGATCCCAAAAAATAATCACCGTTTCTGAATTTACCAAACAAGATATTGTTACCAAATTTAAGATTGACCCCGCTAAGATTGTGGTTACTTACGAAGGCGTGGCTAATTTGAATAAAGGGCGGGATTCATTGTTTATTGCCAAGCTCGACAGCCAAGAAATTTTAGAGCACTATCATATTCCGTCGAACTTCTTGCTTTACGTTGGCAACGCCTATCCGCATAAAAATCTAGATAGATTGCTGCATGTTTTCGGACGTTTGCATACTCTCAAACCGGATTTACGCCTGGTTTTAGTGGGGAGGTCGGACTATTTCTATGAACGAATTAAGCGGACGGCCGCCTCGTTAAATTTATGGCAAGCTCAAAACATTAATAGTCCGGTTATTTTCGCCGGCTATGTGCCTGATGCCCAGCTAGAAATAATCTATGCGGAAGCCAAGGCGTATGTGTTTCCTTCTTTGTATGAGGGTTTTGGTTTGCCGCCCTTAGAAGCCATGGCTAATGGTTGTCCGGTCGTCAGTTCGAATCGCGCTTCTTTGCCCGAAGTTTTGGGCGAGGCCGCTGATTATTTTGATCCAGAGATTGACGAAGATATTTTTCAGAAAATAAAAAAAGTTATCGAAGATGAAGTTTGGCGACAAGAGTTAAAACGTCGCGGCCTGCTTCAGGCCAAAAAATATAATTGGTGGGAATGCGCTAATCAGACACTCGATATTTATAAGCAATATGGCCGCCAAAAGTAAGCTCCAATTTAATCAGTCCGGAGTGGCCGGGGTTGATAATTATGGCCGAGGATCGGCCTCGAGTTTTGTCGTGGACTTGCGAACAACGGTCAAAAAGATTGAAGAGGAAGTTGAAACGGAGAGTCGAGTTGTTAAACAATCACTGACTCGGCAAGCGGCTCGGTTGGTCCAAAAAATGGCGGCGGCCAATCGTCATTTAGAAAAAAAAGCTAATCGTTTAAAAAAACAAGCGCGTTCGATAAAACCAAATTTGTTACCGCAGTCAATTTTACCGAATTTTTCATTTAAATTGTGGCCGGTTAAAAGAGTCGAAAGAACTGCTTCAAAGTCGCGGACGCGGGTTAGTTTTTGGAAAGATTTGTTTAATTTTTCTCCACGTCGGAATAATTGGCAGGGTTTTGTCAGACAGCAAATCAAAATTTTGAACCGGTCGCCTCGTTTAGACAAGATTAATCAGTTAATGAAATCGGCTGGCGCGAATCGTCAGGCGGTTAAACAGGCGCAGGAACGGGCTGACTTGGCCGAGGATAAGGCGGTTTGGTATAAATCAATTTTGTCTTTTATTATCATTTTGTTGTTGCTGATTATCCCCATTAAGCTATTATCTTCTTTTGAACTCCTGGATTTACGGGGTTTGGAAGATAAAGTAATGAATAGTTCACAATTAGCTCTTAATAATTTAATGGCGGCGGCTGATTCCGTGTCGAGTTTAGATTTTAAGACAGCGGACGGCAACTTTCAGGCGGCTAGTGTTAATTTTTTGGCGGCCCAGGAAGATCTCAGCCAGATTAATGACGGCTTATTACTATTGGCTTCCTTGTCTAGTGACCCGAAGATGAAATTGGCGGCCGAGAGTAAGAAGTTTATTACCGCTGGAGCCGTGGCTTCGTCTTTGGGTAGCAATTTAGTTCTAGCCACTGACAGTTTGTTCAATGGTGATCAAAGTAATTTTTCCGCTCGTTTGGATAATTTTTTAAACTATGGACAGGCGGCGGTGAGCGACGCGAAAACTTTAAAAAAAGATTTGGCTAGAATAAATCCCGCTAATTTGCCGTCTGCCTATCAGTCTAAGTTTGTGGCGCTAACTAAACAGGTGAGTTTATTAGCTGATAGTTTAGCGGATTTTGTAGCGGCTGGCGAGAAGTTTAAAGAAGTTTTAGGTCTCAGCCATGATAAGCGCTATTTGTTAGTTTTTCAAAATAACGCCGAGCTGCGGGCGAGCGGCGGATTTATTGGCAGTTATGCTTTAGTTGATATCCGTGACGGGAAAATTCGAAATTTAGAAGTGCCGGGCGGTGGTTCATATGACACCGAAGCCGGGATGAAAAATTGGCGTGTTATCGCGCCCGCCCCGCTGTGGCTGGTTAATCCGTTGTGGCATTTTTGGGACGCGAATTGGTGGCCGGACTGGCCGACTACGGCCAAGAACTTAATGTGGTTTTATGAAAAAAGCGATGGTCCGAGCGTTGATGGCGTCATCGGCCTGACGCCGACTGTGGTGGAGGGGCTTTTAGAAATAACCGGCCCCATAGATTTAACCGCGGAGTATGGATTGATTATCGATGCTAATAATTTTTGGACGACGGTCCAAACAGTGACGGAACAAAAGAATTTAGCCAAAACTAATCCAGAAGCGGTTAGCGGTTTACGAGCCACTTCCGCACCGATTACCGCCAGTTTACCGTTGAAGCAGGATTTGATTAATAACGCCGACAATAAACCGAAGAAAATTATCGGTGATTTAATGGCCAAGATTTTAGAAGTTTTGCCGACTAAATTGACCAAAGACAATTTGCTCAAAATTATCACTTTGTTTGAAAAAAACATGGCGGAAAAACAGATTATGCTTTATTTTACCGACCCCGCTCTACAGGCGGAAATGGTTAGTTGGAATTTTGCCGGTGAAATTAAAAATACGGAGCGTGATTATTTAATGGTGGTTAATACTAATATTGCTGGTCAGAAATCTGACCGCTTGATGACGGAAACTATTAGCCAAACTAGCGTCGTTGACGCCAGCGGCACCATAATTAATACGCTGGAAATTACCCGGACGCATACTGGTCGCAAAAATGAGCCTTTGACCGGAGTTCGTAATGTCGATTGGCTGCGCGTCTATGTGCCATCGGGCAGTGAACTAATTAGTGCCAGCGGCTTTACCGCTCCTGACGCTAAATATTTCAATGAGACTCCGGATAGCAGTTGGACGACTTCACCACTCCTAGCCAATGAAGACCAGGCGACCAGTGATCCCCTAACTAACACTAAAATTTATTTAGAAAAGGATAAAACGGTTTTCGCGAATTGGGTTATGGTCGATCCAGGCGAGACCGCGACCATTACCATTAAATATCGCCTGCCTTTTAATTTGTTAATTGAGCCGTTGGACAACAGCTGGCTGGCCAGAATAAATCGTTCGTTAAATCCGGCTGAGGCTGATTTACTACCCTATTCTTTATTAGTTCAAAAACAACCGGGCGCGAAGCCGAGTAATTTTTCCAGCCGCTTACTATTGCCCCCGACTTATCAAATTTTTTGGCGCTACCCCGAAGATTTAAGCGGTCTGAGCGGTTGGGATATTCAGACGAGTTTAGACGCCGATCAATATTGGTCAGTTTTGGTTAAACAAGAATTAAAATAATCATTGAGTAATCAAAAATATATGTCAGACACAAAGCCTGAAGGCAAAAAAATTCGTCGGATTCTCAGAGTCGGCCAGGAAGAAAATTCTAGCCTTTCTTCTTTTATTCAACGACCCGTCCCCAGTGATAAAGAGGTGGCCTCTTTTGAGAGAGCGGTTAACCGGGGCGTGCGCGATCACGAAATTGACTCTAATTTGTCCGAGGTCTATTCCAATAAGAACGGCGAACGCGTTAATGTGCAAAAAATGAAGATTAAACACCGGGTCCCAGCGTTAGTTCGCGTTTTTTGGCGTCTGCTAATTATTATTTTAGTAGCCATGGCCGCCTACTTTACTTATAATGCCTGGTTTGGGCCGAGCAGTAATGTTAATGATTTTGATTTAGAAATTGTGGCGCCGGAAAAAATCGGTGCCGGTGAAGAATTTTCTTATCAGATTTCTTATCATAATCCCACTAAATATCCCTTATCGGCCGTTAACTTGGAGATGCAATATCCCGAAAATTTTATTTTTTCTTCTGCTTCAGTCTCCCCCAATAGCGGCAATTACGGCTGGACTATCTCTGACTTAGCGCCCGGCGCCAGCGGAACCTTGTCGATTACCGGTCGTTTAATTTCGATTAGTGAAAAATCTAATGTTGTTTCCGGACGATTGAGCTATCAGCCAGGGAATTTAAGCAGCCAATATAAAAAAGAGGCCTCGGCGTCCACGATTGTCAGCGGCCCCGGCTTTAAAACGGATTTGATTTATTCGCAAACCGCTTTTTTAAATCAAACCAATGATTTGAGCTTGGTAATTTCCGATATTAGCGAAAATTATATCGGGGATTTTAATATTTCTTTTACTTTGCCAGAAGAGACTGAAGCGGCGGTCGTCTTAACCGCCACCAGTTCGGCGCCGACCACAACTTCAACCAGTTCGAAACTAACTATTACGAAGAGCGTCGGCGCGACCTGGCTGGTCAGCGGGTTGAACAAAGAGTCGGGCCGCCAGGACATTCCCTTAACCTATCGGGTTAAACAAAAATCGAATAATTTAGAGATTGTTGTTCGTTTAGAAAAGAAGCTGGAAGATGGGCAGGCCTATACCTTCTGGGAAAAAACTTTTAAACCAGAAATAGTAACGAGCGATTTGAATCTGACCTTACTTCTCAACGGTTCCAAGAATGACGACGCCGTTACCTTTGGCCAAACACTCAATTACTCGCTAACCTATACCAACCGGGGCATTAGCGCCTATCAGGATGTGGTGATTATGGCGGCTCTCGCTGGTGATTTTCTTAATTGGGGTTCGTTTAAGAGTGAGATTCCTGGTTCCATCAGTAACCAGTCGATTATTTGGACAAAAAATGAAATTCCAGAATTAGCGAGCATTAAGCCGGGCACGGAAGGAGAAATAAATTTTAGTCTTAATTTATTACCATTTCAGGAAAACGACTTAGGTAAGAATCTATCAATCGTTTCTTACGGCCAGTATAGTATTAATAGCCAGCCGGTCAAAGGTGAGATGAATAAGAGCAATACTATTACTAGTCGGATTAATAGCGATTTATCACTAAGTGAAGAAATTCGCTATTTTAATGATGATAACATTCCGGTCGGCTCTGGTCCTTTGCCGCTTAAAGTCGGTGAGAAAACCAGTGTTAAGGTTTATTGGACGGTCAAAAATAATTTGCACGAATTGACTGACACGCGGGTGGTTATGGCTTTGCCGGCTTATGTGGCTTTCGATGATAAAAGAACGACCAACGTCGGCAATGTGTATTATGACACTGCGACTCATCAAGTAATTTGGGAAATCGGTCGTTTGCCGGTTTCAGTTTATCGAGCGGACGCTGAATTTAATATTAGCGTGACGCCAGCCGAGGCGGATCGTGATAAGATTTTAGTTTTGTCGCCCGGCTCGACTATCAGTGCCATGGATGCGGAGACGAAAGACACTATCATCAAAAAAACTGAGCCGAAAACCTCGAAATTAGAAGATGACGAGATCGCTGGCTTAAATAATAACGGTCGAGTGGAATAATATTTTGAAGTGGAAAGATATTTCGAGGTGGAAAAATATTTCGAGGTGGAAGAATATTTCGAGTCGGAAAGATTTACGAAAGACCCATGTTTAAGATAACTAGAACAAAAAAAGATGGTGTCCGCCTGGGCGATCTGATGACCGCCCACGGTCTTTTAAAAACCCCATTTTATATGCCGGACGCCACGCGGGGTTTTGTGAAGCTAACTAATAACGATGAGGTTAAGGCGACCGGTACCGTCGCGCTAGTGGTCAACACTTTTCATCTCTATCTCCAGCCCGGTTTAAAGGTAATTGCTAAAGCCGGTGGATTGCATCAGTTTATGAATTGGTCCGGTCCTTTATTATCAGATTCTGGCGGTTTTCAGGTTTTTTCTTTAATCCATAAAAATAAGCAGCTCGGGAAAATCACTGATGAAAAAGTTATTTTTAAATCACCGCTGGACGGTTCGCGCCATGAATTAACGCCGGAAAAATCCATTCAGATTCAATTTACGCTGGGCGTCGATATGATGGTCTGTCTCGACGATTGTCCGCCGAATGATTTTTCTCGACCAGAATTGGAAAAAGCGGTTACTCGCACGATCGCCTGGGCGAAGCGCTGTCAAGCGGAATATAAGCGCCAGCTTAAAAAACGCCGTTTGAGCGGTGTGAAGCGGCCATTACTATTTGCCGTTATTCAAGGCGGAGCGGAAATTGATTTACGGGAAAGATGCACGAAAGAATTAGTTAAGATTGGTTTTGACGGTTATGGTTTTGGCGCCCGACCGGTGGATAAAGAAGGGAATTTTTTGGGTGAAGTTTTACAACGGACGGCTGATTTTATTCCTAAGACTGCTTTGCGTTTTGCACTGGGCATTGGTACGCCCGAAGATATTATTCGTTGCGCCAAAATGGGCTGGGACATGTTCGATTGCGTCATCCCGACCCGGGAAGGCCGGCACGGAAAATTGTTTATGATGAAAAATGGCGGGCGGTCTGCTCGGCCGGGTTACTCAAAGTATCAGACCATCAATATCAACAACGCCAAGTTCGGTTCGGATTTTTCAGCGATTAATAGTGACAGTCGAATTGGGGAATTACGTAGTAATTCTCGCGCTTATCTCCATCATCTTTTTCGCCTGAAAGAATCGTTGGGTCAGCGCTTGGCTAGTTTAAATAATTTAGAGTTTTATCAGAACCTAATGAAAGGGATAAGAGGGAAGTAGATTAAAAAAGGGAATTAAAAAGGCCGTCGATATTTAAAAATAAAAAAAAGAACCGGGCTCGCTGTTGGGCGAGAAGGCGGTTCTTTACATCTTGATGAGAAGGTGGTTCCTCGAGAAATAGCAGGAAATTGATTTTAGCTAAGTCACAGCAGTATCTCGACGTCGATATATTGTCTGCCCCCGTCCATGTTATTGACGTAGATTTTTAACACTGAGGCGGCATGGTAAGTTTTATCGATCTTCAAACCGGCGATAAAATCATGGCCGGTAACAATGATTGACTGATCCGGAGCGTCCGCTAAAAATTGCCAGGTGCTGGGCGTTTTCCATTGCTCAAACGGTATTATCGTTCCGTCAGCTAACATTACGGTGTCTTTGCGGACATTAAAATTTACTACCTCTGGCCCACCGCACAAGGCGCTGTAAGAAGTTGGGGCTAGACCTAAACTCAGGGCGGTATCTATGTGTCGTTTTCCAGTTCCACAGATGATCGTCAGGGGTTGCTCCGGCAACACCTTAGCTTCTTTGATATTCCTGATTTGTTCAATTCCCAGCTGGCTAAGTCCGGGGTTAGAAAAGGGCTTGACGTCACCGTGAAACACGATAAAAATTTGTTTTTTCATTTTATTTGAATTTGATTGTTAATGTTCTGTTTAATGTTTGATTTGGTAATATTCAAATATATAATTAATTAAGGTATATGTCAAGAGGAACAAAAGATTTACCAAGTGCTCATGTTATCAGAATTGGCGGGGTCAAATTTTTAGAAACTGTCAATCGGCCCTAAATTTATTTACTCTCGCGGATTACCTAATGAATCAGGTATGCGAAGTTTCCTTTTAATGCTAGTATCTATCAAGGCTCGTCTTTAATTCTCGCTGATTTTAATATAAATGTTTAATATATGATGCAGTTGATATTTTTTGCCGTTTCTATTCTCGTGCTTTTTGTGGGACACGCTATTTTCTGGTATGTTGGTGTTCATTTTTTAAATATTGACGGTCAGTCAAATCGGCTGATTTTAGCCCTCATTGTCGGCGGATTATTTTTTAGCACTATTGCCGCTTCTTACTTGATTCATCAGTGGGATAATTTTTTCACCCGCTGGTTTTATATGTTATCCGGTTTTTGGATGGGCTTGTTATTGAATTTTGGTTTGATGACGGCGCTTATTCTCCTGATTAAATTAGCGGACGGAATTTTTGGCCTGACGACCCCGGTTTTATATTTGAAAATTATTTTTTTCGGTGGCGCTCTAATCATTTCGCTGATTGGTGTGTATCGCGCTTGGAGCCCGGTCGTTAAACATTATGACATTGCTATTAAGGATTTGCCGGCCGCCTGGGAGAATAAGACTATTGTTCATGTCTCCGACGTTCATCTGGGACCGGTCTACCGGGTTAACTTTTTTTCACGTTTAGTCAAAAAAATTAATAGCCTGAGCCCCGAGGCCGTCTTTATTACTGGGGATTTATTTGATGGAATGGAAGCCAACTTTTCCTGGCTCCCTCGGCCGCTGAGCGAGTTAAATCCGCCGCGCGGCGTTTATTATGGTTTTGGCAATCACGATCTTTATCTGGGCTTTAATCAAGCGGTTAAATTTATTGGCGATAGTTCGGTACAGATTTTAGACAATAAAATGACCGTAATCGATGGCCTGCAGATAATCGGCATCAGCTATACTTTTGATTCGAGTTTTGACTTAGAGGAAGCGATTCTTAATCAAATCGCTTATAGTCAAGCCCAGCCCAGCTTGCTTCTGCTCCATGTCCCTAAAAATACTGAATTAGCCAAAAAAGTTGGAATTGATTTACAGCTTTCCGGGCATACCCACGACGGTCAGCTGTGGCCCCTTAACCTGTTAGCTAAATGGACGAATCAGGGACACGGCTACGGGCTGTTTAAAAATGGCGATTTCTCTCTGGTGGTTAATGGCGGCGCCGGTACTTGGGGGCCCCCAATGCGTACCGCCGCTCGTAGCGAAATTGTAACTATTACTCTAAAGAAAAAATAAATAATTATATGAACTTATCGAAATTATCAGCCATTTTAAAAGACGAAGCGAAATATCGTTTCGCCCAGGTCAATCAGGCAGTTTTTCAAGATCACATTGCTTCTTGGGAGGAGGTTTCTAATTTACCTAAAGCGCTGCGGGAAAGATTAACTCTCGAGTGTCCTTTGGCTATCCAAGCGGAGGTGATAAAAAATGTTGGCCGAAATAAAAGCGAGAAAGCGCTGATTACTCTAATGGATGGGGAAGCGGTGGAAACGGTTTTAATTCGTCAAAAAGATAAGCGTAATACGGTTTGCGTCTCCTG
>Ga0172379_10009575_pt1 | contig 11923 bp, 7 predicted proteins | sample GrowelOW334metaG_FD_119756 | JGI IMG/M metagenome (GOLD analysis project Ga0172379, IMG submission 119756) | Groundwater microbial communities from an aquifer near a municipal landfill in Southern Ontario, Canada - Groundwater well OW334 metaG | ecosystem: Environmental > Aquatic > Deep... | reverse complement strand
GTTGCTTTTGGATGGCGATTTCATTTATGCCAACACCACCAATTATTCCGCGCCGGTTGCGGACGGCGTGTGGTACGCCCATGTAATGCCTGCTGATTACCAGAGCAATATCGGCAATATGCTTGACCGCAGGATAAATATTAATTTCCCGCCGTCCGCTCCGGGTAATTTGCTGATGTCCACGGACACCGCGCGGGTTACCCTTACTTGGTCCGCGCCGAGTCCTATGCCAGCGGACTTCGGTTATTACAAGGTTTATTGCGATTCGAACACACCTTATGACTGGGCTGACGCGTTTGTGGCGACTGCCACGGTGCAGACCATTTTTATTGACACCGTAACCACTTATTCCAGTTACAAATACCGGGTCAGTGTGGTTGACTCGCAGACCAGTCCTCTTGAAAGCACTTACAGCAACGAGCAGTTTTTGGTGCGCACCGATACCCAGGTCCCCGCATTAGTAAGCGTGCATTCGCCGACTCATCCCGACCAGGCGGTTTGGTACACCACTGCCACGCCCAAAATGGAATTTTCTGCGGTTGATTATGGCGGGAGTGGGGTAAAGGGCTATTATTACATGTGGAGTTCAAGTGCCAGCATTACGCAGGCGCAGATGCTGGCGGAAGGCGTATTAATGCAGGCGACTTACTATCATGAAATCTTCAACCGGGACGACGGGGAATGGTATTTCCACGTGATGGCGGTGGACTATATGCTTAATCTGTCCGGCGTTATGTCTTATAGGGTGCGTATAGACAATCCGCCGCCCACGCCGAACCGGCTGGCCGCGGTCGCGGGACAGAATCAAATTTCCCTTTCCTGGGAAACGATGTCCGCCCTGCCGCGTGATTTCAGCAGTTTCGTGGTTTACTGCGACAGCATGTCTTTCGACTGGACCCAGCAGTTCGTGGCCACGGAAACGGCCAACTCGTCATATGTGCATGGCGGGCTTGTCAATTATAAGGTGTACCGCTACAGGATTGTGTCCAAGGATCGGCGCGGAAACATGAGCGATATTTCCGAAGGCATAAGCCTTTTCCCCGTGGATTCAACACTTCCGGAAATCACCAATCTCGTGTCGCCCACCCACCCCAACCAGGCGGTATGGTATCAGAATAAGTTGCCGCAATATGTCTGGCATGGGTCCGACGCGGGCGGGTCAGGGTTGAAAGGCTATTATTACCTTTTAAACCAGAGCGCAGCGTCTTCCGCGGGCGCATTGGCGGCGCAGGGTTTATTCACTATCGCAACCGGCTATGCCGTGACGGACCCGCTTGTGGACGGCATCTGGTATTTTCATATTGCCGCTGTTGACCAGCAGGGCAATTTCAGCGCTGTCGCCACGTATCAGGCCAATATAGACGAGCAGCCTCCCGCTCCGGGCACGCTGGTGGGGTTTCCGCGCGATGGCGCGGTTGAACTGCAATGGTCCGCGCCGGATCCATATCCCGCTGATTTCGCTTTTTACCGCGTTTATATAGATTCCACCGCGCCCTATGACTGGGCTGACGCCTTTGTGATTCAGACCGATTCTGCGGCTTATACGCATTGGAACTTAGATCGGAGCGCGACTTATTATTATGAAGTGCGGGCAGTGGATTTATCTCCCAATATGATGGAAAGCGTTCCGTCTAACGTGGTTTCGGTCAGGCCCGTGGAGCATGTTCCGCCGGTGATAGGCTCGCTTGCCAGCGGAAGCCATCCTTCTTCTTCGCTCTGGCTCGCCTTGAACACGTTTACGGTCGAGTGGAGCGCCACTGACGAAGGCGGCAGCGGTTTGGCTTATTACCGTTACTGCGTCAGCACCACTGTTTCCACACTGCCGGAACTGGCGGGCGGAACAATTATTACCACGGGCACCGTTACTTTGGCCGGTCTGCGTGACGGGCAATGGTATTTCTCCGTCATTGCCGTTGACGGGGAAGGCAATCTGTCCGAACCTGAAGTTTTGGGATTTAAGATTGACACCACCGCCCCTTCAGCCGCTATTCTGCTTGCAGGCTCATCCTCGGTGGGCAACGGCGCTCATACTGTGAGCGTTATTTTGGATACCGGAACCAGCCCGCTTGACGGCGCGCCTTCGCTGAGTTTTGCCCCGCCGTCCGCAAGCACGGTCAGCGTTCCCCTTTCCTTCGTGTCAGGCTCCACCTGGACAGGCACTTTCTTTATAGAGTCGGACATGCCCAGCGGGGCCGCGCAGTTCTCTTTCCGCGCCGTGGATTCGGCGGGCAATACCGGAACGGCAATTGTTTCCGGCGGTTCTTTTACCATTAACACCGTGATATCCAGCGCAACGGCGGTTGTGGTTTTAAAACCGGATAATTCCAGGGTGGAACTGCCCGCGGGGTTCTGGGACAAGGATATTAACGTGCGCATAGCGCAGGCGAGCGGCGCGGACCCTATCCTTCAGTCAGCCAACGCGGCGGCCGGCGATAACGGGAAAATGCGGATCATTGACGGCGCAAACCTGTACAGGGATTTTTCCGCCACGGAGACGGTGTCCGGCGTGAATGTAAGCGTTTTCAGCAAGCCAGCGAAAATTTCGATAGGGTATCCTGACTCCGACGGCGACGGTGTTGTTGACGGCATGGTGGTGAAAGCAGAAGAATTGCGCATGTTCTATTTAAACCGCGCTGAGGCGAAATGGGAACTGGTGCCGGGCCAGTACCTGGAAAAATCGGCTCTGCGGGTGAGCGCGCCGGTCAGCCACTTCTCGACTTACGGGCTTTTGGCGACGCAGTCAGGCGCGGTGTCGGCGGCGGGGATTGTGGCGTATCCTAATCCGTGTTATCTTAAAAAATCGGCCTATATAGCGGTGGGCGGGATCCCGGCGCTGGCTAATCTGACGGTCCGCGTGTACGACCAGAACGGCGTTTTGGTACGGACTTTGACGGAGGCCACCGGAGAAATCACCGCTTCCGCCGGAGTGAAAGAGGCGCGGTGGAACGGGCTTAACTCGTCGGGCGAGAAGGTGGCGAGCGGGATTTACATTTACCTCATAAAGGCCGACGGACTGAACAGCACTGGCCGGATAGGCGTATTATGGTAAAGCTAAAAAACATTTTATCGGCGGCGGTTTTTTCGCTGGCTGTTTCCTCTCCGGTCTTTTCCTCCGGGGAAGGGACCAGCGCGGCCAAGTTTTTAAAGGCCGACACGGGCGCGCGCGCTTCCGCCATGGGCGGCGCGTTTACCGCCGTTTCGGACGATTCCGACGCGATAAATTATAATCCCGCCGGACTCGCCGGGCTTAAGGCCAGCCAGGCGATGCTGACCCATAACGAATGGCTAAGCGGCTTTAAGCAGGAGAATCTTTCTTTCGCCCGTCCGGTGCGGCACGGCGCGTTCGGCATAGGTTTGACTTATTTCCATAGCGGGGGGATAGACGAAACGGATATGTCCGGCAGTTATACCGGGGGTTCTTTCGACCAGACCGATATGGCTTTGACCGCGGGTTACGGATTCCGGGCCAGCCGGAATCTGTTCCTTGGTTTCAGCGGCAAGGCTATCCGTGAAAGTCTGGCCGGACACTCGGCCACGGGTTTCGCGGCGGACGGCGGCGCGCTGTACACCATGTCCAATTTGCGGCTCGGTGCGAGCGTGCGAAATGTCGGTTCCTCCATAAAGCTTTATGAGGACGCCTTTCCCCTGCCGCTTACAATACGCGGCGGCGCGGCCTATAATTTCGGCGGCTGGCTTGTAAGCGCGGAGGCCGAGAAGCCGCGCGACGGCAAAATGGCGCTTAAAGCCGGCACCGAGCTTGTTATGGATTTCATGAGCGAAAACGCGTTCTCCCTGCGCGCGGGCTATGTTTCGGGACGTGATGAAAACACCGGCCCGGGCTTTACGGGAGGAGTGGGCATCAGGTTTTCCAAGCTTATGTTCGATTACGCGTTTTCCCCGTTCGGTGATTTGGGCAATTCGCACAGATTCTCGCTGGTGGTTAATTTCGGCGGAACCGTTTCCCGCAGCGACGATGACGACGTCAGAATCGAGGACAGCGAAATTGTGAAACCCGCCGCGGCGGTTCCCGTCAGCGAACGCGCAAGTGTGCCGCCGCCCGCGGTATCTGAGCCGGCAACTATTGTAAACGATTCGAAACCAGCTGTGAAAAGCGGTTCGAACGATGGTGTAGTTAAACAGCATTGCATTGACTCGTGTGTCAGTCAGGCAGACAACGTTGAGGCCTGCATCACGGCCTGCAGCGAAAAATGAGCACAAGGACGGTGCAATTTGCTGGGTCCGGCTTGGTTTCCAGGCCGGACCGTTTTATGACGGAGGGAAAATGGCTGAAAAAACGATAACTTATCTTGCTAAAGCGGGCCCGTCCCAAAGAAAAGAGTGTATCCGCGCCGCGGCTGCGCGCGCAAAAGAGTTAGATGTTAAACATGTCGTGGTTGCCACCACAAGCGGACGCACCGCGCTGGAAATGGCCGCCGCGCTTAAAAAAATTGGCTGCCGGGCGCGAGTGCTGGGCGTCGGTTATTCTTCCGAGTATGCGGCGAAATGGGGGGCTTTAAAACCGTCCGTAGTGTCCAAAGCGGAGAAACTCGGCGTGGCGTTTATCACCGGCACCCACATAATGGGCGGGATTGATTCCGCGGTTTCGTCCCGGTTCGGGGGTGCTGCGCCGGGCAAGCTGATCGCGGAAGCTTTTTACACTTTGGGGCAGGGTTTTAAGGTCGCGGTGGAGGTTTCGGTAATGGCCTTAGACCAGGGGAAAATACCCGCTAAAACCGAAATCATAGCGCTGGGCGGGACTGGCGCGGGCGCGGATACCGCCATAGCGCTCACTCCGGAGAACGCCTCGCAATTTTTCGCGCTAAAAATTCATGAAGTGATAGCTTTGTCGTCGCGCCGGTAACCGTCCGGACGCAGGCGCTCTTTTATTATCCGCCACGCGAAATAAAGCAAAATGGCGGGCGTAAGCGTAACGCCAAGCCCGGTTTCGCGCGGCACGGATGCGAAAATTCTGAAGTAATAATTTTTAGGCAGGATGATCAGCGCGAACAATACGCAATAGAGCAGATCGTTTTTATCCGGCTCCGCTTTGAGAAAATAAAATATCGGAATGAAGTATAAAAGAAGACGGTAATCCGCCGAAACGAAGGGCAGGACGGTCATGCTTATCGTAAGCAGTGTTATCCTTTTCCAGAAAACAGTTTCTTTTTTTATGATGAACCACGCGCAGAAAACATAAGCCGCCGCGGCGATCGCGAAATATGGTTTCGTCAGTATCCTAAACAGCCTGTCCTGGTCAATCGTATAAAACAGCCAGTTGTAAAAATGCATGGTCAGCACTTTCAGCGCGCCGAACGCGGAATGCCCGAACGGCAGGCCGGTGTGGCGTATGACATAGTTAAAGTGATAGCTGGAGGTCCATTTTGAATCCCTGGCGAAAATATTGAAAGCTTCCGAATATGGCACGTTGTTTAAGGGGGCCAGCGCCAAAGCGGAAACAGTTATCGCCGCGGCGAAGGAACCAGCCGCTATGGCCAGTTCGCGGTACTTTTTGTCGGCGATGAAAAGCGCCGCGAAAACTATCTGGAAAGGTTTAAAACCCAGCGAAACTCCGAAAATAACGGCGGCCAGAGTGTAGCGGCCTTTGGCGTAGGCGGCAAGAAATCCGAGCATCAGGAAATAATAGTAAAGCTGGTCGTTGGCGCGGTCAACCGCGAACAGGACGGGATAAGACACCATGCCCAGCGCCACGAAAAAGAATAAAGTTTTAAGCGGCGATGGTACACGCACTTCGCGCCAGAGTAGAGTCCAAAATCCCGTCAAGAAAATTCCGGTGTATAGCAGGAAAGCCGCCCAGTCCGGACTGATTTTGGAGAAACCGAACAGGAGCAGGTTTTCCACCGCTATCGAACTGAACCCGCAATGCGACGCCTGATAGGACACTTCGCAGTTCCAGCGGCGGTAGTTGTTGAAGAAGTCCATGAACTGGTTTTCAGGACGGAAAAGCATGGTCCCGAACGGAAATTCGTGCCCGTATAAATATCCGGTAAGGCGGGCGTAACCGTAAGCCAGAAGGAAGCCGGTGAAAGTGATTAACGCCAGGATCTGGATTTTCTCTGTTCTTGTCATTTTTTTAATTCTATAAAATTCCGTACAATTGTTTTATGTCCAGCGTTTTTAATGACAGGTTTTTCGTTACCATTGATGTGGAGGCCGACAGCGATACCCATTGGAAAAGAAAGGGTCCACTGACGTTTTCCTCGGTTACCGAAGGCATTCCAAAATATTTGCGCCCCGTCTGGGAGCGGACAGGGGTCAAGCCGGTGTATTTCCTCTCGCCCGAAGTGCTGGCGGACGATTTGTCCTGCCGGGTCCTGCGAAACGAAATAGCCAAAGGCGCGGTTATTGGGGCGCATCTGCATCCCGAGTATCTGGAATTTGACGGAGGCAATCCTCCGCCCACGGGCAGGAAATTCGCCTGTTCCCAGACTTATGACGAGGAATTTTCGCAGATTAAAAAACTGACTGAAACCATTGAAACCCGCCTTGGCGTCAAGTCGCTGTGGTACCGCGCGGGCAGGTTCGGCGCGGGAAATAACACTGTGAAAATTTTGCGCGGGCTGGGTTATAAATACGAAAGTTCGGTTACGCCCGGACTCGACTGGTCGTATTGCGGCGGGCCGGATTTTCGCGGCGCGCCTTTGCAGCCTTACCGCGTTTCGCTTTCCGGTATCGCAAAACCGGCTGTTTCCGACGCGGACGATTCCGGAATTATGGAATACCCTGTGACAATTTTTAAAAAACGGCTGGGCGCGCTCGGCCGGTTCCTGCCGGATAAATGGTTTTGCTATAACTGGCTTCGCCCGTCGCATATGACGTGTTTTGAGCAGAAACGGCTGGCGGCTGAATTATGCCGGGAATGCGGAGAGCCGGTTTTTGTGATGATGTTTCATTCGATGGAAATAATGCCCGGCAAAAGCCCTTATGTGCGCACGCGGCTGGGGCAGCGGCGGTTTCTCTGTGTGCTGGAAAAAACGATAACGCATATCAAAAAGGAAATAAATGAAAAACGCGCGTGAGTACTACCGTAATATGACCGGACGCGAATATGCGCGTCCCACCCTTATGAGACTGCTTTTTTCTAAATCCGCCGACAGGACGATTATTCCAATTTTGCGAAATTACAGTAATCTGCGCGTGCTTGAACTGGGCTGCGGCGCAGGCCGGTTTACTAAAGAAATATGCCTTAAGAACATAGTAAAATGCGTGGATGTAAATCCGCACCTGTTCACGCTCGACGGCATACCGGTTGTCAAGGGTGATTGCAGGCAGCTGTCCGCCTGTCTAGGCGCGGCGGAAAAGTTTGACCGCATTCTGTCATTTTTTATGACAGAATACCTTACTTTCGAGGAAAATCGGGAGCTGGTCCGCGAATGCCGCTCCTATTTAAAGCCGGACGGCGAACTCGTTTTCACTTTTGTAAACGGTTTCTGGGGTTCGCTTTATGTGTGGGGTTCGCGCCTTGTGAAGGGAACCGGCAAGCATACCTGCGGGCTCGGCGCGGTGCGCGCAATCGCGGACTATTCCGGATTCGATATAGCGGAAGTGCGGGAAATAGGGCGGTTCGGATTCCGCATGTCGGCGCTTGTCCGCATGACGCCGAAAACATGAAAAAATATTTCTGGTCCGGTGCCGCTGTTGTCACGGCCTTGTGCGCGTTTTTTGTCTGCGCCGCCCCTGAAATATTTTCTCGTGGCGCGCGGGATTTTTCCGCGGCCGATTCGTTCTCTTCAATCCCCGACGGGCGGCTTGTCCGAGCGGATATCGCCTTTTCTTTTTCCCTTAAAGCCATGCCGGAGTTTCCTGCGCCGGACCGTGTAATCAGGTTCAGGGAAGCGCATAATCTTTTCAATACGTCACGCTACAATAACGGCATCCGCGCCGACATTCTGCCGCCGGGGCGGCTGAGTGTTAACGTCGCCGCGTCGGACGGTTCGCGCGACTATCCGTTGGCCGGCACGATTGAGCCGGGCCGGAAGTATGATGTCCGGCTGGTTTATGAAAAAGGTTTTTTCGCGGCCTATTGCGACGGCAAAACCGGCGCTTTCGCTTATGATTCCGCTCTGAATCCTAAAACGGCCGGCGTTTATGCGAACGCCGGGGAAACCTCCGCCGTCCGCTTTCGGGGGGCGGTAACGGCTCGGCCCGTTTGGCTGGGCGGGTGGTCTGATTTTATTTTATGGTTTTTGACGCTTGCGCTGCTTTTTTTCATATATAAAATTCTGGAAATTAATGTTTCCGGGCGGGAGAAAATACGCGCGGTGCTGGCGGGGGGATTTTGTTTTTCCGCTTCGCTTTATGCGCTGTGGTCGCTGAACCCTTACCTAATGGTTTTACCGGAATTCTGGAGCCGCGCGGTAGCGGCGGTGTATCCGTTTCTGCCCGTTATTCTGCGTTTTGCGGTTGTGTGCGGGCTGGGGATTTTCTTTTTCCATCCGGATGCCGCGCGGGACGCTTTACCTCCGAAAATCCGGGAGACCTTATGCTCGCGCAGATTCGTTGCGGTTGTTTTTTTAATCGGCGCGGCGTGGTTTTTGTTCCTGGAATATTACGCTATAACTTTTTACGATTCCGACGAAGTGCGGCTATTTTACGATGCCGTTTTAATGACGCGCGGCCTCGTGCCGTTTCGGGATTTTGTGGCCCGGTCCCCTTTCATTATCTACGCCATATATCCGCTGGCCAAAGCGGGAGTGACCAGCGTTTACGTCTATCACGCCATAGCCGCCGCGCTCACGCTGCTGTCCGGTTGGCTGCTGTATAAAATAGCCGAAAAATTTTCCGGCAAAACCTCCGCCGGCCTCACACTTGCGCTTTTTGTTTTCTGTCCGCTGACGATAAATATGCTTAGTTTTAAAACGCAGAGCTGGGCCATTCCTCTGGCTTTGGGTTCGGTGTTGCTGTATCTGCGGCGGAAGAACGGTTTCGGGCTGGTTCTTTCGGGCATTCTGCTGGGCTTTGCCATGCTTTCGCGGGAAACGGCGGCCGCGTACGGCGCGATAGCGGTTTTTTCGGATTTATCGCTTCGGCGGGAACCACGGCGTTTTTTGCGCTGGGGCGTTTATTTCGGGACGGGATTTCTGATTTACTGCGTGGTTGTGCTGCTGCATGGCGGCGGTTATGTGGAGGGCCAGGTTATAGGCGGTCAAACATCCAGCGTTTTGCGGCTGGTGCTGGCGTCCGGCAGGCTCTATTTTGTTTTGCCGCTTGTGTCGGCTTTCGCGCTTATTCTGGCGGCGGGTAGGTTTTTTACGCTGTTGGCAGAGTTCCGGCGTGACAGAGTCGCTAAACCGGAAATGATGCCAGCGGCTGTTATAATCGTGCTTTGCGCGCTCTATCTGGGCCAATTTTGGAAACGGGGCGGATTTTATCCTGAATATATTATGGAGTTTTCTCCTTTCATTCTGATTCTTGTGGCTCAGGCTTTGCTGGGCTTTTGGCGGTATAGTAAACAGCTGTTCTGCGCGCTTATCGTGTCGTTTGCCGCATCAGGGGTTTACTGCGTATATCTGCTGGGCGGGTCCGGTTTGCCGTTTAAAACGGTGGAAACTGAGGTTGTGCCCGTAATGCGGGAAATAAGCCAGGGCCGGCGGGTAACGGTTTTGTCCGGCACACCTCTGTTCGCTTTCCTGACCGGAAACGATAATATTCTCCTCCAGTCCCACGCTTATTACACCGCCAGGCACTCGGAGAGGATCACGCTGGAACTGAAAAATTCTCCTCCGGAGATTATCGTTAAAGATGTATACTATAGAAAGTATTTCCAGAATGATCCCGCAATCGCGGAACTGGTGCGGGAAAAATACAGGCGTGTTTTGTCTATAGACAGAAAAGCGGGCGTTCGCGATATCGAACTTGAGGTCTGGCGAAAAAACCAATGAACATCCTTGTGCTCAATTACGAGTATCCCCCTCTGGGCGGAGGCGGCGCGCCGAAGGGAATGCATATATCGGGCGAACTTGCTAAAAAGCATTTTGTGTACTTTTTAACCACAGGCTGGGACAAGTTCGGCGTTTCCGAAGAAAACGGGTATACAATCAACCGTCTTAAAACCTCCAGGAAGTATAAGCATGTCTGCACCAACCGGGAAATGCTGAGTTTTTTATGGCATGCCTGGCGCGCTCTGCCGCCAATACTGCAAGAGCATAAATTTGACGTTGCGCATATCTATTTCGCTGTCCCAACCGGAATCCTGGCTTTTCATCCCAAACTGCGGAAAATACCGTTTATTCTTTCAGTCGGCGGGTCTGACGTGCCTTGGCATAACCCTACCAGATTCAGGATCTTGTATGCCTTCTTCACCCCCATAATAAAAGCCGTCTGGAGCCGCGCGCGCCGGGTGGTTTGCAACAGTTCAGACCTTAAAAAGGAAGTGTTGTCTTTTAGTCCACAATTGAATATCTCCGTCATTCAAAACGGTACCAAGACTGACGTGTTTCATCCTGCGGACAAGCGGGCGGACGGCGGGCCGTTTGTAATTTTATATGCTGGCAGGCTTATCCCGCTTAAGCGGATACATCTGGTCATACAGGCTTTGCCGGAGATAATACGCGGTTCCGGGCGTCAAGTGCTTTTCCGCGTTGTGGGCGAAGGCTCAAGCCGCGCCGGGCTGGAAACTTTGGCGCAACGGTCAGGCGTGAAAGGTAGTGTTGAATTTATCGGGCGGCGCGAATACGGTGAAATGCCGGAAATTTACCGCGGCGCGGATTTATATGTCCAGCTTTCCGAAATTGAGGGGATGAGCAATACCATCCTTGAGGCTATGAGCAGCGGCCTGCCTGTTATAACCACAAGGGTTGGCGGTGCGGGCGATATCGTGTCGGATAACGGGGCTGTTGTGGATAATGTGTCCACAAAAGTGGTGGCGGATTTGATAACAGGGTACGTTAATGACCATCAGCTGGCGGCCAGGCAGGGCAAACGGTCCCGCGAGATTGCGGAGAGCATGAGCTGGAGCAAGGTATCTTTGCAATACGAAAAGGAGCTTTTAAATGCTTCGCTATAACGCTATCATGGGGCTTTTGCGGCTTTCCGGAAGCCGTGTTCCGGAGTATTTCGATGAAATGAAAAAATTTTCGCGCATGAGCCGCGCGGAAATAAAGGCGGTACAGCGCGAAAGGCTTGAAAAATTGCTGGTTTACGCCTGGGAGAATGTGCCCTATTACAGGACAATTCTTGAATCCTGCGCTGTCGTGTCGGACGGAAAGGTTAATCTGGACCGCTTCGCGTCCATCCCTGTTTTGACCAAGGATATTATTCGTGCGCAGGGGGAGGCTATGTATTCCACGGAATGCGGGGACAGGGGTTGTTTTGTTAACACTTCCGGCGGTTCCACTGGAGAACCCGTCAAACTGCTGCAGGACCGCGAGTATTCCTGGCGCAATGACGCCTCCAAGCTGTTTTTCAACCACATGCTGGGCAAGGAGCCTGGCGACAGCGAGTTTAAGTTCTGGGGGTCCTACAGGGATTTATACACCGGTCCGAAAGAAATAACGCGGGACTGGCTGTATAACAGGAAACTTGTTGATAGTTTCACTTTGGATGACGCGAAATTGCGTAAAACCGTGCGCCAGTTCAACAGCTTTAAGCCGAAGGCGGTTTGGGCTTATGTGGACAGCATGGTGGAGCTGGCTAAATTTGTCCGGGCTAATAACATCAAAATCCATTCTCCTGCGGTCATAATAACCACAACAGGTGTTTTGCATGACGAACAGCGTGAGTTGCTTGAAAAAACATTTTCGGCCCCGGTTTGTGATCAATACGGTTCGCGCGAAACCGGTGCCATAGCCTGCCAGTGCCGTGAACGGAAGGCTTTGCATGTGTTCGATTGGAACTGTTATGTGGAAGTTGCCGACAGCCGCATTCTGATAACTCTTTTAACGAATTATTCGATGCCCCTTATCCG
>Ga0172379_10009574_pt1 | contig 11924 bp, 11 predicted proteins | sample GrowelOW334metaG_FD_119756 | JGI IMG/M metagenome (GOLD analysis project Ga0172379, IMG submission 119756) | Groundwater microbial communities from an aquifer near a municipal landfill in Southern Ontario, Canada - Groundwater well OW334 metaG | ecosystem: Environmental > Aquatic > Deep... | reverse complement strand
CCTTATGAGTGGCTTAAAAAAGTGTTGGAACTGATCCCGAAATATCCAGCCAATAAAATCGGCGACCTGCTACCGCAAAATCTCAAGCTCTAATCCGGAAGATGGGTTGGTCGGACGGATACGTTTCAATTGTGTTTTGCGATTATTACAACGAGGTATGCCGAAATGGCAATCAAGATTTGAGTCTTAAAGGCATTCTTACTTTGTCCACTAAATGATTGTATCTTAAGGTGTTGCTTGATCCATTTGAAAAAGGTCTCAATACCTCAATGCGACTTATACAGGACGACTATGGTTCAAGCAGAGATTTTTAAATTGTTTGTCAAAAACACCAATGTCTTTTGCGTTTCGGCATCATAATATCTTACACGACGCAAACATTCCGGATATTTCTGCTTACTGTTCAATCCCGTTAGCAATATGGCCTGGTCGCTTAATACTCCTGTTGTTGGGTCTGTTTGCCCACTGTTCAGAATCTTGTACTTCGTGTTCGTTTTTGCACGAATGACGAAATTGATCCGATCATTGGTCGATCTGTCCAGCCGTTCAAAATCAACATAAGCTCTGTCCACTACCAAATAACTTCCTGCGGGGACATTGATACCGTCCAATGCATTAACATCGTGCAGGGATTCTTCAGAGATGAAAATATATTCAGGTATGGACGTTTTTAAATCAAGCAGGATATGAATCTTAACTGCTGATTTGGTTGTTCTGAACGTTGCCCACCAAAAAAGCTGACAAGCAAAGGTCAACAACAGTCGAATCAAGAGCAAAAATGTCTCCTTTAAGCTTTATTTCTTGTTGATTATAATTGACATATAAACATTTGGCCTGTTCAATCAGCTTAAGAGCAAAGTCCTGAAAGATTCTCCAATCCCGATTCTCGTTCGCTCTGGAAATCGTTGATTTATGAAGCAGCTGTCCGATGCCCAAATGATAAAGTTTGTCTTTCTGGAGTTTAAGGCAAGCGCAGTATCGCTCAGACTCTCTCGATGAGTCAATTGACCAAAGGCCATACACAAAAATTATTTTGAGCAAGTCAGATTCTGAACTTTGAAATCTCCATTATATCTTTTAACGCAGTACTTGAAAACATGATAAGGAGCGAAGTCCATAATCTGAGTGAAAACCATCTTCCCTGTGTTCATGGCCAAAGTTTCTGGCAAATAAACACAAAAAGATTTTCAAATCATTGCTCAATCAAAAACTCAGCAAATGCATTAATAACAAGGATTTCAAAGAACTTATATAAATAACAACGCAACGCTAGTGTTAATTTATCAGTCTAATGCAAAACAAGAGAAACCAAACACCAAGAGAAAAATTGTATAGACGAACTCAAGACGAATCTTTTTGCTATTTCCATCCAATCTAATACATTAGTAACTTTGATAAAGAAATTGATTTTTTAGAGACGGATAAATAAGTATTTTTAAATGTACTTGCGCTTCACCGATTTCATGTCTTGTTTGAAGTTTTCAATTTTCAGATTTATTATATTAGTTTTAAAATATAATGGACGTTTACAAAAAGCCTGAAGGGAGAAAGGTATATATATGGATTATTCCATTGATTTTGCTATTTTTAGTTTTAATAATAATTTACGATGCGATCGAAGTTCAAGAGATCTTCTTAAAAGCTAAATCCGTAGTGTCTGACCTCAGAATTAGAACCGCTAATTCTGAGGATGAAATTGGGCAGCTGGAACTACGCAGCAAAAATAACATCGTTTCGTTGGAGAATAAACTTAAAACATTTATGCCTACCAAACCATATATTGTTATTAATACAACAGACAATCGGTTTTCACTCAGAAAGCCTAATGGGGATACCATTAGAACAGGTCTTTGCTCGACAGGAAAGGATAATATAATGATTAAAGGGACTAAAAGGTGGGTTTTTAAAACGCCGAAGGGTTTGTTTACCATATTAAATAAGAGGACCTCACCTGTCTGGACTAAGCCTGATTGGGCTTTTATTGAGGAGGGTTTACCAGTTCCTTCAGCCCGTTCAAGCAAGCGTTATGATACCAGTACGCTTGGGGATTATGCTCTTGGCTTAGGAAACGGATATTTCATTCATGGAACACTTTATCAGCGGCGCCTTGGGCTTCCTGAAACTCATGGGTGCATTAGGATTGGTGATACCGATCTTGAAGTGATTTATAATACGTTATGTGTCGAATCAAAAGTATTTATTTATTAATGATATCATAAATGAAGAACAGATTGTTTTTTTTGGTAATTACAGGACTCATGTCAGTTTTGGTAATTTACTCTTTTGTGATCAATGTGATTTTTCCTATTATAAATAAAAATCAAATCCCTAGGGCCACGCTCATTTTATCAGAGTCAAATAGGAATGAGGGCAAAAAGGTGGCGCTAATTTCTGATGGTGTAATTGCAAACTGTAATAAGAATGATTGGTCGAAACTTTTTGAATTAAATGAGACTGAAGAGTTTCTACAATCAAAATTAAATCTTGTCGATGACGACTCCGTGTATCTTATAATTGACTTGATTAAAAAGACGGCCAATCTGGAAATGAAAGGAATATTACTTCATCAATGCCCTGTGACAGAATATCACATAAGTAATGCTATTAGATGCCAGCCTGCGGAACAGTTACTCAACTGGTTAGCATCACCGTTTGCCTTGAAACACGACGTGTCAACAATACCTAAGGTGTCCTTTATTGTAAAGATAGCTCCAAAAGATACCATAGAAGCCAATATGGTCGAAGAATTTCTTACTCCTCCCAAGCGTGGCGATGTTTATATTGTAATGGATTTCGAAAGAAATTTACGTTTAATTATTAAACAGAGAGAACAGCCTGGACAGGAAATACTTAAACATATCTCAAAACTGAGATGGGAAAACAAAAAGATTGAAATATTTGACTCTTTGAATGCTCTGATTTACTTCCATCGAGCAACAGCCATCCCAACGATTGAAATCATACTTTCAAAGGCCGACGCGACGATGCTTTATAGGGCATTGCCATACAAAACAAAACTGTTACTTAGGTTAGAATACGTCTAAAACTGCTCGAATAATATGCCTAAACGCTGGTGATAACTGGTTCAGTTTATCATGGGAGGCTTAAAGAATAAATCTTTATATCTTTTACTTTGCACCTAAATAATTAACTTATGAGATACCTTCCAATCGTCCTTTTAACCTGTTTCCTTTCTGCCTGTGGTTCAAAGACCACCGAAAGCACAGCCAATGCCGAAAAACGCCAATACACCGAGCAGAAAAACCCTGTAACAGTGATTATCCTGCAAAAAGGCCCATTTCGGAAAGAGCTTGTAAATAACGGGAAACTGGTTGCTTTGCGAAAAACCGACCTTCAGTTCCGGGTAGGTGAACAACTGGAAAAACTGTCATTCAAAAATGGCGATTATGTAAAAGCCGGGCAGGTGATTGCAGCTTTAGCGCCATTTACTTTCAGCCAGCAGCTGGGGAATGCGGAGATCCAGTTAAAACGAAACAGGATGGATATGCAGAACCTACTGATCGGTCAGGGTTATACGACCCTGGACACCGCCGCCATTCCGCGAAAAATTTACGAGATTGCATACGTGAAGTCGGGATATGCCGAAGCTTATCAAAGCATGCAAACAGCAAAATTCAACTTCGAATCATTGCAACTTGTCGCCCCGTTTGGCGGGGTATTGGCCAATATCGAAAAAAAACGGTACGACCGGGTCGATGCTGGCGCCACCTTTTGCACGTTGATCGATGACTCGGAATTTGAAGTGAAGTTCCGGGTGGTCGAAAGCGAAGTGGGCGATATCCGGCTGAACGACGAAGTGCAGTTGATCCCTTTCTCCAGCCGTAAAATCTGCCGGGGAAGGATTTCAGAGATCAACCCCGTTATTGATGAGAATGGGATGATCCTGGTAAAAGCACTGGTGAAAAACCCCGGCGGATTGATCGACGGGATGAACGTAAAAGTGATCGTCGAAAAAGAGATACCCGATCAGTTGGTCGTTCCCAAGTCGGCCGTGTTATTGCGAGATAACCAGGAAGTGTTGTTCAAATATACCAAAAATGGAATAGCCTACTGGACCTATATTCAAACACTGGCCGAAAACACAACCTCCTATTCGGTGATCGCCAATCCCGACAAAGGAGCCGTACTCGCGCCCGGTGATACGATCATCATTTCGGGGAATTTGAATTTGGCGCATGAGAGTAAGGTTGAACTAAAGTAGATAGTTGGTTGAAAAGGTTTGAATGTTTGAGGCTGCGCTGTTTGAAGAGGTTTGAATGTTTGAGGCTGCGCGTTTGAGAAAGTTTGAATGTTTGAGGCTTCGCGTTTGAGGGTTTGAGGCTGCGCTGTTTGAGAGTTTAAATATTTGCGTACGAAACAATCAAACGATCAAACAATCAAACATTCAAACTATTAACAGATTAAATTGGAATAATTATGTCAACAATTACCTGCTTTGAAGATTTGGAGATATGGCAAATAGCAAGGGAGATATCGGCAAATGTATATCTTCATTCTAAAACAAAGCTGTTTTCAAAAGATTTTGGCTTCGTTGATCAGATTCGACGTTCGTCCGGATCGGTAATGGACAATATCGCTGAAGGATTTGAGCGGGAAGGAAGAAATGAATTCATTCAGTTTTTATCCATCGCCAAAGGTTCAGCGGGAGAATGCCGATCACAATTGTACAGAGCCAAAGATCAGGAATATATTTCCGGGGAAGAATTTGAAGCACTAAAAAGTAAACTGCTAATGGTTAGTGTCAAAATAAAACGATTTATGGATTATCTAAAGACAACAGAACTTAAAGGAAACAAATATAAACGATGACTAAAAAAAGTTTGAATGTTTGAAGCTGCGCGTTTGAGGGTTTGAGGCTTCGCTGTTTGAAGGTTCAAAGATTTGCGTACGAAACAATCAAACTTTCAAACAATCAAACTTTCAAACATTTTCGGATTCAAACATTTACTAACGCCTTCCGCATGATAACCTTCCTCATCCGCCGTCCGATAGCCGTAACGATGTCATTCATCGCCATATTGGTGCTTGGCGTTTTTGCCATGAATTTCATTCCCGTATCACTTATGCCGGATATTGATATCCCGGAGATTACCGTCCAGGTGAGCGATGCGAATACTACGGCCAGGGAACTGGAGAATACTGTTGTTCAGCCCATTCGCCGGCAACTGATGCAGGTGGCGCACCTCGCGGATATTACGAGCGAATGCCGCAACGAAAACGGCGTTATCCACCTGAAATTCGAATACGGCACCTCTATCGATTATGCTTTTATCGAAGTGAATGAGAAGATCGACCGCGCCATGAACTACCTGCCACGCAGCATCGTTCGTCCCAAAGTAATCAAAGCCAATGCCACCGACATCCCTGTCTTCTACCTCAACCTCACCCTCAAATCCTCCAAACCCCAAACGCTCCAACCCTCAAACATTTCAAACAGCGAAGCGTCAAACCCTCAAACGGCGAAGCCATCAAACAGCGAAGCGTCAAACCCTTCAAACGGCGAAGCCACAAACCGTGCAGCGTCAAACGGCGCAGCCTCCTCCCTCTTCCCCGTCTCCCAGGAGTTTGTCAGCCTTAGCCGTTTTGCAACGAACGTAATCACGAAGCGCATCGAACAATTGCCGGAGGTAGCCATGGTGGATATCAGCGGTACGGTGAGTTCCGAATTGTTAATCCTACCCGATAACCAAAAACTTGAATCGCTTGGGATTACACTGGCAACCCTTGAAAACAGCATCAGGAACAGCAACGTTAAATTGGGGAATTTGTTGATCCGCGACGGGCAATACCAGTACAGTATCCGGTTTTCTTCGACCCTGCAAAATAAAAAGGATATTGAGAACGTCTATTTTAAGGTAAAGAACCGTTTGTTGCAGCTGAAAGATGTAGCCACGGTTATCGAACATCCCCAAAAGCAGAAAGGGATGGTACTTCACAATGGGAAAGATGCGGTGGTATTTGCCGTTATTAAACAAAGCGATGCCCGCATGTCGGACCTGAAATCGAAACTGAACGGTTTGATCGGCCGTTTTGAAAAGGATTATCCCGATATCCGGTTCGACATTACACGGAACCAAACCACCTTGCTTGACTTCTCGATTGGGAACCTCTATCAGGATTTATTGTGGGGCGCCCTGCTCGCCTTTATCGTCATGTTCCTTTTTATGAAAGATTACAGGGCGCCGTGGCTCATTGGAATTACCATCCCGACTTCGTTGGTTGTTTCGATGCTGTTTTTTTATATTCTGCATATCTCGATGAATATCATCTCATTATCGGGTATAATTCTTGGGGTCGGGATGACGGTTGATAATTCGATTATCGTCATCGACAACATCACCCAGCACCGCAAGCGGTTGCTTATGCAAAAACAAGCGCAAGCTTTTGCAGACGAAAAACGTTCAAACATTCAAACATTCAAACCCTCAAACAGCGAAGCGTCTAACATTTCAAACGGCGAAGCCTCAAACACTCAAACACTCAAACCTGCTTCAGCAGCCGAGGCGTCCCTCTCCATCCTCGAGTCCGCCTGCGCCTCCGGAACCAACGAAATCTTTGCCCCTCTTTTGAGTTCAGCATTGACAAACTGCGCTGTCTTTATCCCCTTGATTTTCATCAGCGGCATTGCCGGGGCCATGTTTTACGATCAGGCAATGGCAGTCACGATCGGGTTACTCGTTTCACTGGGTGTTTCAGTCACTATATTGCCCGTTTATTATCGTTTGATCTACCGGAACAAGGAAGGCGCTAGTCAGTTGAAATTTATGAAACGGATTAACCTGCTGAACTTTGAAGTACTCTATATGTCGGGTTTCCGGTTTGTGATGAGACATCAGGTTTTATCGACGATCCTTGTTATTTTGTGTCTGGCAGGGAGTTTCATTATGTATCAATTTTTGGACAAAACCCGCCTACCGGCTATCGATAAAGACGAGTTAATGCTTGCCGTTGACTGGAACGAGCATATTCATGTCGGCGAGAACAAACGCAGGACATTGCAATTGATTGAACATTTGCAGGATAAATTGGATCAAAATACCTGTATGGTTGGTGAGCAGAAATTTTTGATGGATAAAAACAGCGTCGCTTCTTCGGCGGAAGCGTTGATTTATTTAAAGGTTAAACGTCCCTCACAGTTGGATAGTACGCTGCGGGCGGCAGAAGTGTATTTGAGGAAGAATTTTCCGCGAAGCATTGTCCAGCAACGTGAAGTAGATAATATCTTTAATATGATTTTTTCTTCGGACGAAAGGCCGCTGACTGCAAGGTTAAGGGCTGTCAACGATTATGGCCCGGACAAAGTAGCTTACCTGCAAAATACGCTGAACAAAATCCGGTCCGCTTTGCCCGGTCAACCCATTGAAGGGGTCCCTTTGTCGGAATATACCATCCTGCATACCGACCCGGCGAAGTTGATGCTGTATGATGTTTCGTTCGACGATGTGTATGGCCGATTGAAAAGCGCGTTCAACGAAAACCAGGTGTTCCTGATTTCAGACAACCAGGATTTTGTGCCGGTAGTTGTAGGTGGCAAAGCGCGTGATATCCAATCGGTGATCAATGATCTGTTTATCCGGAGCAGGAAAAACGAGTTGATTCCGGTCCGCGATCTTGTTTCGGAGAGCAAAGGGGAAGACCTGAAACTGATCGTTGCCGGAAAGGAAGGCGAATATTTTCCGGTAAACTTTGACGTCGCACCGGAAAAGGCTGATGAAATTACTCAAAAAGTGGGAAATGTTGTTCGGCAGGATCGATTATTCGAGGTTGGTTTTAGCGGGAATATTTTTTCGAACAAAGCGTTGATGAAAGAACTTACCATCATTCTGCTCATATCGCTTGCACTGCTTTACTTTATCCTGACTTCGCAGTTTGAATCACTGACACTTCCTTTGTTGGTGCTGTTGGAAGTACCGATTGATATTTTCGGGGCATTTATAGCGCTAAAGTTGGGCGGTGCAGGAATAAACCTGATGTCGTTGATCGGCATCGTGGTGATGAGCGGGATCGTGATCAACGATTCGATCCTAAAAGTGGACACGATGAATAAACTCTACAATCAGGGCATGCCATTGATGAGGGCAATCGTTGAATCCGGTCACCGACGGTTGCTCTCCATTATCATGACCAGCCTGACCGCCATCCTGGCATTGCTCCCTATTTTGTTTACTCCCGGCCTGGGGGCCGATTTACAAAAGCCACTTGCCCTGGCCGTGATCGGAAGTATGATACTGGGAACGCTGGTAAGCTTGTATTTTGTGCCGTTGTGCTTTTACTATCTAAAAAAACGAACCAAAGTTTGACTAATAAACGTTTGAGTGTTTGAATGTTTGATTGTTTGATTGTTTCGTACGCAAATCTTCGAACCTTCAAACAGCAAAGCCTCAAACGCTCAAACGCAAAGCCTCAAACATTCAAACCTTTTTCAAACAGCGTAGCCTCAAACATTCAAACATTTTTCAACCGCAATGAACAAATTTTATTCTATCGTACTCTTGATCCTGCTAGGCGCCTGCGCCACCCCCGTAACCCGCAACGATGCCTCAATCGGTTTTGCGATAAAGAAACATGATTTTGGAAAGATCCCATTTAAAAAAGAGGCGGCTTGTACCTTTGAATTCTCAAATACAGGAAAATCTGCTTTGGTGATAAATGATGTGAAAACCTCTTGCGGCTGTACTGTGCCCGAATGGCCCCGAAAACCCATACTTCCGGGGGAGAAAGGATTGCTGAAGATCAAATACGACGCGGCCTTTCCGGGAGTATTCCACAAAACCGTGGAAGTAACTTACAATGGGCCAGGTTCACCGGTCAGTCTGGAAATATATGGAGAAGTGGAATATCCTGAAAACATTGAATTATGAACCGTAAAATTCAGCTGGCCTTATTTACAATTGTTATGATATTTATCACTGCAATAGGTCTTTACTGGCTTGCTTTGGGTGTGTTGTGTGTGTTTTTGATTTACATTTTGTTCAGATCCGATCTTTCAGCTTTTGTTTGGCTGCGAAAGCATCGATTTGTTTCATCGATGGTTTCCATCGTAGGCATTTTTATATTGGCTATTTCGATCCGTGTGTTTATGATCGAAATATTTTCCATCCCGAGTGGTTCGATGGAGAACACACTCCTCGTTGGCGACAAGGTGCTGGTAAGTAAACTGAACTACGGACCGGCCATGCCAAAGTCTCCATACGAAATACCATGGATCAACCTGTTATGGTACCTTGGCGCCGGTAAAACCACCAAACTTGATTCAGCCTACTGGGATTACAAGAGGTTAAGCGGATTTTCGTCCGTAATGCATGGCGATGTGGCGGTTTTTATCCATCCGCTGTGGGGGAAAAGGGACAATTACTTTATAAAACGCTGCGTGGGGATACCCGGCGATACGCTGCAAATCACCGACGGTGTGGTTTTTGCCAACAGAGAGGCAATAACTGTTTCAGACCATGCGAAACAGCCATACCGGATGAAGGTAACCAACAGAACGGCATTCAGGAATATGGTTGATAGTTTGGGATTAGAAACCTGGGGGAATAGTCCAGGACAGACTGGTGAAAAGATCAGAATGAATTTAACCAGGTTACAACTTAAACAATTAACCCGAAAAGGATGTATCGATTCAGTTTCCATTAATATAGCGGGAAACGATTCGACGCAATGGGTTGATCCAAAAAATAGAGACCTGGCCTGGACCATTGATAATTTCGGCCCGGTGGTGATTCCCCAAAAAGGGATGACAATCAGCCTGACTCCAACTAATTTTCAGGTTTACAGGAAGACAATTACCAGGCTGGAGAAAGTTAAACTGGAATCAAAAAATGGCATTTTTTATCTGAACGGACAACCTGCAACAACCTACACCTTTAAGCACAACTACTATTTTATGATGGGGGACAACCGCCACAACTCGAACGATTCGCGTTTTTGGGGTTTTGTGCCGGAAGAGAATATTGTGGGGAAAGCTGTAATAATACTGTTTTCAAATGACCAGAACAACTTTAAATGGAACCGAATACTAACCTTTTTAAAATAACGCAATGAATTATTCGACCTACCTGGAGAAAATGACCTGGCTAATTGAATTGATAGAAAAAGAGAATACCGGCCCTGCTGACATTCTCGCCATAAAAATTGGTGTTTCGAGGAGAACAATCTTTCGCTATCTGGACGAATTGAGGCTAAAAGGTGCAGATATTTACTTCTCGAGAAGCAAAGGAACGTACTACATGAAAAATGATTTCCATTTCAAAGAAGATTTTTTATATAGTGCTATGGAATGGCACTGTTAACTGTTACCTTCGGTCAATTTGGTAACAATAATCAGGTGTTAGGCATAACAATTCAAAGGGAAAGGGCAGGAAGCACAACCAGCAAGTTGCAACAGCTTCCTGTTCGGCACCTTTTCTAAAAAGAAAGTGAGGTGAGAAAGATAAGAATAAGAAATGAAATTAAACCGTTGTGTTTTACGGATGAGGAACAAAGCAAGGCTATGGTTCTTAAAAATAGACAAAAAAATAATTCAAAATGTATGAGTAATAGATTATAAAATTATCATAATGAAAAAAGTTAGAACAATAATCCTTAGCGTATTTGTATTAGGAATTCTTGCCATCAACGTATCAATTGTTGGTAGTAGAACAAATGGATCACCGAGTTTGAGTTCATTAAAAACAGCACATGCTTATGATCTTGAAGAAATAATTATTCTTTGTGATACTGGGGGGCAAGGGCTTTGTTATAATGAAGTTCCGGGACAATTGGTAATGTGCGGTGAAACAACTGCTTTTACAATAGATTGTGCTTACACTGGTCATACAACCGATAGTTGTACCCCTTACGATCCATGTGCATAAAATTATAATTATCTGAATTCTCGATTTTATATCGAGAATTCTTAAAATATTTTAATAAATGAACATAAAAATAATCATTTTAAGTGGAATAATTTTTGTCGCATTTGCTTGCCAAAAAGTACAAAACAAAAATAACATTCGTAATATTTATATGAATAAAATTGCTAACTATGAGTTGAATGATATTTGCGATAGTGTGAGAATGATTCCAATATCAACAAACGATAGTAATTTTTTAGGAAGTATTAAAAAAATAATGGTATTTGAAGATGATTTATACATACTTGACCGTATGCAGAAAGCTATCTTCGTTTATAACTGTGAAGGTAAATTAATTAGAAAAATTTGCAAAGTAGGCAATGGGCCAGGAGAATATCTCGATATTGTTGATTTTACAATAAATAAATATAATAAACAAATTGAAATGATTGATGGTTCTTATCTTCGATCATACGATTTTCATGGTAATTTTATAAATAAAGAAAAGATTGCTAATGAAAAGATAAAAGCAATTCATCATATTGCAATAATTGATACTTCATATATAGCATTTTTATCTCTTTTTGAAGAAGACGGGGCTTTAATATATTCGCGTGTTGCAAAAAAAATTGTTAGCGCTCAAAACTTGGTTCCAGCATGGACAAGAACAAAAATCCCATTTCAAACAATATCTCGTTTCTATAGCAACAATAATGAAATTATATATTATGAAGGATTCTCCAATAAAGTTTATCAGATAGATAAATCAGGATTCAAAATTAAATATGAATGGGATTTTGGGGATTATAACTTCAATTACGACAAACCACCTCTGATTAAAGAGTTTAAAAGAGCTAGTTCATTTAAAGAAATACTTAAAAGAAGAGAATATTACACAGATAGATATATACAAACTTTTCAGCATAATATTGAAAATGAAAAATATATAATTAGGGTCTGTCTGTAATATATCTATTTTTTCAATTCTTTTTGAGCAAGTGTATCCATGCTCTTGATGAAATCGGTGTTCCTTTGTCCCTGGATTGTAAATTTTCCATTTGACCCCTT
>Ga0172379_10009573_pt1 | contig 11924 bp, 13 predicted proteins | sample GrowelOW334metaG_FD_119756 | JGI IMG/M metagenome (GOLD analysis project Ga0172379, IMG submission 119756) | Groundwater microbial communities from an aquifer near a municipal landfill in Southern Ontario, Canada - Groundwater well OW334 metaG | ecosystem: Environmental > Aquatic > Deep... | reverse complement strand
TTTATCTATAAAGGGGGTGTCGGAATTAGAAAGCATCACAAAGCAACCGCGTTTGTGAAGTTCAAAAAATGCGTCTCTGAGCTCGGTCTGTTCTTTTTCTAAAAATCCTTCTTTGGTATAACTAGTAAAACTGGAGGTTTTGTTAACAGGATAATAGGGCGGATCAAAATAGATAAAATCACCTTTTTGCGCTTTACTTAAAACTTTTTTATAATCTTGATGTAAGATTTTTGTGTTTTTCATCGCATCGTGCGCTTTTCGCAAATTTTCTTCATCGCAAATCAAGGGATTCTTATTTTTTCCATAAGGCACATTAAATTGTCCACTTCTATTTACGCGATAGAGACCATTGAAACCAGTACGATTAAGGTAAATAAAACGCGCCGCAATGTTAACGTCGGAAAGTTTTTCTATCTTTTGCGCGCGAATTTTTAAATAATACTCTTTACTGTTATTTTTCTGGTGCTCTTTTAACTTAGCGATTAGCGCCTCAACATCTCCCTTGACAACATTGTAAGTTTTCACTAATTCTAGATTCATGTCAGACAAGACTGCTTTCTTTGGCAACAAATCAAAAAACATCGCACCACCACCAACGAATGGCTCAAAATAAGTCGCAGTTTCCGGATTGAAGCCCACAGGAGGATATAAATTCAAATCTCTGAACTGACGAAGCAATTGCCTTTTTCCGCCAACCCATTTCACGAAAGGTTTTGGATTTCCGTCTAAAAATTTTTTATACAAAATTCCCAAATCTTCTTTAGGCTCAATTTTTGAGTTCGCCAAAAACACCCTAAGATGAATTGAATGCACTTTAAGCTGAGTGGCAAACTTTTGTATTTCTTTTGTTTGCATAGGAAGAGTGGAGTAACTTATTATGAAATTATTATACCACAAACCAAATATGCCTGTATACCCAATCGCTTTTAAATAGCTTACTAGCAACCAAACCCGTCCTCATCGGACGGGATTTCAAAATCTATTTCCCCACCCCCTTAAACCTATACCACCCCACCGCCACGGGCAAGGCGAAAGTTAGGAAGTAATAGAGATAAACGTCAAACTTGTAATAGTCGGCGGAATTAAAAAGTTTGACGATGAAAATATAATCCAGAAGCACAGCAATTAATGTCCAAAAAATTCCCAGCCCGAAATAACAGCCGAACGATTCTCTTTTGATTTTTTTGCCAAGCACCCAGAGAATGAAGATTGTGCCAATCGGCATGACAAACCAGCCAATCAAGTCTTTTGGGACAAAGACGAAAAAGATCATTCCTAGAACATAACCAAAAAACCAAAGAATGAATCCCCACCAAATTGTGTTTAAAAAGATTTTTTTTGCGTTCATAGTTTTAAAATTAATTTTATAGCTTAATTTTACCACTTTTTTCCTTTTCTTCAATGCTTATCGCCAAAATAAAAAGCGGGGCTACCTAATTAGGTAGCCCCCGATAAACGATTTTTTTATACTTCCACCTCCTTTCCGCCCCCTCGACAACGTTCGCCGTTGTCCAAAAAGTGTTCGGGCAAGACGCCCTTTTTCATTTCGACTCCTTGCCCGCAAAAAGGGCAAACGAAACTGTGCTTCTGGGGTTGAGGCTGAATACCTTGGGAAGCATGTAGCCATTCCCTTCTCTTTGTTTTAAGACCGATTCCTCCCATCTCTCCCCCCGAAAAATTAAAAAGGTTAACGACCAACTCCATCAATCCGGAAACGTAAACCAAATCTCGCGGGGAGGTTGTGGAATGCGAATTGAATGGCTGGTTATGATACCAAGTTTTTCCAATAACTGCCTCAAGGAATATCCGCAGTGCTTGCAGATAAAACCTAAGGTAGGAATCGCTTCCCTTTTACAGTAGCTCGCATCAACGTCCTCCTTGCAATTCCAGCAGACGCTCCTGTAACTGGATGTTGGAAGCAGACTAGCCCTAACACCTTTTGCCTGTTTGGGGGTCATTTTGTTAAAAGCATCCTCTATCCTTGCGACACAGCAACCGCGAGGACAGACAAAGATTACCTCCGATTTTGCGATATCGCCCCAGCAAAAAGCCAACATTACGCTCCAACAGTTGGGACAAATACATCTACTAAAAATATCTAGTGCCATGACCGCCTCCGAAACATTGAAGTTTAAAAGCGACCTTCTCTCCTTACTTAGTTGAATGTGCAAATCTGATTATCACGAGTTTACAATCTTTTCTCTAATAAATCAAGGAATAAAAATTTCAAGCAAAAAGCCGTTTGGATACCAAACGGCTTTTTTATTATACTGAATATTATTTCCTCTCCAAGTCAATAACCACAATCTCTGGCTGAGCGAAGGTTCTCATTGTTGGCCCCCAGACTCCGGCGCCGACGGAAGTGTATTGAGAGAAATCACCTTCCATGTGGAGACCGCGGTCATAGCCATGATAGATTAAATTGGTAAGAATTCCGCCCGGGAAAATTTGTCCGCCGTGCGTGTGTCCACAAAGCTCCAGGCTAATGCCGGATTCTTTGACAGACGGAATATCAAAAGGGGTATGAAAAAGTAAAATTGATGGCTTGGCTGAATCAAAACCGGCAACCTCCCTAATAGTTTTCTTTAAATCAATTGTTTGAAAACGATCCGGATAATTAATGCCGATAATTTGTAAGCCGTTCAAATTTACCAGGTCATTATGAAAGATTTTTATTTTACTACTGTTTAAAAATTTATAAACATTATCCAAACCGAAATAGGTCTCATGATTGCCGGTGACGAAAAATACTCCGCTGGGCGCGGAAATTTTGTCAATCTCTTCCGCCACGTATTCAAAGCCGTCACCCATGCCGTCAAACAAATCACCGGTGACAAAAACCGCTTCCGGATTTTGCGCGTTGATTTGCGCGATTAATTTTTCAAAAAAACTCTTGCTCAAAACATGCCCCAAGTGCACATCGGAAATTTGAATTACTTTTTTGCCTTGCCACTCAATCGGCAAATTCTTGATTGCGACTTTGATTTCCTTGATGCGCGGATGATAGGCGCTCCAAACGCCATAGACAGAAAAAACCAAAGTCAAAACCAAAACCAAAATTCCTATAAATTGCAAATTAATCGGTAGGTGCACCAAACGCGCTAGACCATAAATCAACCAAGCCGAAACTAGCAGAAAAAAAAGCGTAGTAGCGATACCCAACCACAAACTGCTCAAGAAATAAAGAGAGTTGGCAAAAACATTATGAAAATAGCGAATCAAAATTGAAGAAATAACAAAAAAAATCGGCAAAACAAAAAAAGCCACCGCCAAGCTTATTTTTAAATTTCCAGACTCAATGGCAAAAAATTTCACCAAAGAAAAATAAATAAAATAATGCGCGCCGTAAATTATTCCTAGTGAGAAAAAAATAAACAAAATCATCAAACCAAAATTCGCCATAAAATTATTTTTATAAAATTTTAAATAATATTTTAATTTCAAGCTAGCTAGATCATCAAGGCTCGCCCGCCCAGTTCAACGATAAAGTCAGAATATTCGTCAAGCTTTTTGGCTTGCGCCGAAGTGATTATTTCATCAGCTAATAGCTCAACTCGTTCCAGAGCTTCGGCTAACTTTTCCTTACCGCCGGAAGCGAGAACAACGGAACGCACGCGAGCATCAGCTTCACTCTGACCGCTTTTAATTAAACCGATTTTTTCCATTGGCAAAAGGAGACGGGTAATTCCTGAGGCAGTCATGCCGATTTTGTCGGCAATATCCACGCGACGCATTTTGGCGCCTTCGGCTTGGCTAAGATGATGCAAAATTAAAAATTCATTAAACCCAACACCATTTAAACCGCGATCAAAACGACTACTAAGAATTGTTTGAGTCTTTGCCAAATTAATTAAAAACTTGACCTGCTTATTAGTTTTTTTCATAAAAAATATACTTGATTAATACTTAATAACTCAAGTATATCACAAACAAAAACAAAGCGCAAGAAACTACCTATTTAAATAAGTAATCGTCAATTGTAGAACTGTAGCGAAAGACACCCAGGCTAAATACGGCAAGTTGGCGTAAGTGATCCAGCGAGCGTGCGGAAAGATAACGACCATTGCCCAGACAAGCGTTCCGAGAATCAAAAGAATATCTAGCGCAGCTAACGGATTACTTTTCAAGCCAAATTGCAAAGGGGTAAAAGCAAAATTAAAAATCAAATTTAAAACAAAAGGCAAAGCGATTAACCAAGAAATCTGCTTGGTAAAAGCTTTGTAAAAAACTGAACCAAAAGAAACCGCGATAATCACATAGAGCACTGTCCAAACCGGACCAAAAAGCCAACTAGGCGGAGACCAAGACGGCTTGATTAAAGATTGGTACCAATCATAAGCTTGATTCATAGTTTTTTGAAATTATTTTGAATTAATCGTTATTATTCTAATAATAGCATGTTTTCCCCTTATTAATCAAAGAATTAGCATTTTTCCTTGACTAGCGCGAGTATCCGTGCTATAGTTAGGGGGCAATATAATCTTTTAGAAGCGTAGTCGAGTTTCACAAAAATTTTAAATTTGCGATCTTATCATTAATCACACAAAAACATGAAAGGTGTAATCAAAAAGAAAACCGACAAAGGCTTTGGCTTTATCACCCCTGACGGTGATAGCAAAGATTTGTTTTTTCATAGCAATTCCTTAGTTGGAGTTAGCTTTGATGAACTTCGCGAAGGTGACATGGTCACTTTTGAATCTGAAGAGTCTCCAAAAGGAATGAACGCTGTCAACGTACAACGTGCATAATAGCTTCATTTTAAAAAAACTCCCCCGGTTTACCGGGGGAGTTTTTTGATTGATTTTTTATTACTAACTAATCAAGCTCCGCCAACTCATATTCTTGACTACCCAACCCCAGCTCTTCAGCAATCTCCAATTGATACAGATTATTGCAATCATTAATTTTGTCAAAAGCGCCATTTGATTCTTGGTCTACCAAATCCAGTGAGGCTTTTTCTAGAGCGACAATATCCGGAGAATAAACAATGCCCACGTCCTTCATGATCGGTTCTTGCTTTTGTCCCATGCAATCGCAATACTCTGTGATGTTTTGCAGAACATTGATGCAAATCGGTTTCGGAAGTTTGCGCAAAACGGCTTCTGTATATTCGGCGATTCTCTTCTGCACTTCCTGCGAAGTCCGACCGCTCCAAGGAACTTCCATTGCCTTGATCGGACAAACGGCAATACACATCGCGCAACCAATACAAATATTTTCATCAATGAATGCTCGGCCGTCTTTGATGCTAATCGCATTTACATCGCAACTTCGAACGCATGCGCCACAAGCCACGCAAGCATCAGACACGATTGGCCGAACCGTAGAATGCATATCCAACTTGCCGGCGCGACTCCCCAGACCCATGCCAATATTTTTGAGCGCTCCGCCAAAACCGGTTTCCATGTGTCCTTTGAAATGAGATATCACCACCAAGGAATCATATTTTTCAATCCCCTTTCCAATCTTACAAGAATTTATTTCCACAAACTCATCCCCTTTTTCTCCGTCCAATATATCAATTTTCATATCACCAAAACCATGCTTCTTCGCGGTATTGATATGATCAGTGCTATTCGTGCGACTACCTTTGTAGAGAACATTGCATTCAATCAAAGCAACATCCTTTCCCAGTTCTTCAATTTTTTTATAAACCTGCCTAACCAAATCAGGGTTAAGATAGGTATCACAACCCTCTTCACCAAAGTGAACCTTAATCCCGACTTTGTCGCCCAATTGCGTAAAATCAATTTGGTTTAAGATTTTTTCTAATTCTTTTGAAAAATATACTTTTGACATATTTTATTAATGTTAGCTTGTTTTTAATTTATATTAACGGAGGAAAGTCAATATTTTTATATTTTCTATTATCGTCGCTTTCTAAAGCCGTAATTTTAAAATCACCTCTAAACTCCTCTAACATTTCAACTTGTTTTTGAAGCCATTCTTTACATACTTCCTTCGTCAATTTTTCTGTCCACCACTTTTTTCTTTTATATCTTTCATAGAGAATTGACAAATCAATATACAGATACACTATCTCATGCTCGCAATTTGGCAATTTCTCTTTTAATTTCCTCAAACGATCAGCTTCCAAATCCAAGTCTTGCCCCTTAACCAACACTACCGAATCTGGAGCTTTTGTATAATTAATAACAAGATCAACTAGATCTTCTCTTCTTTGCTCATGTCCATCCCCATCTTCTTGAACCACCCAACTCATGCTTTCTTCACAAGGAATTATTTGTTTATTATTCCAATCTAATCTATCAGATACTTCAAAAAGTCTTTTCTTAACAATATCTCTAATAAAAGTTTCTTTACCAACCGCGCTAGAACCAAACACCCAAGCAATTTTATTTTTCATATTAATACTTTTAATATTTTCTACTCACTACTCGCTATCAACTACTAACTAATTCCCTATTTCCCAAAACCCCTCAAAATCATCACTCCCCAATTCTGCCATCAAAAAACAAGCTCTACTTCCTTAGTAAAAGCAAAACTAAACCGACCATCTTGTCTTTATCTTTTGGGTTGCTTTCAGCTATCAATAAAGTCAAAGCGGTTAAAGCTGATGGGGACATATTTTCTTTGTCCAACATCTTTGCCTTTTGCAAAAACCAAACAAAGCTAAAAGCGCCTGATCTTTTGTTTCCATCAGTAAAACAATGATTCTTAACCACAAAATACAAAAGATGCGCAGCCTTTTCCTCAACTGTTGGATACAAATCTTTACCACCAAACGATTGAAAAACATTGCCCACGGTACCAACAAAACTATTTTTATTCTTTTCTTGAGCAAATAAATCAGTTGCTTGCTTTTTTTCGATTAAACTCTTTTTTAATTCTTCGATCGCTGTCTGTAACTCTTCAGCCATAAACACTACATTCTTTTTCTCAGCGCCTTTTTGAGGTAAAGCCGATTTATCATAAGCGTCCAAAGACACCCAGGTATTTGCAAAAGCCTTGGCCAAATCCAAAACCTCTTGGCTTCCGACCAAATCATTATCTTTTGCTAATTTTTTTATGGTTTCAAGAGCTTTTACTAAATTGCCGTGATTTTTAGAAATAACTTTCTTATTAATTACATAGCCTTGCAGTAAATATTGTTTTAAAATATTGTTAGCCCAAACACGAAATTGAGTAGCTCGTTTGGAATTCACTCTGTAACCAACGGAAAGCACTACATCTAAATTATAATAGTCTACCTGATAAATCTTCCCGTCGCTGGCAGTTGTTGCAATTTTTGCAACAACTGAATTCTCGTTTAATTCTTTTGTTTTAAAGATATTTTTAATATGCCTTGAAATACCTGATTTATCAACATCAAAAAGATCAGCAATTTGTTGTAAACTTGCCCATACTGTCTCCCTTTGCGCATCAAAAGAAAACTCAATAGCTCCATTTTTTCCTTGATATATTTCAATTTTACTTTCTTGCTTCTTTTTCATATTTTAATTATAGGCAATTTTATTAATAAATACAAACGAAAAACCACCCCAAAAAGCTGGATGGTCTTTTTATCTTTAAATAATTTTCTACCTACTACAAACTACCGACTACTCACTAGCCCTTATTTCCCAAAAATTCTCAAAATCATCACTCCCCAATTCTGCCACCATGGAGCGGAGTAGCGCAGTTTTGGTTTTTCCGCTTCGCAAGCTTTCACGATTTGCCTAACCAAACTGTCGGTTGATTTTATTTCCAGCCTTTGAAAATATTTTTCTGAGTCTTGTTTTAATTTATCAATAATTTTGTAAAAATAAGATTTCTCGTCCATCCAGACAAACATTTTGGCAATGTTCTTTTGATTGAATCCTGTATGATACGCTCCCGGCTCAATCAAAGAAACATGAACACTCTTGGTGATTTTGTAAATTTCCTGACGCATAGCCGAAGCCCCGCCAATCAAAGCGAACTTGGTCATAGAGTACGAACCAAGAAAAGGTATACTAATCCTGCCCGCCAAGGAACTCACAAACAAAACCGTCCCGCGATTATTTTTCATCATTTTCTGAAGCGCCAGTTGTGCCAAGGCAATAGAACCAAAAACATTAACCTCAAAATCATGACGGATTTTTTCTAGTGGTATTTCGGCTAGCGACCCCGACTCCCCTACTCCAGCATTATTTACCAAAACATCCAACTCATAATTCAATATTTTATCTCTATCATCCGGATTAGTGACGTCCAGCTTTAAAGTCTCAATTGACCAATTATTTGTTTTGGCTAACTGCGCTAATTCTGCGGACTCTTCCCCTGTTTCGGTAGTGGCAATGACCCGATGTCCCCGCTTCGCAAGCGCGATTGCGGAGTCTCTGCCAAATCCACTACCACAGCCGGTGATTAGGATTGTTTTTGGGGTTTTCATGGTTTAAATATTCAAAATTAATAATCTTATTTTTTTAAAGAAATTCATTTTCACCTTGACGTACTGCCCTGTATTAATAGAATTCTTATAAATATTGTACTTGAAAATAACAACCAACAAATATATAATATCAATTTTTAAATTTTCTGCTTCAACTTGAATATCATCTATAACGTCTTTGCTTAATGCAAAAATTTTTTTATTCATTTCTCTTTGCTTTTTTCTTGAAATCAAATAAGGGTCTACATTATACTTTGATTGAATTTTAGCCAAAATATCATATCCAATTAAAATTATTAACCTAGCGTCATTATACTGCCCCGTCTCTCTCTCAATAATATCTTGGGGACTAGTTGTGGGATTTTTAGCGTAAAATTTTTCAAAAGACTTAGATAGTATCTCTGAACTTAAATCAAAATCGATTAAAAAATCATAAAAAATTTTTATTTTGACGATCAAAGTTCCATCTTTTTTGCTTGTTAATAAGTATAAATTTCTTAAATGAGCTTGATACGCATCACTTCTCCCCCTCTTAACTCCCAACAAACTTGGATGATTATACTGGAAATTATTATTTACAGCCATCTTAAATTCTTCTATTAAATTGTGATTTAATTCCCTATGTTTTTTTACCTTAAAAATTACTGATGCAATTTCATGGTAAATATCAAATGCAACTATCTTTCGATCTTTCTCGGTTTTACAAAAATGCTTAGCAAGATCTATTAGCGTAATAAACAATGCTGTAGAGAAAGCAGAAATTAAAGCGATTATCCATCCTTCCTGATACCACTCCGTAGTTATATTATTATAAAATAAAAGCTCAATTCTATCTAAAAAATAATCAAACTTTGAGCTAATTATCAATATTGAATCATCTGCAAGCATATTATATTAATATTAATTAAAAACTGACGAATAGGATTTAGCTAATTAGTTAGGTGTTGATCTTCTGTATTCTCTTACCCTAACCTTCTTACCATTGGAAAGTTTTCTTATGTGAGATTTGGTCTCAACAATCTTCTTTCCATTTTTTGTCTTTGCCATATTTTCACCTCTCTTTCTAGCGGATTGAATGTTAGTTCTTTTCCCCGCCTCTCGCTACTTAGTGGCGAAAGGAGGAAATAAGAACTAAACAACGCTAATACTAAAAAGTAAGAAAAAAGACTCCGACACACCTATTCGTCAATTTTTAACAAATAACATTTAACTTATCTCAATCTTATCACCCCCAAAATCCTAGTCAAGCTGGTTTTTGTCATTCCCGCGAAAGCGGGAATCCCCGCCTGCGTTTCACTTCGGACGGGCAGGCATGAGAGCGTAAAAAAACAAGTCTTAACTCAACACATTGTGCGTGATAATAGCTCCTGCTTACAAGTAGAAGCTTTAGCGAAAACGTGGATCCCCGATCATCTAGTATTATTTCCCTGCGGGGCTAAGGAGTGTCGAGGATGACAAAAAAACTATACACTATTTACGCTCTAATCCACGCATTAGAGATCCCTGCCTTGCCGGCAGGCAAGTCTCCTCCCGCGGGTTGTCGAGATGACAAAAAAGATGACAAAGAAAAAAACAATCCCGAATATTCGGGATTGTTTTTAAATTATTACTTAGGTTCAATCATTTTCCATTTATCATTAATAAGGCTAGCTACTGTATCCCCGCTCACGGGAAAACCATATTGATAATACATAGTCTGAATTCCAGTTTGAGAAGTTTCATTATTGTTTCCGTGCCGACCCTTTCTCATGTAGCCATATTCTATGGTTTCGCCAGGCGTTTTTCCAATAACTTCAACTTCAAGCAAATAAACACCTTGCTCATCTTCAAGCCGACGAGTTTCTCGGTATTCTCCCTTTATCAATTCTTTAAACATATTATGAATTTCTTCGGGGGTTGGGATATGTTCCGGCTTTTTTTCAAAAACCTGAATACTAACCGTCTCATCTCCTGCCTGGTGAACTTCGTTGTAGTCTCCTCCAAGCGTTTCTCTTATCACACGATCTACTTCTTCTGAAGCGGGGATGTTTTTGGGTTTTTCGTTCATAAAATTATTTTAAATTAACTTTATCCAAACCGCTCTTGGCCGGGCCTTGTTTCAAAGCGCCTTCCGCTTCAAAGCGTGATCCATGACAAGGACAATCCCACGTTTTGTCTGCTTGATTCCATTCTACGAGACAACCAAGATGCTTGCAAACCGGAGAAAGATAGACCACCTCTCCCCCATTATTTTTGTAAACCGCAACTTTTTTACCGCGAACTTCAAGAATAGCGCCTTCGCCCGATTTTAAATCACTTAACTTCGCTGTTGATTCTCGCAAACGACCGGCGATAAAATTTTTAGGATAATTAAATCCCTGTTTAAGAATGGCCAAAAATTTGGACATAGTTTTATTTTGCTAAATTTTTTTAAATTACAACTTAATCATACCTTAATGATTGAGTTTTTTCCAGCATTAAATTTAGAGTAATAAAACAGAAAACCCACCGAAGCAGATTTTCTGTTTTTGGTGGGTTTGAAATTTACACGGTCACTTCGCCGGCATACGAAGTAGCCATGGCTTTTTTGTAACCTTCGGTGTCGGCACAGATGGCGTTGCCTATCAACCATTTGGCCTTCACTTCAACAGCTACGTCAGTGTGATCACCGCAGGGCACGCCTCCCGCTTTTATAGCCTTAAGACCTGGCTCATAATGAGCAGATCCAACTCTTCCTCCCACAAATTTCGTGGTTAGAAGTATCGGCGTGGCGTAATCCTCAGTGGCAGTCTTAATTACAGGCAGAAGGCTATATTCTCCTTCTGAGCAGACGTTGCCTTCGCCCAAGGACTTGAAAATCATGGCCGAGATTCCGCCGTTGGCAATGAAGCCCAAAATGGTGCTGGGTTCAAGGCCGGGCGACAGTTCTATGCTGATTGTTCCTCGTCCAAACTTCGGCGACAGAGTGAGCGTCTCGGCGCTGTCAACCTTTTTCTTCATCAAGCCGGGGATAAGATGGACACCGTTCGAATCAATGTGTCCGACGTCAGGATAAGCCGGAGAGCGGAAGGCGTCAAAGTCTTTCTCGCTCACTTTCAGGATTCTGCAACCGAGTAGAACACGGTGCCAGAAGTTAAGAACAACATCGGCAACGCCAGCCTCTATGCAGGCATGAATCGTCCTGAAAAGATTTTCAAGATTGAATCTGCCGTCTCCGCCCCGCTCGTAAATCGTATTCTGCGCTCCCGTAAAAACTACAGGGATACGCAAACCGGACTTCTGCTTACCATGGAGACCGAGAGCAACGGCCGTTGTTGTGTAGGCCATCGTGTCAGTTCCGTGTGCAATTCCGACAGCGTCATAATGCTCGACGTCCTGGGCTTTCTTGATCCTGTGGATCAGTTTTTCCCAATCGCTGGGCGTCATGTTCGTGCTATCTTTGGTCGTCATGACCTCAAAAATAACGTCCATGTTGGCTTCTGCGTTTAACTTGCCGATAATAGACTGGCAAGCTTCTTCAAACTCCCTGCCATCTTTCGGACAAACCAACACGGTCTTGCCTTCAATCAGC
>Ga0172379_10009572_pt1 | contig 11925 bp, 2 predicted proteins | sample GrowelOW334metaG_FD_119756 | JGI IMG/M metagenome (GOLD analysis project Ga0172379, IMG submission 119756) | Groundwater microbial communities from an aquifer near a municipal landfill in Southern Ontario, Canada - Groundwater well OW334 metaG | ecosystem: Environmental > Aquatic > Deep... | reverse complement strand
GTTGACCAAGTTGCTGCGGCAGCAGAAGTTAGGGTTAGTGCACCAGCACTGGTGGTTAAGCTAGAGGCTGCGTTGCCAGTAAGTGATACTGCACCACCTGTTGTTGTGATGCCGGCGTTGCCTGTTAGTAGTTCGGTGGCAGTTAACGCACCGTTAACCGTAGTTGTCACGCCAGTCCTGGATATTGATACTGCTGTTGCGGTACCTGTTCCAAGGCTCAGTGTTGCACCGGTATCTACCAATGGTGATAGTACACTTGTATCAGCGTAGAGGCTCCTCCAGCTAAAGGCTGAGCTGCCGAGGTCTAGTGTGTTATCAGCGTTTGGTGTTAGGCTGGCGTTGATAGCAATGGTACCACTTAAGTTACTAAGCTGTTGGTTAGCTGCACCACCCGCAACGGCAGTGCCACCAATGACGCGCCAGCGACTAGCACCACTGTCGTAGGCTAATTGGATGGTTGAGCCAGTTGGCACAGACAGATTGCCGCCCGTACCAGTAATAATACGGTTAGCAGCTGTAGGGCCTGTCTCGTTCTGGAAAGCCGCTGCATTGGCACCTGCATTAACGATTGTTATAACCCGGCCATCTGCCCCACCAGCAATACTCGTGATTGTCTGGGCTGACGCACCATTTATCCGGAACAGGACACCCGTACCAAGGTTAACGTCATCTTGTGTGCCGACGGCCGTGAAATCGGTGGTGTTACGCTGGAAGGCCACATTGCCAGCGTTGGTGACGGTAAGGTCAGATGCCACTGTTAATCCCCCGTTGAACAGACCAGCCTGTGTGACAGTCAATGCGCCGTTAACAGTGGTTGTAACTCCCGTTTTGGATATCGAAACTGCGTTAGCGTTAGTTGCCCCAACAGATAAGCTAGCTGCTCCACCAGCGTCAATGCTAAAGGCCGTTGCCCCACCACTTGTGATTGCTAGCGCGCCGGATGCCGTAAGTGAGGTACTGGTACCGAGTGACACGGTTCCCGAGCCAGCTTGGATAGTAAGGTCACCGGCACTGGTTGACCAAGTAGCGGCCGCGGCAGAGGTTAGGGTTAAGGCTCCGGCACTAGTTGTTAGGCTAGAAGCAGCATTGCCAGTTAGTGAAACTGCACCACCAGTTGTGGTGATGCCGGCGTTGCCAGTTAACAACTCAGCCGCAGTTAGAGCACCATTGACGGTGGTAGTAACGCCGGTTCGAGATATCGATACAGCTGTCGCCGTTCCTGTTCCAAGGCTCAGAGTTGCGCCAGTGTCTACAAGTGGCGACAGCACGCTTGTATCTGCGTATAAGCTTCTCCAGCTGAATGCTGAGCTTCCAAGATCCAGTGTGTTGTCCGCGTCTGGAGTTAGGCTGGCGTTGATAGCAATTGTGCCACTCAGGTTACTGAGCTGTTGGTTAGCTGCACCACCAGCAACTGCACTGCCAGCAATGACACGCCAACGACTAGCGCCGCTATCGTAGACCATGTCAACCGTTGCGCCAGCTGGTACTGACAAGTTCCCACCAGTACCAGTGATAATACGGTTGGTTGCCGTGCCACCACTATCGTTTTGGATAGTTGCTGCATTGGCACCGGCGTTAACGATGGTAATGACCCGACCGTCTGCCCCGCCAGCAATACTGGTAATAGTTTGGGCAGTTGCACCATTGATGCGGAATAATACTCCTGTGCCGAAGTTAACGTCATCCTGAGTGCCTACTGCTGTAAAGTCAGTGGTGTTACGCTGGAAGGCGACGTTGCCAGCGTTGGTGACGGTGAAGTTGGACGCGGAGGTAAGGCCGCCATTGAAGGTGCCCAGTTCAGTGACAGTGAGAGCGCCAGCGTTGGTTGTTGTAATCCCGGCCTTGCCAAGAGTGATTGCTGTTGCTGTGCTTGTCCCAATTGAGAGCGTGCCGGCACTTCGCACGTCCAAACTCGAGGCAATCTGAAGGTTTCCGGTTGCCGTGACTGCTGCTAGCACTGAACCACCAGTTGCCTGGAACTGCAAGAGGTCTACCGTCTGGCCACCGGCGGCGCCACGCAAAATACCAACGATCGTACCGTCTGTGCCAGGGCCAGAATCATTCACACCCTGGATATTGAAGTTTGCCGTTGTCTGCAAACCAGTGTCGTTGTGGATGTAATACGCGGAACCCGTAGCCGCAGGACAGTTACTAGTGGCCCCGTTGTATACACAAATTGTTCCCGGGCTGGCGGTGGTTGCCAAAGATGTATCCGGGAACAAGAACTTGCGATCAGCCGTCATTGTGCCGAAATCAACCGTGCCAGCAAACGAACCAGTATTTTTATACAGTGTCTCGGCGCTTTCGGCGACGGTCGAGCGGAAAGCGTATGGGACACTTGTCAGGCGAATGCGTGGTGTCATTTCGCCGTCCCAGGTTGGTGAGCCACTACCACCGATGTTCATCGTCAGCCACAGCTGCTGATTCCAGATAGTGGTTGGCAACGATGTCACATCGCCAAGGTAGGCACTGAGGTAGCCATTTTTGACGTTTACTTTGTTGGCCCCTGTTCGGGTCTCAGTCCAGAGACAGTTTGCGTCACCGGTACAAGCACCCTGGGACGAACCAGAGCTAGTAACGGCGTTGTACAGTTTGAATTCGATGTTGTAGGTGCCGTCAGGAACAAGGCTACCATTGCTGTTGAGCAACCTGGCCTGGAAGTTGAGTGTCGCCGGCGCAGCAGCTTCAACAACTGGTGTGCCCGCTCGCGTAATAGAATATACAGAGGTCAAAGACACCAAAACCATCAACGCAACAAACACCCTCTTAGCATTTAGTGCGAGGGTGTGACGTAACAGTACTCGTGTTGAGGTTGGTTTTGACACTTTGTTTTGAATGATTTTTTGTTTGGCTGTTGATGAAACGTTTTTGTTTGATTTTGCGTATCCCTAAGCATAATCATTGTTGGGCAGACTGTGTTTTTAGTCTGCCCTTTTAGTTTCGTTTTTTGCCAATGTTGTTGTCCCTAGGTACCACTTGTGAGGAGAATGAACCTATGACTACATTATCTTCTTACAACACCTTAAGGACAAGCACCTTAAAACAGATTATTATTTAACAGAACAAAGTTTTAAAATTTGGATTTGCGTTCAATTTTATGTAGTGGTTTATACTACATATTTGTATATTTTATCTGTTTTGGAGCTTTCGTATCTGTTGAAAAATTGACACGATGTGTAAATTATCGTAGCTTTTTTTACAATTATGAACAAATATCTGTACACATTAATTTGTACTTATCCACAGGCATTTGGCTCAATTTTAGCCTTTTTTGGTCCAAAATTGAGCTTTTATAAATATCTCGCTCACCACACATTTTGGATACATTTTGTGTTTCTAAGCCCCACAAGTATCGTAGGGTTGGAGTTCACCTTGCGTGAAGAACTTGCCCTGGAATAGCCGCTTGTCCGTTGGGCCCCTTAGGCCTACTGCAAACGTAAAGGTGATATCTTGGATGTTACTCTTATAGGTCTGGTTTAAGTCAGGGAAGCTGGCGTTAACAGTATCATCAAGAATGGTACGTACAAAGAAGTACTGCGTGGTCGGTGGGGTTAAGCAGTTTACCCCTACTGGCGTTACCTCATGCGAGCTATATTCTGTCCCAAAGATACCATTGGCTGGAGCCATCTGGTATTTCATACCTGTAGGTCCAAGCATCATGAAGCCGTTGAAGATGAGCGACTGCAGGTCGACTGCCACACCCGTATCTACAAGCTTGGAGTAGATGCTTATTCTTGGGATGGAACTTATTCGGGAGGCACTCACCGTTAGTACATCTGCGGAGCCATTATTACCCCCTGTCAGATAAACAGTACCCTGGGTAATCGCAGCACCCTGATCTGTACGAGCACTCGACAATACAGGGCCAGCTGTGTTCCAGGAACCGATTGTACCGTTACTGTTAACTGTGGTTCGATATGTCGCCGTCGTAACTGATCCGGCACCATCGCGCCCTCCTAGCATGTATAGATAGCCGTTGTATGGCATGATACTTGATCCCGCTATAGCCGTCGGCAAATCGCTAGCATAGGACCAGCTGCCGATAGTGCCGCCACTGTTAATAGTGGCATACTGAACATCATTAAGTGCGGTCGTGTTGTTGGTTGTGTCTGATACGCCACCAGCGATGTATAAGTAACCATTGACCGCAAAGGTCGAGTGCCGAGCACGGCTACCAGTAAACGCGGTTGTTCCCGTCCAACTCCCAATAGTCCCGTCATTGTTAAACGATGCGTACCTAACCTCTGTGGTCGTGGCACCGGTCGAGGCATTAGTAGTGCCTCCTGTTATGTACAATTTGCCTCCATAGGTCGTGGCCTTTACTCCTGATAGGGGCGTTGTGAGGGGCGTGACCGTCGTCCAGCCCGTAATCGCACCTGTCGATTTATCGAGGGCGCTTTTGTAAACCGTATCCGTGACAGCACCGCTACTGTCACGACCACCAATTACATAAATGTAACCATTATGAATGATTGCATCGTGGCCATAACGAGCCAGCGGTAATACCGTACCTGCCGCATAGGTGGTGATGGTGCCAGTGGTCGTTATAGTACCAATTCTTATATCTGTTTGAGCCGTTGCCGTACTCAGGCCTCCAATAACATACAAATAACCGTTATAGGCCGCCGATGCATGTTGACTGCGTGCGGTCGTGAACGAAGATGTCGATGGAGTGCCCCATGCACCTACAATCCCATTGCCCCCATTATCAACATACGACAGTTCAGACGTGTTATACAGCGTACCGCCAGTGCCACCGGTTGAACCGCCAGTTACGGCAGTGATGTAGCCATTCTGGGCGGCGAAGGCAGCGTAACCTCGTGCCGTACCCAGACTATCACTTGCTGTCCAGGTACCTGTTGAGCCATCATTATTGATAACTGCGTACTCGACTATGCCGCTAGCTGTTGATTCGCCTGTGCCAGTAACCCCTCCATATGCGTACAAATATCCATTATGTGCCTGAAGCCCTATCCCAGACCGGGCAGTACCAAGTGAACTACCGGTACTAGACCAGCTACTAAGCGTGCCCGAAGCGTCCACAGTTGCCCGCTGCACATCGCTGAGCATATTAGTGCCGTCGTATCCACCCGCTATGTAAATTGAGTTTCCATGGACGGTCACGCCCATGCCACGACGGGCGGTAGTAAATGCCGTATTGTTTGACCAACTAACAATACCGCCACTACCGTTAAGGCTAGCCGATCGAATTGTATTTAATACCCCGCTGCCAGTGTCACCACCAACCAAATACAGGTTCCCACTATATGCCACCATCCCGTGTTTGTAACGTGCCGAGCTGGGGGCGGTGTCCGCGGTCCAGCTACCTGTTATATTGCCGTTGGTGAGATTTATGGGGATATGTTGAAGATCGTCAATCGCAGCACCACCACTGTTAATCCCCCCAGATAAGTATATTCTGCCACCGTGTACGGTAGCAGCCGCAAAAGCACGACCGGTAGTGAACGCACTACCAGCGCTGGCCCATGTACCGATGGTACTGCTACTGATGCTATCGATTGTCGCCCGTTGAGTATCAGTAAGATACGTGGTGCCATTGTAGCCACCCATCACGTATAAATACCCGTTGTATGCAACGCTGGCCGCACCGGTCCTGCCCGTCGACCCGACATTAGTGCTTGTACTAAAGCTACGTGGAGTACCAGCAGGATTGATAGGAGCCCTCTTGACTAGAGTTGAGCCATTACTGCCATCCCAAGTCCCCCCAAATACATACATATAACCCTTATATACGGATGCCCCGTTGTAGCCAACAGAAACCCCAGAGTTGAGATTGGTCGTAAGAAGCGGCGTATTGGGCACGCCGGCGCCATTTAGTTCTACCGAGTATACATTACCGTTATAGCCTGCCCCGGTAACAATATATATATAACCGTTACTGGCGAGGCTACTGCCATCATACGTACCCGCCATACCAGACTGTGTCCATGCCCCAAGGGTGCCATCGGCATTAATACGAGCATACTCATAATTGTTGTTATTTTGGGTGACCCCGAAGCCATCTATGCGTCGCCCGGCCAGCGCATATACATAGCCGTTACTAACCACGACGTCCGCCCTAAAGCGCTCGCTTAGCATATGAGTCGTAGCAGCCCAGGAACCTAGTGTACCGTTGGCATTGATACGAGCGTAGTTAACTGTCCAATATGAAGTCGCCCCAACGCCACCAGTAGCATTAGTATAGCCACCTAGTGAGTATATATAGCCGTTATGAGCAAAAGCATCGTTATGATACAACGCGTTTGGAAGGTTATTTATATAAGTGAAGGCCCCTACACTACCGTCATTAGGGTTAAGTGGGGCCGACCATACGCCTGCCACCTCTGTTTGACCGCCGTATAACACACCCCCGATTGTAAATATGTAACCGTTGTATGCAACAAATGCACCGAACCTTCTGTTGATAGCTGTCCATGTTGTTGAGTCGGTGGTCCAGCTATCTATTGTTCCGTCATCATTAACCTTGCCATAAGTAATGTAATCACGTTTGACCGAGTTTGATTCATCCGATATAAGATATATATAGCCGTTATACATTACTGAGCCAAAGGCAATTCTAGTTTCCGGAAGCTGAGCCACGCCACTCGTACTAAATGAGCCAAGCGCACCCCCTGTAAGCCCTGCCCTGTTTATCTGCCCAGCGGAGAACTCTATACTAGTCTCGTCATTGCCATAAGTGAAATCACTTGTTGACGTTATAACAACGGTTGGGTCCACTGATATGGGGTAATGTGCCTTGAGTAGGCCAGTCGTGGCAACCGTCAGTGTCTTGCCATCAGAACTTAACAGGAACTTGGCGCTCGCCCCAGATTTAGCACCCCCAGATTCCTTAATGACTGGCGCCGGTACGGCAAACACTAGATTGTTCTTAACGCCGCCTTCACGGGCACTCGCTATCTTAACGCGGTCGCTATCAGAGCCGTAACTTATGTTGCCAAAAAGGCTAGGATCGGCAGAATAAATGCCAAGTTCACCGTCGTCGAGCATTCGAGCCTCGAGTGTCTTTGGCAGATCAAGATTATACCGCCAAACAGGGTCATCGGTAGCTGGTGCCTTTTCTAGGATTATATCCTCCTTGATGCCATTTGATTTGGCAGTGAACACCGCCGCCGTGCCATCTGCAAGTCTGTAGACAAGACGATCGTCGTGCAAAATGCCTTTGCCGATTTGTCCCTCAGGTATTAACTTGAACGACACTTTAAGATTGTTGTCGTAATAAGTGAACCCATCTTGTATCTTTTCTGGCATGTCGACTGAGTAAAGTGTCTTGGCGGCCCCGTCCTTGGCAGTTATCTGGGCCTGTAGCATTTTCATCGGATCGTCACTGCTTGAGGCTTCTACTGCTTTCTCTTTCTCGTTGAAATGGTAAGTTGCCCGCTGTGGGTCATAGCTAAACTTATGTGCAAGCTGTTTGCTCGGCGCATCTAACAGTTGCTTAGTAGCGTCGGATAGTTTGAACCGGCGGTATTCGGCAATGGTTTGCAAGGTCGGTATGGCTGTTGATATCAAGAAGATGCCTAGAAATACCAGGTATACAGCCCTGCCCCTGGAATTGTAATTACGAATATCACCGTAATGACGTATTTTTGACATAACTGTTCTGCTCATTGTTTTTACCATTTTGATAGATAATCCAAACTTATGTCACTGAGCCGCGTGTCGCCACTCGTAGGTGCCGTTAGTCGTATGCGTAACTCAATGGTGCCATTTGCGGCATATGTACCACTCAACACGCCACCGGTTGTCGTAGCCCATGTTGAGGCCGAACCGGGTGTAAATGCAGCATAGTTAACGTTCGTTTCGACAGAGCCTGAAGTATCTCGAAGCTCGGCAAGGATTGTTCCCGTACTGGTTCTGTATCCAGTAATCTGCAACGGTGTTGTAGACGCCCACCCAGCAAAATCTGATGGCAATAGTATCTGTACAGCAACTTCGTAACACTGATCGGTTGCCTCTGAGGTGGTCCATTTGTAATAGTGTTTGCGGTTGGTAAGGTCTAGTCCGCCCGTCATAGCGCCAGTGCTTGTTCCCGTACAGCCACCAACATCGAGTACAGAGCCAGATATTTCTGGTGTTAGATAAATCTTCTTGGTGTGACGGGCTGATCCGTTAGCAGCGAGTTCGTAATTAGAGGCTGCCGCAAAGGTAATGTTGTTTGTTGCAGTACCGACAACGATATCGCCATTTGGTTTAACAGTGAACACATCTGTGCCTGCAGACTGGACTGCAAACTTGCCATTACTACCACAGCTAGTCGTACACTGTAGATTAAATAGAATGCTTGGGTCAGTGGCTGTATCGGCGGCGTTGATAACAATATCTTTGCCATCAGCCAACAGAATAGTGGCAGGCGTAGTCGAGTTATCGTATGCCGCCTGTAACGTCACGCCAGATCCTGAACCAGCACAAGAGCTCCAGGTTGGCGCCGCCCCAGTTGTAGCGACCAGACACTGCCCGTTAGTACCAGCTGCTGTCGCACCGAGCGCGCCGGTACCGTTACCGAACAACACGCCATACTGAGCAAAGGTTCCTGCACCTGTACCGCCCCGGGCTACGGCCAATGTGCCAGCATTAATATTAGTAGCGTCCTGGTAGAAGCTACCGGTCTGACCATTCAGATTCTGCACAAAGCCACTGCCATTGATAAGACTAGTGTTGTTATAACGCAGGATATCGTCGTAACCAGTACCAACGTTAAGTGCGTAGAAGCTATTATTGGCAATTGGAATGACATTATTCAACCTAATGCCGTTCAATGTATTTGCACCCGGGTTACCATTAATGCTGCCCGTTGGGTTGATTGCCAGGCCGTTAACAGTGGTGGCAGATGCCGTAGTGTTGGCGTTCGTAAAGTTTAGTTGGGTAAGGTTCGAGTTATTACTGTTCAGCGCAGCATTAGTAGCCACGAGGCTACTGCCAGAAGTATTAGTAGCAGAAACAACTAATTTACCGCCCACTGTAACAGTAGTCGCCCCGGCACCTGCGTCCTGAGAAACAAGTGAGTTGACCAAGGTATTAGCATTATTAAATACTGGTAAGTTGAAGGCACTGCCGCCACTTGCGATAACACCACCGCCCGAGCCGGCGCAGTTGCCTGTATCATCACAGATGGTATGCGTACCTGAACCTGCACCACTAAAGACGTATGTGTGAGCGCCATCAACGAAAGAGATACTGCTACCTTGTAATGTACTCGTCTGCCCAGCACCCGTAGCTCCCAGTACTAATGCGGTGCTAGCCGCTGGAGCAAGCGTATTAATCGTTGCCGTGGCACCGACTATCAGGTTGCCGCCCGCAATAATATCATTCGAGACACTTATATACCCTGACTGAGGGGTTGGTGAGCCACCCTGTAGCGTCACACAAGTTGTCGTCAAACAAATGGTACCGTCTGCATTAGGCAATGTGATTACCCGAGAGGCTGTAGCGTTACCAGTCAGTTGGAAGTGGTTTGACGAACGACTGGCCGAACTACCAGATATGTATAGGTCACGGAACGGACTGCTAGCAGAACCAGCGTCAACGCCTGCCTGGGCTTGTAGTGTGCTATTAAGATTGGTCGTAGCAGCCAGATTACTAAGGTCGGTGTTGGCACATGTTGCACAGCTAGCAACCTGTAGATCAAGGTTGCCATCACTATATGACAACGCGAGTGAAGAATCACTAGAAGTAATCCTATTGGCCTCGAACTTGCCGGTTGTGCCATTGAACAACAATGTTGCCCCGACTAACGCGCCTGATGTATCACTGCCGGTACCACCTTGTGACGGCGCAAGGGCTGTAGTTAAGGATAGGCTACCGAACTGCACTGCAGCTGATGTTGTGAGGTCTTGATTAAGTGTGCTGTTACCCGTAAGTGTTAACGTGTAGCCACCACTGGTTGTTAGCGTACCAGACCCACCAATAGTCACACCGTTATAGGTACCGGCTGTTACGTTACCGCTGTTATCTACTTTGAGTTTGTTAGTACCATTAACTTGGAAATTTACGAAGTCCGCGGCCGAACCTGGGCCCGTACTTGGAGTATTAATGCCAAGGTATGTACCGCCGTTAACAACACTATTGCCCCCTGCAATAGCATCTCCGAGTCGTAACAGAGATTGTGTAGCGGAGTTAGTTGGGGCGCCACTTAGGCTCAAAGCCTGACCACTAGCTGTAGTTTGTAGTAAACCAGTGGCCGTTAATGTCGTTACGTTACTAATAGCACCGCTGACTGCCAATGTAAGTGGGTTGACCCCAGTTGTGCCGATCTCTAGCTGGCCAGCATCAGTCACATTAAACTTATTACCGCTACCGGCAGTAAAGATATAGCCAACTTGTGGTGAGGTGTTAATGCTTACGCCCGAACCATTGTCCTGCACCAGGCTAGCTGCAGCACTGTACGACGGTCCGTCGCTGGTGGCTAACAACAGATGACCATTAGTCGTGCCAGAGGCAGTAATGTTACCGCCGCTACCACCAGCAGCACAACTACCTGAGACTATCTTATTAACACCGGCAGAGACGTTTTCGAGCCTTAGACACGTCGTACCGACATCTGCAGTTGTTGGGAGCAATAAGGTATAGCTCGATCCGGCTTGCTGCGCCTGCACTGTTACTGCACGGCCGGGGTTACTGCCATCATTGAATACAATTTTACCGGCATTTCCGCTGGCGCCATTTATACCGACATTCACCGTACCGTCAACCTGGAAACTGTTGCCACTACCTAGCAATGAAACAACTGAGCCACTTTGTGTAAGCAATGAGTCTCCTACGGCAGCCGCACCACTAAATAAGGCAATTGTGCCGGTCGTACCACTACCGCCCAAGCCGGAGGCACAACCAACAAAACCTAGAGTGCCGCTGGCATCAATCTGTTCTAGACAATCACCGCTAGTACCAAGCGCCGAAGGCAGGGTAAGGCTAAACGAACTACCTGGGTTAGTAGCCCCAGCTTTAAGTGTGACCGTGTTAACCCCCGCGCTATTCCTAAATACAATTGCTCCGGAATTGGTTGATGCCTGGCCTAGGCTCAGAGCGTTTGCCCCAGCTATGCTTAATGTGCCTGTCAGGGCGGCGCTGCTTGATATAGTCTGTCCGTTATATGTACCGCCGGTAAGCGTGCCCGCAAAGCTGGTGTTACCGACACCCGTGAAGCTGTTGTTCTGGTTTAGATAAGCGACGTTGTTCAAGGTGCCGGCCGTATTTATATCCGTACCGTTTATCTTATATGTCTGGCCGCTACCAATACTAATTCCGCCCTCAACGCTTAGGTTTGCTACGTTGCTAACGTTCGAGTTAGACACCGTCAGGGTTGAACTTGCCGCCGAGTTAATATCGAACGTTAAACTGCTGCCAACACGTTGTACGGTAGCAGTAGTACCCGTTAGGCCCACCGTGCCGGATGTTGAGTTCAAATTTACGGCATTAGCGCCACCAGTTGACCCTATAGTAAGCGCGCCTGTACCTGTAATGGTGTTGCCTGTAACTCTTAATACACCGGTGACTGTTGCAGCGGTACCACCAGCATCTTGGCTGACTATAGAGTTTGCAATCGTATTAGAGGCCGTGAATACGGGCAAATTATATGCACTGCCACCACTCGCAATTACACCGCCGCCCGCACCAGCACAGTTACCACTGGTGTCACATATAGTCTGACTACCAGCTGCCGAGCTATTAAAGGTATAGGTGGCCGAACCGTTGGTAAATGTAATTGCACTACCCTGCAAATTAGTTGTCTGGCTAGCGCCGGTTGCGCCCAAAACCAACGCCGTGTTAGCTGCCGGGCTCAAGGTGTTGATCGTTGCTGTACCGCTTACAGTTAAATTACTGGCTGTAATAGTACCGTTGAGGTTAATATTGCCTGTCTGCGCGGTTCCGGGAGGCGACCCAGTCTGAAGTTGTATACATGTTTCTCTT
>Ga0172379_10009571_pt1 | contig 11925 bp, 12 predicted proteins | sample GrowelOW334metaG_FD_119756 | JGI IMG/M metagenome (GOLD analysis project Ga0172379, IMG submission 119756) | Groundwater microbial communities from an aquifer near a municipal landfill in Southern Ontario, Canada - Groundwater well OW334 metaG | ecosystem: Environmental > Aquatic > Deep... | reverse complement strand
CCCGACCCGGTCACCGGAGCCAAAATTGTCTCCAAATTTGTTGAAGATCACGAAAAACTGAAGATCAAAACCGGTATCATGGATGACAAAATCATCACTTTTGCCGAGATCAACGCCCTTTCCAAGCTCCCGAGCCGCGAGCAGCTTCTGGCCTCCCTACTGGCCCAACTTCAAGCCCCCGCCCAGGCCTTGGTCCGCCAGCTTCAAGCCCCTATTCAAAACTTTGTTTATGGATTGGAAGCTCTCAAAGCTAAATTAGCCTAATTTGTCATTAGTAATTAATAAATAATAAAAAAACATGTCCGAGAAAGTCACAAAACTCGTTGATCAAGTAAGCGAACTTTCCGTTTTGGAAGTTGCCGAGCTGGTCAAAGCTTTAGAGGAAAAGTTTGGTGTCTCTGCCGCTCCCGTCGCCGTCGCCGGTGGCGTTGCCGCAGTCGCCGCTGCTCCTGCTGAAGAAAAAACCGAATTTGACGTCGTCGTCACCGACGCAGGCGCCAATAAGATTGCCGTTATCAAAGCCGTCCGCGAGATCAAAACCGATCTGGGTTTGGTCGAAGCCAAAAACTTGGTTGAAAAAGCCCCCGCCACCATATTGGAGGGTGCCAAGAAAGAAGACGCCGAGGCCGCCAAGAAGAAATTGGAAGAGGCCGGAGCCAAAGTCGAGCTTAAATAACCTCACTCGAATTCAAAAGAAAACCCCGCTTCACGGCGGGGTTTTTAGTATTAATTGGTTATCTTTGACAAATCTCCCCAATCATGATATTATAAGATATCTAATCCAATCTTTTCAGGAGGCTACTTTGAAAAATATTACGATCTTAATCGTCATTGCCCTTATCGTTCTAGGTATAGTCCTAACACTTCCCGGTCGGAACTATGACACTCAAAGCGTGGACAGCGACCTGGTCAAGATCACCGTGATCAGATCAAAGACAGTAGGTGGCTTATTCACTCGCGGGAAGATCTTGATAGACATCAAGACCCCGGGATACTACTTCGTTTCGTTCTATCCTTACATGGGGACCGGTTCGATCCCCCCCAGTTTTTCCTTTGCTTTAAACGAACAGGGAAAACTTCCCCACGCTGGACTTGGTTTTGAGAACGAAAACCCAGTATATACCGTGGAGTCCGAGGATTTTCCATATAGACTCAAACCAATAGAAATCTTTCCTATGCCACAAGGAATGATGCTGGAAATTACCAGCGGCGCTCACTACTGGGTATTTTTTCTTGTTTTTGAATAACTGAGTTCAAAACAACAATCCCGTGTACCAACACGGGATTTTTTGTATTTTGCCAAAATTAATGCCCCGTTAACGGGGGCATAATAGTTTTTGTTGTCAGCGGTCTCACCGCCAGAATCAGGGAGGGCGAAAACTCGCCCGGAAACCAAGCAGTAGCTTCCGGTCCATACCAGGTTTCTCCTTTTATGGTTCAGGTTGGGGAGTGATTTGCTCACCAACCGCCGATTGTGCTTGATGCCACTTCCCAAAGATGATCGCCGGGCGAAGCAGGGAGAGCCCGAAAGGAAGTGGTGGAATTATGCGTCAGGTAGATTTTGAGTACGTGGGAGCCTCTTCTTTAATATATTGAGAGGTTGAGATCCCTGTGTACGGTATCCAAAGGGTATTTGGCTCACTACCGTGGGCATCCCGCCCAAGCCTAATACGTAACCTTTGGGCCCATCCCTACAGCTAGGTCATTATATGATCTCCTGTGTATGGTGACGCAAATAATATGGTGGCTATGAACGTGCATCCTCGGATGAATGAGGACACGGGTATCTTACCATAATGTTATAGGTTTGTCAAGTCACCACCCTCAAGCCAAAATAAAACCCCCCGATTGGTCGGGGGGGTAAAAACTTCACCGGTTACCCTCGGAAAAGGGTGCAAACCGGCACCACTCCAAAAGAATCCATAATCAATTGACAAATCTCGTTAGCTTGTTTTTCGTATTTTGGGTTAAGAACCATAACACGAACCGAGTTTCCCACCATTTGACCATCAATCGAAACGCTATCGATCGATATCTTCATCGTGTCTCGACAAACCAGTTTCATAAACTTTACTGTTTGCTTTCGACCCCAGAAGGTTACGGATTCTTCATCTACATTTTCTTTTTTAATCAAGGAAATCATTAGTGGATCTTCATCGTCTTGTATCCATAACCAATAACTGAATTTTCCTCCATCCTCCTCACGCACATACTCCAGGTTGATTGCTCTGTCCCCAACCACGTAATTAGTGGATTTAGTAATCGCATCAGCTATGGCGATCTTCAGAGGCACAGTCATCTTACCAGCCTGCGGTGGCATTGGTACATACGACACCGGTTTACGACCAAAACCATTATCGGCCACCCATGCGTATGGAGTCTTACACGAGCCACATTTTGTGATCAGACCATTGGGAAAATCCAGCGAACCTCCGCATTTACCACAGATCAAGGGTACTAACGCCATTTTTTACTCCTTAGATATAGTTTTGTAAAGGACCTATAGATTATATCACAAGGCCAAATAAAACCCCGCCATAAGGCGGGGTAAATAATTATTTTCGAGTAATATATATCAGCTTTTGAGCGTGAGGACCGCGGTTCTTCCCTCGTGCTCCAACCTTCTCGGAGTTAAAAATCACTTCAACCGCTCCAGGTCCGGTAAACTGCATCAATAGATTGCCATAACGTCCGGGGGCGGTTGATACCTTGGGGGCTTCTCCCACAAACCGGACTCTTGTTTTTCCCTTCGAAGAAAGTGGCAAAGGCTCTGTATCTCCAATCTTGACGATTTTAGTACGCATCCCCATCTTTGCCACAGAGGACAAACCAATAAAAGCCATAATCTCTCCCTCCACTCCTGGCCTTTCAGATAATTTCCGCTCTCCAAGAGTAAGGTTGACTTTCTCTAAATCATATGAATCCAGCGGTGATCCCATGAAGCCTCCAAAAATGAATTAATGTCCTGCGTATTACGATTGAGATTCTATCACAAAACACTTCAAAATCCTTATTGACTATCTACTACCTATCTGATAATTTGTATATCAATGGACAACAATCAGGACACAACCCCAACCCTAAAAATCAAAAAGAATTTGGACCTTAATAGTCTCCCCGACCTTTTGACCGTGTCCGAAGTTGCCCAGCTTCTCCGCGTTTCTACCTTAACTATTAAACGATGGGGTAAACGGGGCAAACTACCCGCCATCAGAATTAATTCCCGGGGTGACCGCCGGTACAAAAAAGAATCGGTTCTTTGGATGCTCGGCATCAATCCCGGAACTCAAAACTCCTAGCCCCTACTTCACTATCCGGAAGCCTAAGGCAATCCGGTTGTAAACCGGGAAAAGTCCTTCGATGTTTGGTTGATCCATATATTTCTGAATACAAGATATCAAAAGAAAACCATCTCTTTTATCCAGCTTCTCAAATCCCATTCCGGGATAATTTGTTTCCAACCAAGATTTTAGTTTCAATAAAGCCAGATCGTAATCCGCGACCCTGTCTCTCGGGATAATCACTCCCGCCACCAACTGAATTTCAACTTTTTCTCCGGGACAGCCTGCCGTCGGATCAAAAAAAGTAAACGGCTCAATCCGGTCATTTGACTGACACAAATATGCCGTGGTACCAATGAGCTTTTGAAGCTTCTGTTGTCCTTCAGCCAGACTTAGTTCACTGCCCGGTGAACTAATCCGCAAATATAAATCCAAATTGGATGCGAACAAGATCGATTTGGAATATATTTGTCCGGAATGAGCTCTAATCACCGTGGTATCCCCAAGTAATGAATAGATTGTTCCCAGATGTGCGTTAAAGGGATTTACGGGCAGATCGTTATCTCCATCGGCATAAGCAATTGAGCCCGCCCAGGTTCCGGGGAGCTCTCCCCCTTCGGGAAGACGGATTGACCAGGTGGTTGACTTTCCGGAGCTTAAATCAAGTCGGTTATCCAAAATATAAAACCGGACCGGATCGGGTGAGGGGGTCGGAGTGATTATTAGTACCGGATCTTCGGTTATCCGCGTCTGCACAATTTCCGGTGTTGGAATCGCCGCTGTCGGCTGAACAACCGAGACGGTTGCCGGACTTCTTGGAGTCCGGTAAATAGAGAAAGCATATAGAATTGCCACAATAATAAAGCCCAAGCCAATTAGTCTTAAAAAAATAATCGAGGCTTTCATCCGGACCTCCTTGTAAGTTATTAAAGTTCTCTTACCTATATTATAAAGCCCCGTATTACTACGGGGCTATGAAACGAACAAAATTGTTTAGTTTAGGACCTTCTTCCAAGGAAAGACTAAAAGGCCCAAGCCAACAAGACCAAATCCCCAGATGGGAAGCAGAGATCCGCTTTCCCCGCCGGTAGGTTTGGGTGCCGGTGTTTTGGTGGGATGAGGAGGGATCACCGGAGGAGTTTTGGTTGGCCTGATCACGGGAGTATTGGTAGGATTAGTTCCCGGAGTGGGAGTAGGACCAATCGCGGTCGGTGTTGGGTTGTTTTCCGGTGTATTTGTGGGAACGGGGGTCTCGGTTGGAGGAACCGGTGTATCCGTGGGTACCGGAGTGTCCGTAGGGGGAATAGGCGTCTCGGTTGGCTCTTCCGGAGAGTCTTTACAAACATCGGTACTGCCCTGAGGGGGAATCACATCACCATTTTTGGCCGTAAATCCTTCCCACGTATCGTTGGGGTGTCCTCCGTGGCCGTTGAACCAATCAGCCGCCGAAGCGATCGAGTTTACGGAAACGACAACCCGAACGTAGGGGTTGGTGTCGGACGATGTGGCGTGACAAACCACCACTTTTCCGTCACCCGCACCAACCGGCGAAAAGATCATCAACAGTCCGCATAAAACCATCAATATGGAGAGCACTGTGCGCTTCTTCAAATCAACCTCCAAATAAATAAATTAGTCAACGTACGACAGGCAATATTCTATCACAATATGTCGAGAAATTAGTGTTACAGGCTTTCTTTGAACACCAGCCAAGGAAAGACAAATACCGCCCGGAAAATCCTACCGAATCTCTTGGGTTCGATCATCACCCGCCATAACCATTTCAAACCCGATCTCTCCATCCACTCCGGAGCCTTTTTAAATTCTCCCAAATATTCATTAAAGGTTCCGCCGACTCCCATAGCCATCCGAACTTTCAACAGCGACAAGTGAGAAGCAATCCACTTTTCTTGTTTTACCGGATTGTAAGACACAAACAAAATGTCCGGCTTAAAATTATTTATTTTTTTGATTACCCTACTATTGGTCTTGCTATCCGTCCCCACCAGTTTTTCTCCGCTGTCCCATTCAATTCTCAGTCTCGGAAACCTTTTTAGAAGTATTTGGGAGGTCCTTGCGCTCACATTATCCCATCCTCCAAGCAAAAAAATCTTCCAGTCTCGTTTTTCCGCCCTTTTAGTCAATTCTTCAAAAAGCCAAACGCCGGTAACCGTTTCACCAATTTTTCCGGACAACACCTTTCCACCCACCGTCAGCCCTGCAATCAAATGATTCCAAATTTTGAGTTTTTGAGCTTTTGAGTTTTTGATTCCTTTCTTGTATTCCACCGCGGCCAAAACGGATACCCCGTCAGGAGTCACCATATCGGCTTTCTTCATGATTCGAGCAAACTCATCATCCTTTTGAGCCGTCACAAAAAATTCGCTGTAAGCTGTGACGACCATCTTCGGTTTGGCAGTCTCACTCAATAGCCATTGTTCAATCGCCTTAAGAGTTTCTTCTCGGCTCAAAACATCTACGGGTATATGCAAAACTTCTGATCTCATGCTATTATTTTACCAGTAGGACACCCCACCAAAATCCACCCCTACGACAACCCCCAAAAAAACGAGAGTTAGGCACAAAATTATCAGTTAAGGTAATTACCTGCTAAACAGCCTATTTTTGGCTTTATGTTGATATAGCAGGCTATATATACCCAAATCCCATCACCTCAGGCCATCAAAAACATCGGTTTTCATGACATTAAAGAAATTGAACCTCATCAAAATGCCAAAATCTAAAAAAAATCAGGTTTATATAGGGTTATTTAGATAATCTTATATGATATTAAGCAAAAAATGCCTAGATATATACTATTAAGATACACAAACAGTCGCTATAGGAAAAAATATTTTAAACATATTGAATAAATATATTTATCATTATTTACGCTCATATCTCGTATTTGTATATATATTTCCTTTCATAATTCACACCTCACACCAAAGGTGTTACAGGTCCTCTTCAAAATCTCGAGTAAGGCAATAATAAGAACGAAAAACTAGATAAACATATCTTATATTCTATTATTGATTGATATAGTATGTCACTGGAAACAAAAAAACTTTAACAACAAACAAAAAACCCTTATGTCATCAATTAAATATATCAATCTATATCATCGTACAGAATTAGCCACCGCCAGCTTCACAAAAACCATAAAGTGTCAAAATAGCCGGAACAACGATATTAAATTTATTCGACATTCCTGTTATCCCGTCTCAATAACAATGAATAATCCCATAGGAGACAATAGACCGGCATCATGTCTAAAAGAAAGTCAAACAAAAACAGTCTTCTTCGAAAAATCTAACCGGAATACAAGTAAATTAAAAAAATATCATATCAAGCCGGAAAAATATGATCTTCTGGAACAAAATAGTCCTAAAGACTTTTCAAAACGTCTCAAAAATACAATTATCCGGCATACCATACCCTCCAGAGGTATCTAACAATTTATAAAATATTTTTGGCTACCATACCCCCATGAAGTATACAAAAATATAATTGCCAAATATTTAATATACCCATACAGGTATTGTCTATTTCGTGAAAACAAATTTACACTTCATCATCATAAATAGTATGGTCATCCCCTACACCAACACAGATCGATAGACACGGTATCGGCCTAACTGATTAATTTATCGAAAAATTACAATTTTTTACAATAATCAAATCCTTACCATTGAATATTATTTTAAATTATCTCAGACAGGAAACACCTCGGCTATTTTCCGGATATTAAAGATTATCCCTATATTACTATCACCATATTTAAACCCATAAATAATTTATCGAATAATACGATTTAGGTTTAGTTCTCTATCTAGCACACAAACTATATGTCTGCTAACACATCTATAATTACTTGATACAGAGAAATAATCGGATTACTTCTTTACACTTCTGGCGTACAAGTCCAAATTCTCAATCGCTATCCCAATACCTTTTATTACACACCGTTGTGGATCTTCCGCTACAAAGGCCGGAACTCCGGTTTCCTGAGTGATTAATCTGTCAAATCCCTTCAATAATGCCGTTCCACCCGTCATCACGATACCTTTGTCAATAATGTCGGAAGAAAGCTCAGGAGGTACCTCCTCCATTACCGTCTTCAACATTTGAATGATTTTTCCCAACGGTTCTTTCATGGCCTCAAACACTTCATTTGAGGTCAAATGAACTTGTTTGGGTAATCCGGTTATGCTGTCTCTTCCGGTTACTTCCATCGACTCTTCTTTGCCCGAAGGTGTAGCCGAGCCAATTTGAATTTTTATCGACTCTGCGGTAGTTTCTCCAATAACTAAATTATGTTTGCGTCTTACATATTTGGAAATCGCCTCATCAACTTTATTTCCGGCTATCCGGACGCTCTTGAATGTCACCACCCCTCCTAGAGATATTACAGCCGCCTCCGAAGCTCCACCACCCATATCCAAGACCATGTTTCCCGAAGGTTCGGAAATTGGTACCCCCGCTCCAATGGCAGCCGCCAACGGTTCTTCGATTAAATATGCGTTTCTGGCGCCTGCTTCCATCGCCGCCCCCAGCACAGCCCGTCTTTCCACTTGGGTAACCCCTGCAGGCACACAAATCATCACTTCCGGTTTCATCAAGCCGTAAGCTCCCACTTTCCGTAGAAAAAACTTGAGCATCGCCTCCGTAACCGCATAGTCTGCAATCACTCCGTCACGCATCGGTTTACTGGCTTTTATATTTCCGGGAGTTCGCCCCAACATTTTTTGTGCTTCTTTGCCAACCGCCAACACCTTACCGTCATTTAAAGAAACTGCTACCACAGTCGGTTCTTCCAAAACTATCCCCTCACCCACAACATATACCAAGCTATTGGCAGTGCCCAAATCTACCGCAATCTTTTTGTAAAATGAAAAACCCATTTGAAAGAATTCTATCAGCAAACTTAACCAAACAAAAGATAACAATCAATAACAATATATATCATAATTCCACCCCAGCCAACAATCTTAATAGGTCTTGATATAATAAGGCTGTGACCAGAAATCTCACCAGAAACCCCAAAAGCCACCGTCTGATCGTCAATTTACTTATCGTTGCCTTTTTGATTATTGGTACTTTCGTGGCTATTCAGTTTGCCAAAGGCTACCGTCCGGACCTTCAAAACCGGTCTCTTTCCGGTACCGGGCTTCTCAGTGTCACTTCCTACCCCAAATCGGCCAGAGTCATCATTAACGACAAGCTAACTACCGTCTCCGACGATAAACTATATCTACTGCCCGGTAACTATACTATCAAAATTGAAAAGGATGGTTTTCACCCTTGGGTCAAGACCCTGCCAATCAAAAACGAGCTTGTCACGTCTGTCGACGCCCGCTTGTTTCCCATTATCACTGCCACTTCCCCCCTCACTTTCTATCAAGTCAAAAACGCCGCTCTCAATGTCGATGGAACCAAAATCGTCTATTCCCTAAAAAACTCCCCTCAGGAATCAACCAACGGTCTTTATATTCATTCACTCTCCGGAAACTTGCTGGGTTCTTCCAATATTCAAATCGCCGAAGACTCTCCCAAAGACTACTCCCAAGCCATCTTGATCTGGTCTCCGGACAGTTCCCAGATTCTGGCCGTATTTATTGATAAGAAACGAATTTCCTCTGCCTATCTCCTTTCTACCAAAGGTATGAATTCCCGGGTCCTTTCCGATGTTACTCTCCGACTACCTCTAATTATTAAAGAATGGCAAGACCAATACTCCAAACTCAATCTACCAACTCTAAACTTATATCCGGAATTTATGGTCGATATTTTGACCAACAAAGCCGTCAACGTCTATTTTTCCCCCGACAAAGAAAAGGTTTTTTATACCCCCACCGTCAACACTTCTCTACCCGAAAACAAAATTGGCCAGGCTCTACCTAATATAAACTCAACTCAGGAATCAAGAGACTTGATAAAAGACAAAACCTATCTTTTTGACTTAAAAGAAGGCACCAATTACCTTCTCCCCTTTGCCACCAAGTCGGCAGAACTGGTTAAAACCCTTATCACCGCTGCCTCAGCCACTCCATCGGCCGATATCAATCTCATTCATCAGCTAAAAGCTCAATCCGAAAGCCGTCTGACCACCAATGTTACGTGGTACTCAAACAGCGACCAGCTTATCGTTACCAATACCGATGGTGTCAATCTGATTGATTACGATGGTATAAACCCGGTAAATATTACTTATGTCCGTCCTCTGGATGGATTCGTGGCCACTTCTCCCGACGGTAGCAAGCTAATCCTCCTGACAAACATCAATCAAAAACCGGATACCTACAATCTCATTTCCTTCGATCTGAAGTAGTCTGTGTGCTAACATATTCCCTGTACTTTCAAACTCAAAAGGAGACTCTCCATGTGCGACAAAATAAAAGAGATAAGGCAAACACTTCGCCAAATCTTGCGCAAATTTGAACCGGTCAAAGAAGCCATTAGGGTTACTTGCGTTGTTGATACCGGCGACTTTGGATATGATATGTGTAGTAATTGCGGCAAAACGTTACCGGATATCACCATCACACCGGATTATTGCCCGTTTTGTGGCGCCATCTTTACCGGCCGAACCGTCTCACCTCCGAGTGGGGGCTCCGACTTCTAGTAATCCACCCTACCCGTCATTCACTTGGCGGGTTTTTTTTATGAATTATTACCCGGTTATTTTTCTCAATTCATGCCAAGCTGTGGCGGCCGTTTTGAAATCATCAAAGTAATATCTTTCAAGCCAGCCTTTGGAAATTCCGTCATCGCCGTGATCGTGGTTTATAATTTCTCTGACCATTCTCCCTTGCCCGTCATGCCAGATTTTGACTCTAAATTTTTGGTCCTGACAGATAGACTCTTCGTAAGAATATTCATAACTTTCAAATGTAGAATCAACAAAAAATCGTCTAATGGCGCTTTCTATCGCTACTTTTTCTTTATCTACCAGCATTACGACCCCGGTATACACCGGTAAGTTTAACCATATCTGATATCTCCCCTTGACACAAAGAAAATCATATTCCCATTCTCTGATTGGCCATTTCTCCTCCTCACTCTTCCGAACTTTATCCAAAAATATCGTTTTATCTCTTTCCTTTTTTACCCTTTCAAGCTCCAGCTCTAAACCTCGAGCGTAAGCCTCCACTTTGTAAAACTCATCATCGTCATATTTAATATTAACTACCATGGCTGCCAGCTCGGTTCCTTTTATCTCCAGTTCCGGTTCTCGGAGCGCAAAACCAACCACGACTGCTTCACCGGCAATGGCATCAATCCAGTTTCCACGCCCTAGCTCGTTCATAAGGTCATACTCTTTCTCCATGCGCATATTTTACACGCCAAGTTTGGCGTAAAATATACCTATGTCGATGTAGCTCAGACGGATAAGAGCTTGCTCGCTTTCTCTTATATCTGGCGCCGATAATGCTACGCATTATCGTCTGGATATAGCGCATCACATAAATGACCTGGTAGCTCAGCTGGATAGAGCATCTCACTCCTAACGAGAAGACCGGCGGTTCGAATCCGCCCCAGGTCACAGAAGGTCCCCAGTTCGACTCTGGGCATCGACACCCTCCAAATCGCCATCTAACAAAACACCCCGCCACTAGGCGGGGTTTTTTCATGCCCAAATTGTTTATTGCGAATTAAGAAGCTTGTCGAACTGATCCACCAGATCAGGTGTTCCCCCTTCGTGGTGGTGATTCACAAACAACGAGCCAATCTGTGCTTCGATCAGTGAAACTTGGCTACCGAAACGCGGGCGGGGGCAAGTCATCCCCTTGATTCCTTGCGTCAGACGCACTTGGATCTGAGCCAGACGGACAACCGATTCGGTTCGCTTAGCCATATCGAGAAGTTCTTTGATTTCCTGCTTACTTAACGGATAGTAATCGGTCACAACTTCCGGCATCACAGCCTGACCGGTGGTATGAAGACACGGAATATACAAAATAACCATATCAATCTCCTTTTATGAAAGAACGAATGTGAACACTCGGACTATAGCAAACCTCTAGACATTAATCAAGGCTATAGGCTTATTACTCGAATCAAGTATAATAAATCTGTCTTTCGGGGTGTAGTGAATCGGTATCACGCTTCGTTCGGGACGAAGAGACACGGAGTTCAATTCTCCGCACCCCGACTTTATAAAAAAATATCCTCCCCAATTTTTTAACAATCTATCTATCCTCCAAGCTCCTTCTAACAACATCAATAACTTGCAACGCTGTTAGATTACGCACGTGCCATCCAGATTTGTTGTTAACCGTAAAATCAAATATGTCTCCCCAGATGGTAAGGTGGAATCCATCCCAAATGCCATGATCACTCAATGGCTGTAGTGCACTCCACAAATTCCATACTGGAAGTTGATATTGAACCGCAAGTTGAGAAATCCCATTATTAGCTTTTTCATTAATAGCCGTCATTGCCAAAATAGGAACAATCTTTTTATCCAAAAGATATAAAACCAATTTCTCCATATTTTGACCATAAACATCGATTTCTCCGGTCCAAAGTTCTTCAAAAGAAATCACTACTATGCTCGGGTTCCACAATCTTATCTCACAGTCAAGATACGACTCGCCCTTTTTACACTGATCCTGGCCATTGTTATCATACTTAATCAATG
>Ga0172379_10009570_pt1 | contig 11926 bp, 14 predicted proteins | sample GrowelOW334metaG_FD_119756 | JGI IMG/M metagenome (GOLD analysis project Ga0172379, IMG submission 119756) | Groundwater microbial communities from an aquifer near a municipal landfill in Southern Ontario, Canada - Groundwater well OW334 metaG | ecosystem: Environmental > Aquatic > Deep... | reverse complement strand
GCTAAAGCAGCCGTCAAGGGCACTATCGCCAAGATCGGCCGCGCATCCAAAGTCGTGGTCGTCCGCTATAAGCAGAAGAGCCGCTCTGGCTGGAAGAAGAATGGACACAGACAGCCTTTCTTTAAAGTCAAGATCGAGTCGCTGAAGTAAAGGATATTGAGCATGTTCTTGCTTATTTGCGATTCTGTAATGCATTCTTGATCGTCTCGCTGTCTGCATATTCGAGCTCCGCGCCTGTGGAAAGGCCTCTACCGAGCACCGATACTTTGATCGTCTTGCCTTTTGTCATTTTTAGGATCGCTTCGTGGACGATATCGGCTGTATGCTCGCCGTCGGGCGTGGTATCCAGCGAGAGGATTATCTCTTTGATGGCCGGCGAGCTGGAGATGCGCTTCAAGAGCATTTCCAAGCGGATCCTTTTTTCAGGATCCTTATCGAGAACGGGCACGGCGCCGCCGAGGATGAAATAGAGGCCGCGATAGGCGCCGGACTTCTCGATGGATTCGAAATCGGAATCGCGGGCTGCTACCATCAGAGATGATCCGTCGCGCGACACATCAGAGCAGATGGAGCAGATGTCTTTGTTGCTGTTATTGTGCATGAAAAAGCGGTGGCAGGCAGCGCATTCGGCGGTGCTCTTTTTCACTTCTTCGACCAGCCGGACGAATTCATTGACGGATGCCGCGGGCTTATTGAGCAGATGATACACGAAACGCCGCGCCTGGCGCGGGCCGATGCCGGGGAAACGGGCGAAGATCTCTTCGAGGCGGCGTAGTGAATCCATATTAATCTACCTTGTCGAATCCGCCGAAGTCGGCTTTGTCTATGCTCATGAAGGTGGTCTTCTTGCTATCGAAGAAGAGCTTGACCATGCCAGTCGGGCCATTCCTGTGCTTCTCGATGAGGATCTCGGCTTCTTCTTTCTTGCCGCCCTGATCCTGATCGGCTTCGCGGTGGATGAACATGACTACGTCGGCGTCCTGTTCGATGGAGCCGGAATCGCGCAGATCGGAGAGCCTTGGCTTGCCGCCGCGCTGTTCGACGGCGCGGGACAGCTGGGAGAGGGCGAGCACGGGCACTTCCAGCTCACGGGCGAGATTCTTCAGGGAGCGGGAGATCTCGGTAACCTGCTGGACGAGGTTGTCATTGTATTTCGTATTCGTCGGCAGCATCAGCTGGAGATAATCCACGACGATGAGGCCCAGGCCTTTCTCGTTCTTGAGGCGGCGGGCGACGGCGCGCATCTTCAGGATATTATTGCCCGGGGAATCGTCTATGTATATCGGCGCGTCCGAAAGGCGGCTGATAGCATCGCCAATCATCTTGAAGTCCTGCTCCACGGAAAGGTTATGGCCGGTGCGGATCTTCCATGAATCAACCTGTGATTCGGCGGCCAGCATGCGGTCTACGAGCTGCTGGGAGCTCATTTCCAGGGAGAAGATAGCGACGGGGACTTTGTGATTCACAGATGCCTTGCGGGCGATGTCCAAAGCCAGGGAAGTCTTTCCCATGGAAGGACGGGCGGCGAGGATGATGAGGTCGGATTTCTGAAAGCCGGAGAGCTTGCTGTCCAGATCGGCGAAACCGGTCGGTACGCCACGCAGCTCGCCCTTGGTCTTATGCAGATGGTCGAGGCGCTCCCAGGCTTCGCTAAGGGTGTCTTTCAGCTGGATGAATTTATGCGAGCCGGTCTTATTGGTAACGCCGTAGAGGGCCTTCTCGGCTTTTTCCAGGATGTCATGCAGTTCGGATTCTTCGTCATAGCCGAGGCTGGTGATCTGCTCGGCGGCGCGCAAAAGCTCGCGCATGCTGTGCTTTTTCTCCACAATCTCCGCGTAATGGCTGGCATTGGTCGAAGACGGGACAGTGTTGATGAGTTCGGTCAAAAAGACCATACCGCCAACCTGCTCGAGCTGGTCTTTTTCTTTGAGGCGCGCAGAAAGAGTGAGGACGTCTATAGGAGAGCCTTTGACATGCAATTCAAGGAGGGCAGACCAGATCATGCGATGTATATTGGAGTAGAAAGACTGTTCGCTGACTATATCCACAATATCGTGCATGGCCTCGCCGCGGATCATGGCGGATCCGAGGAGAGCCTTTTCCGCTTCCAGGCTATGAGGCGGGATCTTCAGGTCTTTTGTCTTGAAATATGGCGAGGCGGTGTCCATAAAATACGCGCTTATATAATCTATTACAAAGCCATTGTATCATGCGAAAATATTTTGCAAACTTGCATGCAAATCATGAAAAAGTGGACAAAGGGTGGAGAACCTCCGGCGGAGTATATCCGGAGGTTTATATCATCAAATTATCTTTAAAACTGTGGTAGTATGTCATCCATGTTCTATAAGCGCGTCCTAAAACCCATATTCTTCTTATTCGATCCGGAAAATGTTCATGATTTCATGACTAGGGCTGGCACCATCCTGGGAAATTTCAAGGCGACCAGGCTTGTCACGCATCTTCTATATGATTATCGCGGGCCGGATATCTCAAAGACGGTTGATGGCATAAGATATCGCACTCCTTTTCTCCTGTCGGCCGGCTTTGATTATAATGGGCATCTGACGAGGATATTGCCGTGCATCGGCATGGGCGGCGAAGAAGTCGGTTCCGTTACGGCGAAGCCCTGCGAAGGCAATAAAAGACCCAGGCTTGCGCGCTTACCGAATTCCAAGAGCATCCTGGTGAATAAAGGCCTGCGCAACGACGGCGTTGATGCGATCATCAAGAGATTGCAGAAGGCCAGGGAGCTTGGCGATAAAAATACGACCGAGGCGAATAGGTTCGTGGTGGGGATCTCCATCGCGCGGACTAATTGTGCCGAGACCTCTTCCATCGAAGCGGGTATAGAAGATTACGCATATTCCTTCAAACGGCTCAACGAGGAAAATGTGGGAGATTATTACACTATAAACATCTCATGCCCGAACGCCTTTGGCGGCGAAGATTTCACCACGCCGGAATTGCTGGACCGTCTCCTTGCCGCTCTTAAAAAGATTCCCTGCAAAAAGCCCGTCTATGTCAAAATGCCCATCAATATACTATGGCCTAGATTCGATTCTCTGTTGAAAGTGATAGACCGGCGCGGCTTGAGCGGCATCGTCATCGGCAATCTGAATAAGGATTATCATTATCTCGAAGACCGCAGGGAAGCCCCCGCTGTCTATAAAGGCGGATTATCTGGCAAGCCCTGCACGCATCTGTCCACGGATCTCATTGGCAAGACTCGGCAGGCTTACGGCCGTCGATTCACAATCATCGGCGTGGGCGGCGTGATGTCGCCGGAGACTGCCCTGGAAAAATTCGCCGCCGGCGCCGATCTGGTTCAGCTCATCACGGGGATGATCTATGAAGGGCCGGGGTTGATAAAGAAACTGGATATGGAATACGCAAGGAGGGCATAAAAAAGGGCATAAAAAACACCGAGAGAAAACTCCCGGTGCTAGTATCTTTCCGATGATGCGCGGGATTACAGAATCTCGGCTGCGAGCTCTGCCAATGGCGAGCGTTCTCCTTTGACCAGCCCAACGTGGCCGTGCATGTCTCTGCCTGTGAACTTGGAGATCACATGACTGAAGCCGTTCGAATAGGCGTCGAGATAGCTCGTATCTACTTGCGACGGATCGCCGGTAAGGACGATCCGGGCTCCTTCGCCGACTCTTGTGACCAATGTCTTCATTTCATCGGGGTCGTAATTTTGGGCGTCATCGACGACGATGTAAGCATTGTCGAGAGTCGCTCCACGCAGATGAGTGATGGACAAGATCTGTATCCTACCTGCTCTGATCAAGGCTTCAAGATGATCAGTACCGGACGCATTCTCTGAAGCGATGAGATTTAACCGTTCCCACACAGGCTGGGCCCATGGGGCGATCTTTTCTTCAAGGGTTCCCGGAAGGAACCCGAGCTCGGGGCCGACTTCTCTTGTTGGTCGGAAAACGATCATTCTTGTGTCATGATGCCCGGATTCCGCGGTCTCTACAGCCTTGGCCTCGAAGTCTCTTTGCTTTTGGCTATGCAGAAGCGTCCAGCCTGCCAGTAAAGCCATAAAGCTTTTTCCTGTTCCGGCTCTTCCAGACAAGGTTACAATCCTCGCATTCTGGTAGCACGCCATGGCCAAGGCAAATGCCTGTTCTTCGTTTCTGGGGCTTATGCCGCTCCCCCTTTCATTTTGATTTTTCAGTTTAGGGACCAGATGAAGGCGTGAGCCGTTCTTATCGAAGATGGCTAAGGCTTTTCTACCATCTTGCTTTCCGACAAGGCGCAGGCAGGCATTAGGATTCAGGCCGGAAGATTCTTCCGAAGAGATGCCCGCTTGTTCCAGAGGCAGTCCGTACTTGTAGGATGGTTGATAGATGAGGCTGATAGTTTCATCCGGCACGCCAAGCTCGACGGTGGACGAGCCAGTCTGAATCTTCTCCGGAATTTTGCCGGTCTTGTAGTCCTGTGCATTCACTCCCTGGCTCTTGGCGATGATCCGCATGCTGACATCATTGGTAACCAGGATGACTTCCGTTTCCGGCCTGGCTTTGGCGATCGCTTTGGCCGTCATGATGATCATATTATCAGGCTTGTTGGGGTCCAAACCTTTCGGCAACATGTCGCCCGAATAATTTCCGTCGGTATCTACCCTCAATATGCCGCCGCCGGGGAGATCTATGCCGGTGATTATGTCGCGCCTGCCGATCAGCTCGTTGAGGCGGTGGATGACCGCCCTGGCCTTTTCGCCTTTCGCGGGATGGTTCTTCAGCTTGTCTAATTCTGCTAGAACTATCAAGGGAAGAACTACCGTATTATCCTGGAACGAGGTAAGCACGCGTTCCGGATCAAACAGAAGAGGACTGGTGTCTAGAACGAAAGTTTTAGGCTTTTTCTGTTCACTCATATTTTTATTCAGTTTTGGTGTTCAGTTAAACATCCGGTGTAACCTTACTCCAAGAATCTGAAAAAAGCACATCTTGCGGAGATATATTTTTGGGTTGTAATTGCAGACAAGAAGGCATCTCCAGCAGATAGCCTTTTCTTTTGTGCATAATAAGGCGCCTCTATGCTAAAATGTCGGGGCAGGCATTAATGCATCTAAATAACTAAAATCATGAAAAAAATACGCATAGCGATAAACGGCTTCGGGCGCATCGGCAGGGCGTTCTTGAAAGTAGCCAGAGAGCGCGGTGAATTGGAGATAGTGGCTGTGAATGACCTCGGCGACATCAAGAACTTCGCATATCTCCTGAAATACGACACTGCCTATGGCGTCAGCCCTTTCGATGTTACGGTGAACGAGAAGAGTAATTCTCTGGTCGTAGACGGCCAGGAAATCCTGTTCATAAGCGAAAAGGATCCGGCGAAGCTGCCATGGAAAAGCCTCGGCGTGGATATCGTGGTCGAAGCTTCCGGGCATTATGCCACCAGCGAAAAAGCCCAGGCCCATATCGTTGCCGGTGCCAAACGCGTAGTCGTAACCGCGCCATTGAAGGATGCGGCTGATTCGGCGGTGAAAGGAGCGACGGTCCTCATGGCCATGAATGAGGATAAGCTGGAGACCTGCCAGATATCTTCCAATGCTTCATGCACGACCAATGCCGGCAGTCCGCTTATCGCCATTCTCGATGAATCTATCGGCATAGAGAAAGCTCTATTGAACACCGTCCATGCTTACACCGCCAGCCAGGGCATCGTTGACGGTCCCAACAAAAAAGATTTCCGAGAAGGCCGGGCCGCCGCGCAGAATATCGTCCCTTCGACAACGGGGGCCGCGATCGCCGTTACGAAAGTTGCCACACAGCTGGCCGGCAAATTCGACGGCATCTCTATCCGCGTGCCGGTCGTTACCGGCTCGATCGTGGACGTTACTTTCATCGCCAAGCGTGATACTACCGCCGAAGAAGTCAATTCCATCATGAAAAAAGCCGCCGCGACGCCTCGTTGGAACGGCATCTTCACGGTTACAGAAGAACAGCTGGTTTCGCACGATATCGTCGGCAATAAGCACGCTTCGATCGCCGATCTGGCGTTCACGAGAGTGGTCGGAGGCAATCTGGTGAAGGTGCTGGCTTGGTATGACAACGAGATGGGGTACACGTATACACTAGTCGAACATGTGATAAAGGCGGGGAGGTTGGTGTAAAAAAACAAACCGCGCAGAGGTCCGAAGACATGCGCGGCCGATGAATGGATTTCAGCAACCGGTATGATTTCTTCCATCGAAGCCGCCGTCCAAAACGAACGCGGCAAACATGAGAAGGTCAAACGGAAGACTGATGCCGATCAGTGCGAGAATGTGCCGATGCCACTCAGGAAAAATAATTTCACTGAGGAAGAAGACACAGACCAGAACGGCTAAGGTGGCAATCATCTTAAGGAAGAATTTCAAAAGTTTCATGACCGGAGTTCTCCTGCAAGTTGGTTGATCTGGGACTTGTAACCCATAGCCACACGAGGGCAAAATTAATGTACTTACCTAAATATTATACCGCTAGTTAACTAGGTAGTCAAGTGTTCAAAAGTGGCTTTATTGCTGGGGTCACAGGCTGGTATAATAACAATATGGGGTACACTGAAACTTTGGTGAGACACGTTATCGCCGCAGGGAGACTAATTTAAGAATGGCTACAGCAGAATATTACAATTCATTGCCTATGAAAAGAATGGGCTCAGGCGCATTGTTTTTTGACTCGGCCAGAAGGATTTTGATTGTTAAGCCAAGTTATAAAGATGTCTGGGAAATTCCTGGTGGAGTTGTTGAGTATAATGAATCGCCGAGAAAAGCTGCTGAACGTGAAATACAGGAAGAACTAAATCTATCTAAACATTTATCGAATCTACTATGCGTTGATTATCAAGATCCGTATGACATTAAAACTGAGAGTTTAATGTTTATATTTGATGGAGGAATTTTGTCTGATGAAGAAATCAAATCTATCAAATTAGATAGTAAAGAGCTTCTCGAATTTCGATTTGTAACAGCTGACGAAGCTTCTAAACTGTTAAGTCCTGTATTAGCCAGGCGCACACAACAATCTGTAGCGGCTAAAACACAGAGCAGTGGAGTTTATTTGGAAAACAGGGAATTGGTATCCGATAGTAAATAGCACAAGAGTCAGTATTTTTATGATAAGATCTGTGCGTGATAAAGCAATTCGTATTTGGTCGTACATATGTATTCATTGATGCTGCAAATATTTTATATTCACAGCAGACTTTGCGCTGGAAAGTTGATTATGAAAAGCTGAAGAGATATTTTATTAGTGAATGTGATGTCAAGGGAATTTATTTCTACACCGGCAGAGTCGGTGATAATGTGAAACAGAACTCATTTATCAGGAGGCTTGAAAATCTAGGGTATGTCGTTAAGGCAAAAGAGGTAAAACGAATTAGACTCGAAGACGACACATTTGAATGGAAAGGGAACCTCGATGTGGAACTTACGATTGATGTACTTGGCAATATCAATGATTTCGACACACTTATTCTGATGTCAGGTGACAGCGATTTTGCCGCTTTAATCGATACAGTTAAGCTTCAAAAGAAACGAGTAATCGTCATGTCTACAAAAGGGCACATTTCAAAGGAACTTCTTGATAGGGCGAAGTATATTAACATCAAGAAGCTAAGAGACCAGATTGCCTTATAAAACAGAATTCCCCCGTATGGGGGAAGGTTTGACATTGAGTAGTATAGCGTACAGCAAGTTAAAGTCAATAGCTTGAATAAGTAGCGGGAAGATTGGTATAATAACCCATAATCATGAAAAATTTACAAAAAGGCTCGGCGGCTTCTGTCTTATTGATAATAGTCTTGGCGATATTCGTGGTCATCGCCATTTATATGTTCGGACGCGCAAAGAAAGCGGTCTTGGATCCCAATGTCTATCCCAACAGCAATGTGAGCAATCTCCCATGAACAAGAATATAAAGCTTATCCTGGCTTCCGATCATGCCGGCTTCACACTGAAGGAAGCCGTTAAAAAGTTCTTGGAAGGCAAAGGCTATGCAGTGCTGGACGTCGGCGCTCACGAATTGGTCCCCGGAGATGATTATCCGGTCTATATGATAGCTGCGGCCATGGAGGTCGCCAAAGACTTGGAAGGTGGCACGAAAGCCATAATATTCGGCGGCACGGGACAGGGTGAGGCGATGGCAGCCAACAGGCTTCCGGGTGTGAGAGCTGCAGTCTGGTACGGTACCGCTGCTAGAAGATCCGATATGACGGATAGCTCCGAGGCACAGCCTGATATCATCAAGCTCTCCCGCGAGCATAATGACGCCAATGTGCTTTCAATCGGCGCCAGATTCGTGAATGAAGAAGATGCCGAGAGGGCGATAGAAGCGTGGCTGGAAACGCCGTTCAGCGGCGAAGAGAAGTACAGAAGGAGGAATGAGGAGATAGATAATATCGAATAGGATCATATGAGTAAAAAGATAGAAATAATACCTGCAATACTCCCGAAAGATTTCAATGAGCTCGAAGAGAGGGTAGAGCTTGTCAGAGGTTCCGTAAAGACCGTACAAGTAGACGTCTGTGACGGGCAATTCGTGCAGAATGCCTCTTGGCCTTACAGAAAGCGCGATGACGCTTTTGAAATGCTCCTGAAGGAAGAAGAAGGCCTGCCGGGCTGGCAGGATCTGAATTATGAATTCGACTTGATGGTCAATCATCCGTCAGGCGTCGTAGACGAATGGGTCAGCGCGGGCGCTGTGCGGATCATCATTCACGTCGAATCCAAAGGAAATATCGCCGAAGCAGTGAATAAGCTGCAGGGACGAGCGGAGATAGGTTTGGCCTTGAATGTGGAAACACCGATTGAGTCCATCGAGCCGTACAAAGGCCGCATACAATTCGTTCAGTGCATGGGGATAGACGATATAGGCTTCCAGGGGCAGGAATTCGACGCGAAAGCGGTTGACAAGATAAAGACCGTCAAAGCCGCATATCCAGATCTGCCGATCTCTGTAGATGGAGGAGTCTCTCTGGATAATGCCCCTTCACTGATCGCCGCAGGTGCGGACAGGCTGGTCATCGGTTCGGCGATATTCGATGCTGATAACGCTTTTGAAGCTATTCAAAGATTCAAAAAACTATAGTAAAGGAGTATATATTGCCATGCTGTTCTTCATATATGGTATAATTTCGACAAATGCCGCTCACAGAAGAAAAAGTTATTCTGCTTGAAAAGAAGGCCGCAGAGATCCGCCGATCTGTAGTAGACATGCTCATCGAAGCCAAGTCCGGACATCTTGCCGGTTCGCTGGGCATGGCGGATATCTTTGCATATTTGTATTTCCATGCGCTGAAACATGATCCGAAGAATCCTGCCTGGCAATATCGGGACAGGCTCATATTGTCTAACGGGCACATCTGTCCGGCTCTCTATGCCGCCATGGCCCATGCCGGATATCTTTCCGTATCTGAATTAAAAACCCTGCGCAAGATGGGCTCGCCATTGCAGGGCCATCCTCACCGCGAATGGCTGCCGGCACTGGAGACTTCTTCCGGGCCTCTCGGCTGCGGATTGTCGCAGACGATCGGCATGGCTCTGGCCGACCGCATGGATGCCGGCAGGTCTTCGGGCAGACAATTCTATTGTCTGATGAGCGACGGCGAGCTCGATGAAGGCAATTCCTGGGAGGCCATCATGCTGGCGGGAAAAGAGAAGATACAGAACCTGACGGCCATCGTAGACCGCAATGATATACAGATCAGCGGCTTCACGGAAGATGTCATGCCTCTGAATCCGCTTGTGGATAAGTGGCGGGCCTTTAATTGGCATGTGCAGGAGATAGACGGCCATGATTTCTATGATATCGACCGCGCGGTCTCTGAAGCCCATTCCGTTTTCGACAGGCCGTCAGTGATCATCGCCTATACCATCCCTTCAAAAGGCATCCTTGAATTCGAGAGGAAATTCCAATGGCACGGAAAAGCGCCGACGACCAGGGAAGAGATAGAAGCGGCGAGGAAAGGAGCCGGTTCAACATCATGATCAATCCAGATCAAAAACTCGATCCAAAGCTCTTCGACGCCGAAGCCGAGCTGAAGTCCATGCGCGCGGGAGCGGGTGAAGGGCTCGTGATCGCCGGACAATCTGACAGCCGAGTGGTCGCTTTATGCGCGGATCTGGATGAGTCTACGGGCTTGCAGGCTTTCAAGGATAAATTCCCGGACAGATTCATAGAAGTGGGCGTGGCAGAGCAAAATCTGGTTACTGTAGCTTCCGGCATGGCCGCCATGGGCAAGATATCGTTCGCGGCCTCATACGCCATTTTCAGCCCCGGCAGGAATTGGGAGCAGATCAGGACTACCATCTGCTACAACGATGTTCCTGTGAAGATCATCGGCACGCATGCCGGAGTGAATGTGGGGTATGATGGAGGAAGCCACCAAATGCTTGAAGATATCGCTCTGATGCGGGCACTGCCGAGAATGGTTGTTATTTCGCCGTGCGATGCCATTGAGGCCAAAAAGGCCGTGATTGCCGCGGCGAAGACAAAGGATCCGACATACATAAGATTGCCGCGCGAAAAGAGCCAGGTAATGACCACTGAAGATACGCCTTTTGCCATAGGAAAGGCGCAGATCTTCTGGAAGTCAGGGAATATCGACAGGGCGGATGTGAAAAAAAAGATCGGTATTATCGCCACAGGGCCGCTTCTGTATAAAGCATTGCTGGCCGCCAGAAGGCTGGAGGAAGACGGTAAAAAGGCCATCGTCATGGATCTCTCGACGATCAAGCCGTTGGATACGGAAGCCATCATCAAACTGGCTCATGAGACAAGGGGCATCGTTACTGTCGAGGAGCATCAGATCGCCGGCGGCATGGGTTCGGCCGTAGCAGAATGCTTGGCTATGCATTTCCCTGTGCCCATGGAGTTCATAGGCGTCAAAGACCGGTTCGGTCAATCCGGCGCGGCGGATGAACTCATCGAGCACTACGAAATGGGGGAATCGCATATCCGCAAGGCTGTGGATAGGGTGATGTTGAGAAAATAGTCTATTACTGTTAGAATGATTCGCGAAAGTTCTTATTGTTTATGTATAGCATTTGCAAAGCATACCTATCGATTCCGGAAGATGACTCTTCCGAAAACGGGTACGAGACGGGTGGGACTCCGTCTGGAACTCACAGCCTTCAGCGACCGGGCCGACGCGCCGGTTCTGCCAGATCAAGGAACACGTTCCTTAATCTCTCCGGAAGAGTTTTTGGCGATGATAATGGCGAAGACCGCGAGTCTCGTTAGTCGTCGTTTCGCACGCAATGTGCTTTTGCCACCCCGCCATGATCCATTGGATCTGTGCGGGGCTTCGTTTTTCTTGTACAACTCCATAGGAACAGCTATAGTAGATGCATGTCAAAAGAGAGACTTTTCAAATTAGCCGCGTCGTATAAGCCGGCCGGCGATCAGCCGAAAGCGATTTTGGCGTTGACGGAAGGTCTTGAGAAAGGTCTGGACCGCCAGACGCTTTTCGGGGTGACAGGGTCCGGCAAAACTTTCACTATGGCCAATGTTATCGCCGCTTACAACAAGCCAGCACTGGTCATCGCTCACAATAAGACTCTGGCCGCCCAGCTTGCGCAGGAATACCGCGAATTTTTTCCGCACAATGCCGTACATTATTTCGTATCCTACTACGATTACTACCAGCCGGAAGCGTATATGCCGGTAACGGATACTTATATCGAAAAAGAGGCGATGATCAATGAAGAGATCGAACGGCTTCGCCATGCGTCTACCCAGGCTTTGCTGACCAGAAAGGACGTGATCATTGTAGCCTCGGTCTCATGCATCTATGGCCTGGGAAGTCCCGAAGAATACGAGAAGGTGAATCTGAAGATAAAAGCCGGCATGGAGCTTTCGCGGGCGGAGCTGATCCGCAGGTTGATAGACATACATTTCGCCCGCACCACGGCGGATATCGATTCCGG
>Ga0172379_10009569_pt1 | contig 11926 bp, 12 predicted proteins | sample GrowelOW334metaG_FD_119756 | JGI IMG/M metagenome (GOLD analysis project Ga0172379, IMG submission 119756) | Groundwater microbial communities from an aquifer near a municipal landfill in Southern Ontario, Canada - Groundwater well OW334 metaG | ecosystem: Environmental > Aquatic > Deep... | reverse complement strand
AATGGTGCGGGAAAGCGGCTGAATGCATAGGCGCCGGCTTAAATTCCAATGTACGAAAATAAATTTACCCGAACATATCTCGAAAAGTTTTATCAAAAATACAATCGCCGGGAATTCGTTCATCCGGACCCGCTTGAATTTCTATATAATTACGACGATCCGGCAGACCGTGAGATCGTTGGCCTCGTAGCTTCATCGCTCGCATACGGCCGCGTTGCCCAGATACTGAAAAGCGTGTCTACGGCGCTCGCTCCTATGGGCGGCTCACCCCATGAGTTTATACTTGATTCGACGCCGCATTCTCTTGCCAAGGCATATTCCGGTTTCAAACACAGATTCACTGCCAGCGATGACTTGGCGGCATTGCTTGCCGGGATACGGTCAGCGCTTAAAAAACACGGATCTCTTAAGGAATGTTTTTCATCTAAAATTGACGATAAAGATATTACATTTCTGCCTGCGCTTTCTCTTTTTGTGGATGAAATAACCGATTCGAATTGTGGTTGCTGTTATTTGGCGCCTTCACCCAAACAGGGCAGCGCTTGCAAACGGCTAAATCTTTTTTTACGCTGGATGGTGCGCCGGGATGACGTCGACCCCGGCGGTTGGGACGAGCTTCCCAAATCAAAACTTGTTGTTCCATTAGACACACATATGTTTAGAATCGCAACCGCTCAAGGAATGACATTAAGAAAACAAGCTGATCTAAAGACTGCGGTTGAAATGACAGAAGCTTTCAGGATATTTGCGCCCGAAGACCCTGTAAAGTACGATTTCTCTCTGACACGACCAGGCATATGGAACAACACTCAATTAAACTTGAAGTCATCCCCATAGCTTCGAATAATCAGCAATTCTTTAAATGATTTATTGTCAGATTAATTTTCGAGCGTTTTAATAATAGTTTTTTGCTTCGCGCGGATTGTAAACACTACAGGCGAGTTGGATTTATCGTTAGAAAAGTCGACAGATATTATGTTCTTTCCGACAATGGTTCCGGATGTCGGCAACCATATCAGATCCAATGTCACATCGTAAACGCCGGCTGAAACATTTTCAAAGTAGAAACCACCGTCCGATCCTGTAAATGTTTCCTCTATCATACGGCCGTCTTTTGACAGTGTGATTTTAATCTGGCTCGGAGTTATCCTTGAATACTTGGCGAAGTAATCGCTTTTGTCAATCACAACCTGACCTGAAATGGTGGCGACTCTTTGCAATGGCATATCTATAGTGTATTTCCCGCCATTTTTTACATCGAGTTCTTTATTCATGTTGCCGTCTAAAGAGAGTCCGACAGGAAACGAAGAGCCGTCGAGCGTAATTTTGTATCCGGCCGGCGGTATTCCTTTTATCACATATCTGCCATTGGCGTCGGTTGAACTCATATAAGAGCCTCCAACGCGGACGCGGGCCTTTTTTATTGGTTTGTCGCCAGTGTCGAAAATCTTATTTCTATTTATATCTTCGAATACAGCGCCCGATACGACGCCAAATTTTTTGTATGGTATTTTTACGTTCAGACTCCTTTGATAGTCGATCGTGAACAAGTTATTTTTTCCTGAACCGTCTTTTACGCTCTCAAAAATGAATTCCAGACTATCCGCATCAGATAATTTCGAGCTTATTCTCGCTATCAGGCGATCTGTCAAATCCAAACCGGCGATATTACCGGTCAAATCCTTTTTCCAACCGATCTGGAAATATGTTTTTTCATTCGCCAAAGCATGTGAGATGTTGAGTGAAAAATTGTGGCCTTCCGTCATCTCCTTATCGAGCGTGTTGAAATCGATCGAGCTTGTAAGGCCGACACTTACGTTAGTCCTGTTATTATTGTATTTCGCCGAATAGTCATACTCATGATAGCCGCGTGAGTCTACGCCGTCGCCTTTTTTTCCGACAACAATTCCTGCGCTTAAACTGAACGCGTCGATTTGTTTTGAGAGTTCCATATGGACAGCATTATCGCCGTTAGAAAGCGGCGTCCCGGAATTCGATTGTCTCGCCATATCTATTTTGTTCGAGTTGAAGGAAATGGAAACTGCAGCTTTTCTGCTCGGAATCGGATGAACGTAACCCACAAGAGCATTGCGATATAAATCCTGTCCGGCGCTGGAAAACACAGGCGCGGATTGAGAAACTCTATAATTATAATGGCGTCGCAAGTCGAAATATGCGCGATCGGCGCCTATATCATAATCTGCATGCAATTCATAACCTTTGAAAAAGTCATTCGCTTCGAATCCGTCGCTGCTATTCCGGGCGAGCGCCGTAATCTGTAAAGAGCGACTTTGGTATCTTCCTCCGAACTGTAATCCCAATCCATTCGCCGAAGCGCTTCCTGCATACGACGATGTTTTAGAACTGTTCATTTCCGCGTCAATGGAAAAATTATCTGTCATTTTAAAAACTGCGTTTACCTTATTATCGGAGATATTTTTGGGAGATGAGCCGCCGGAGCCTGATAGAATTCGCCCTGCCCCAACTGTCAGTCGCGGCGTAACCGGCCCCTCCCACTTCACTGCCGTTATTTTATTCGCGCCTTCTCCGCCGCTGAAAAATGATAACTTCCAGTTCCCGGTCCGCCTCTCGATCAGTCGTCCGTCATACGTCGACGCGTTATCGAGCATTCTCGAAAATATGTACTGCTGATTCCCAATCGACAAACGATAATTTTTTAACCCGAATTCATAGCTTTGGCGCCTCGTCTCTATTTTACTGTCGTGTGAGCTCATCCACACATCAGACTTGAAAGACATGGCATTGTCGCGAACAGTGGGTATTGAAAACTGAAGCGACGCTCGCGGATCCATCCCCGTCCCGAGCAAGTATTCTAATTTCATGTTCAATGATATGAACTGGTACTTATCCTTTGGAGTGAAATCAGCAAAGCTTTTCACATTAACCGCGTATGATTTCTCAGCCAGAAGAACTCCTTTTTTAAGAACGCGCACAAAGACGGAAGACGGACCTGAAACAGCGTCGTCGGCGACTGACGGCGACACCGACATCCTCGCGGATTCGCCGGGCGAGAGCGTGACCGTATCCGGCGTTGAATTCAATGTCACGGACTTGCCTGGTGTAATATCTAATGCAAAGGTTTCCCGGTTTTCGCCGCAGTTTTGTATAGTGAACTGAACCGGAGCGGAGCCGTCAGCAGAAATTTCGACGGGAGTTCGCGAGCCTTCCAACTTCGCGCAGCCGGCGGCCGAGGCGTAAATAACACTGCTTGCTGAAGCGGTGATTGATGGATCGTTAGCGCAAGTCATAGATACATTAACTTCCAGAGCCTGTCCGTCTTCAACATCGCCTGAGACTAAAAACGACAGAATAATTCTCTTCGAAACGCCCGGAGTCAACATGACGTCGCCGGCGCTGCTGATGAGTGACATGTGAGAGTCGGATTTCACATCAAGAATGAACTTGTTTTCCTCGCTTCCGGAAAAGCCGGCTTCGAACACAAGCGTTATAATCTCATTCGGTTTTGTCTGCTTGTTCTTTGAACCGACTGTAGAAAACTGCAAAGTGGAGGCGACCGCCCATGCTCCCCAAAACATTAGCAGGAATGTAATCGCTGTCGCCGCCTTGAATTTCATCTCGATCCCCTAATTCTCGAATATTGTGAACAACACGTTGATGCTGTAGGCGCCGGGCGCGTCATTCCATCCGGTCAGGACTTTGAAATCCATATCGATCACCGCGTCGCCGTCTCCTGTTGCCACTATCGCGTCTGTTGTCGTATATGCCGAGTAAATGCCCGATCCATTCGGTCTCCATCTTAGATCGCTGCAAGGCTTAACTGACCCGAATGATGAAAAGTATGACGTTTCCGCTTTTGTCTTCACAATCCAACCTGTCGAGACATCATCGATGACTGTAAGGCGAAGCGCGTATGTAAGATCGGAAGCCGTGAGTTCCACAAAACCGAGATTGACATCCGCCATAGTTACCGGGCCGAGATTAATGCCTGCTGAATCGGCGCTGAGAGAAAGAGCCGCATAACAATCCGACGCAGCTGCGAATATAGCTATTAACGCGACCAGAACTGCGGCGATATTTTTAAGCCTCGGAGATTTCATTACTTGCCCCCGGTTGAATCCTTGGGAGCGTCGGCAGACGGCGATATAAAGCGCGACTCGCCTGCTACAAGACTATCGCCGCCGTAGTCCAGCACAGCCATTGCTATGTATTCGCCGGGAGACAGCTCTTTTTCGATCGGCTCTATTATCCATTTGTCGCCGCCCGGAAATACATTGAACTGCCCAATATCTTTTCTCAAGACAGTTTCGCCATCGAGATTTCTTATTTCGAAAAAACCAACCGGTTTAACATATGTATTGCCCGTGTTAGAAAAAACGATTTTTGCTACAAGAGGAACGTTTTTAGGTAAATTGGCCGCATTTTTTATTGTCGGCGCTCCGGACACCGGAACTGCTCCGGCAGCAGGCGGCGCGACGGATATTTCCGTGATCTTGCCTTGAACCGTCCTTCCGTTGTTTACGTTTATTACAAATTTAACGGCATACCTTATGTTCGCGCCTATGAAGAGTTGCACTCCGTCTTTTTCACCGGGAGGCGATGTCGGCTTTTTAACGCCTTCAAACAGTATGAATGTCCAATACGAACCTGATGCATTCGCGGGAACAGCGAATGTATATTTAACATCGATCGCTCCATGAAGCGGAACATCGAACTGAGTTGGATTGAGCGAAAGCCATCCGCTGCAGGATCTTGCTAACGATCCAGCCATCATGTTAATTAGATCTCCATTCGGCTTTCTGTCCCAGTCCTCCATATACACTCGAACCGGCTCCAACGCCTCACCGTTGCTGTTGTTCACCTCTATGCTTCCCGTGTAACTTTCTCCGGCAGACGCCGTCAATTCAACCGTCATAGGCATCACGTTGAACGCCGAAGCTTTTCCAGCCATAAATACACAGAATGCAACCGCCAGAATAACACTGTGGGTTTTCATTAAACTTCTCATTTTCTCATCCTCCGCTATTATTTGCGCTTTCCTGCGCTTGTTACTATTCAGTATTCTTATAATGCAATAATTTTGCCAACCTGGGAAAACGTGGCAAAATATCGCTAAAGCTATTTAATTCGCATAAATAAAGGATTATTTGAGTTTTGTATTTAGGCGAGATAAAAGAATTGGGTCTGTAGTTGTGTCAAAGATGTTACAGTGTAATTTGATGAGTTACATACAATTTGCGTCTTTTTTAGTGTATTGAACAAAGAAGAAAAATAACTATTGTTCGTCCCTCGAATCTTTAACTTCGTAAACTGTCTCCTGTTTTCATTTAGAATGCTTTCATGACTTCTTGAGGCGGGAAATATGTCTTTCATGAAGCCTCATAACCGTATTTCCCATCTGATCTTTTTCGAAAAGAACTTTCATCCCCTTATGAATGCATCTTATGCAACTAATTCTTGATCAGTGTATAAGTAAGGTCAATGCTGTAAATCCCTGCTGTGTCCTGAGCGTTAAGAGCAATTTGATAATTGATTTTGTGAGATTCAATATTTGGCGCTTGCCCTCTGAATATTGTAATAGGATTAATTCCACTCACTTGGTACACGTACGTATTTGCGTTATCAACGTCGATTCTTAAATCTGTAGCCGGTTTGATACCGCTGCCGCCCGTGAAAAGATCCGCGGAGGCGACAACTGCAAGGTCCCAGTATGAGTTTGTGGAAACAACAAGCGTTCCGCCATTAATCCTGTCTCTGTAGCCTATGATGAATTCTGGCAACATGATTTTGTTCGCGCCTGTCAGATCAACTATGGAGCCAATGTCCAGCGGGGACCAACTGAGTTCCAGAACCTGCGGAATTTCGACATCCACATCCACGTTCTGGGTGGTAGCCGCGAGAACTGAAGCTGACGCGGTTATGACAATAATGCTCATGATCGATACGATCAAACCGTTTAGCTTTACAATGTGCGTTTTCATTATTTTCACCTTTCTTTTCGTCTGATATTTTTTTATTCCATGCTGGCGGCGACCGCCAGAGTTTCATCCGAAGCCATGTACCATAGGTCTATAAAACACTGTTCAGCGTCTTTGCTGAGATTCAGAACTTTATTAAGGCGCAATTTCACGAGTGATTTCTCAATATTTTGCTGAAGGTTGTAGATCACCATGAATCCTCCTCCGGAAGAAATCATGCTTTTAAGCCGCAGGAGAAATATTATGCCTGAACTGTCGATAAAACCGACTTTTTCCATGTTGAAAACAACCTTTTTGTTTCCTATGTTGTTAAGATTCATCACTATTTCTTTTTCGATATCCGGATAAGCGCGGGACACAATTTCTCCTTCTATCGCCGCGACTATTAAGTCTTTCCCTGAGAATATTTCATAGTTTTTCATGACTCCGGCTCCTATATGATATTGGGCTTAATTCTCTCTTTTTTTCAGATTTGAAAGCAAGTGGGGGGGAAGGAGCGCATGCGCCTTCCCCCCCGAAAATGAATGAGACTTTTAGAATTTTGACAGAGTGTAGGTAAGCGTTGTGCTGTAGACGCCGGCTGTGTCCGTGGGATTTAGAAGAATCTTATACTGAAGACTGACAACCCCGTTCTGAACGAATGGCTGATTCGTGTAAATAGCAACCGGCGTGATTCCGTTAATAGGGAAGGCATACAAATTCTGGTTTTCTATGTCGATAAGAAGGTCGCTTGTCGGTTTTACGCCTGTGCCGCCGGTGAAATTATCTGCGCTGGCTACGACGGAAAGGTTCCATGCAGCGTTTGAGGAAACATCCAGCGTGCCGCCGTCAATTGCATCTTTGTATCCGGCGTTGAATTCGAGAAACGTAATCTTATTGGCGCCGGTGAGATCGACCACTGAACCGTTGACGTTCCAGCCGAGCGCAAGAAGATCGGGAATTTCAACGTCCATGTTTACATCCTGTGTTGTTGCCGCGAATGCCGATACTGATCCGAACAATAGTACTGCTGCGATTAAGGCATAAATCTTTTTCATGATAGTTCCTCCGGTTTTTTTGTTTTTTTTAGGCCTTGAAGGCTTTTCTTTCTATCTTGGCATGATGCGTTGCTACTGTTTGAATTTGTTTCACCCCTCCTTTCAATCATTTATATATTTTTTATTTTTATAATTAGAATCCCGCTCGCCTTCTCATTGCGCTTTGACTTGATTATTCCACCGCGCACAGCGCATATTCTTTATCAGCGCTGAGAGTCGGGATCGCAAACCAATTCTCATTCTTATCAACTGTAGTTAGCTTCTCCACTTTCGTAACAAGCGTTCTAATATCGAACGGTTTTTCCATATAAGCGTCTATTCCGCATTTGTCCGCGTTTTTCCTGTTTAATTCGCCCGGATAGCCGGACAGCATGAGTATCGGAACTCTCGACGGAAGCAATCCACCGCCTCTCATAGCTTCGGCAAGCGCGAATCCGTCCATGTCCGGCATCATCATGTCCATGATAACCAGATCGGGCGTTATCTCTTCAATCATCCCGCAGGCATCTCTTCCGCTCTCGGCAGAGAACACTTCATATCCCTCTTTTTTAAGAATCTTTGTAATAAGCGTTCGGGACATTTCCTCGTCGTCTACAATCATTACCATTTTCATTGTCGCTGCCTCCTCGGTGTCTCTTTTTGCTTGCAACCTATTTAATGCAATTAAGGCGCCAAGCTCTCATATACGACACAACATCTTTGTATTTATTTTTATCTCGTTCATCGCGATCTCTACATTGTATGAGTAAGTGTGTATATAGTAGTTAATTATAGAATACCGCTTAAATAGATATCATTTTGTTCAATGATATGATCCGCGTCACTTATTTAATTGATATCTTTAATAATGTTTTCTTCGCTTTTTTGTAAAAGTCACGCGACACATTTGTAAACGTCGCCGGTTACAATGTAAAGCAAGGCGGACAATGTCACTGACAAATGTCAAACAACGTGAATGGAATGTTATTATGTGAGTTGCGCAACAGTTATAAACAAAAAAATACGGCCCCTTGAGGCCGTATTCGTAATTCATATGTTCGATAGGATATTATACAGTTGCGTTTAGGTTTTAGTTGCTGACTGCCAATTCAAGCGTGTCCAATCTGATCAATCGTTCAAAATGAGCTACATCTTCGGCGCCGGCGCATCCAAGTCTTTTCAGGTCCTCAATGAAGTCAGTATTGCTTTGAATATTGCTTAACTTCTCTTCATACCGTTCCATGTCTATGCCGGCGACTGCATCGGCTTTCTTTTTTGATGGCTGAATATAGAACAAATTCGATATTTCAACCGTTTCCGATGCCGCTGTTTTTGCGTAAGCATTCGAAAATATCAATGTTGCTCGCTTCTCGTTATCATTTTGTTTATTTCCATACGCGTAACCGTTCATCGTGTCGCTTCTTCTTAAACCTGAAGTTGTAGTTTTCATATTCGTTTACCTCCACGCGCATCTATAAGAGCAATATCCATGCCAACACGATTTATCGACTGCAATACTTCAAATACAAGCCATTCTATTATCATAAATACATATAATGCGATTTTTATTATCTATCGTTTCTGACCAAGGCAAACCATTTTTGTATCAAAATTGCTACAGTGTAAGAATATTTTATGTTAATTTATCGATACATTTGTTTTCTATCCGAATTCACAATCGAATTTAGTTCATTCTGATAACATTTCAAACAACATCGCTTTATATATACACTTTTATATGTCCTTACTTTTAAAAACGGTTGCGATATTTCTCTTTCTGCCAAAGCGCCCGAGAAATAATTTATTAATAACGCTATATTGACATAATACGCAAATAACGCTATTATGACTAAAGGTGATCATTATGAATTCATCCTTGAAACAGAAATATTTTTCCACATCTGAAATCGCGAACATGCTTGAGGTGAATCGTTATACCGTCAGCCTGTGGATAGATCACGGCGAGATGAAAGCGATGATCACGCCCGGGGGGCACAAAAAAGTAGCGCGCGATGAAGTCATCAAATTCATCCGTTCGCGCGGTGGCGCCGTCCCCGCCGAGCTTGAGCCGGAAAAAAGCAAAAGAGTGTTCATCATAGACGACGAAAAAGAAGTCGGGAAATACCTGTCGAGATGCATTCAGATCATATTCCCGGATGTGACATCCGAATCCTTTGACAGCCCGGTGCATGGCTTGATAGAAATAGGCAAATCAATTCCCGACATGGTAATTCTCGACATAGTGATGCCCGACATGGATGGAATTAATGTATGCAAGATGATACGCGAGAAAAAGGAAACCGAGAATATAAAGATCATCGCTATGTCTGGAAAATTCGACAAAGCTACGATACAGCGCGTTATGGACGCCGGCGCAGACGACTTTTATTACAAAATATCTCCTATAGACGAGCTTATGAATTCGATATCAAAGCGTCTGGATATAGCGCCGGATGAAATAAAGCTACAAAAATTAGTTAAAAAACTGTGACAGCAATAAACAGGATGCAAATGAACTATTGACATATAGCAATGTCACAGTCATAATAGCGCCATAAAGCTTCAAGAAGCAGGGTGAAAAATGAATAAACTAAACGGACAAGCCGAAATACTGGTTGTTGACGACGAGAAAAGTATTTGCGACCTGATAAAAAGGTTTCTCGGATCGAGAGGGTATGAAGTGACGGCGACAGAGAAAGCCGAGGAAGCTCTGCAGATACTCAAACAGCGCAATTTCGATTTAATTATAACCGACCTTCTTCTGCCCGAAATGAACGGTTTGGAAATGACGAGAACTCTCAAGGCGCGCAAATATCCAGCCGAGATACTACTAATATCCGGGTACGGCACGGTCGAGCAGGCGGTCGAGGCGATAAAGCTTGGAGCTTACGACTTTCTTACAAAGCCGATAGATCTTCAAAAACTTCATGTTACAGTCGCGAACGCGCTACAAAAACATTTTCTTGAGGTGAAGGTAGCTGAACTCGACAAACCACAGCCAATTCATGAAGGATTCGGCAGCCTCGTAGGAAGCGCGGCGAGTTTCATGGCCGCTGTCGACCTTGCAAACAAGGTTGCGCAATCGGACGCGAATCTGCTTATCACGGGCGACAGCGGAACCGGCAAAGAAGTTTTCGCGCGCGCAATTCACAGGTCCGGGCCGCGCAAAGACGGTCCCTTCATCGCAGTGAACTGCGGCGCCATACCGGAGAATCTGATAGAGTCCGAATTGTTCGGACACGAAAAAGGCGCCTTCACAGGCGCCTCGGTTCAGCGCGCCGGCCACTTCGAATCAGCCGACGGCGGCGCAATATTTCTTGATGAAATCTCCGAGTTGTCGCATTATCTGCAGGTCAAGCTCCTTCGCGTCGTTCAGGAAAAAGAATACACCCGATTAGGCAGTTCGACGTCGAAGAAAACTGATTGCCGCATTATCTGCGCCACTAACAAAGACCTCGAAACAGAAGTGAAAAACGGCGATTTTCGGGAAGACCTGTTTTTCCGTATTAATATCGTCGAGATTAAACTGCCGCCGCTTCGCGATCGCGCCTCTGACATTATTCCACTCGCCGAATATTTTCTAAATAAATACTCTTCGCGCCCTGTGACTCTGCACGAGTCGGTGGCTGCGGCATTTAAAAACTATTCATGGCCGGGCAACGTCAGGGAACTCGAGAATGTGATACAACGCGCTCTCATCCTTACCGGAGGCGGAATAATCACAACTGACCTATTGCCTTCCAAGTTTTTAGTGGAACACGGGCCTGACGGCAATGAACAAGCGTCATTCTCAGGTGAAATGGACTTCAAACAGGCTCAGGTTAAACTGGCCGAAGATTACGAAAAAGATTACATTCGAACGCTGTTGGAAAAAAACGGAGGTAACGTTCTTAAAAGCGCGCAACAAGCCGGAATATCCCGGCAAACGCTCCACCGCATGATGAAAAAGTACGGCATACACAGTTACGATTTCAAAAATAACTGACTGGTTAATAATACAGGTTCAACAGCGATTCCCTACAATATCAATTCATCCAAACTAAAAAAGCCCTCCCGAGGGAGGGCTTGAAGTTCTCCTAAGTTACTGCCTAGGAATTTAATCCAAGCGTTAAGCTATGAAAGCTAAGCATTTAGTAATATTGATAAAGAATGGACTTCAGTTCGATTCACGATCAGATGCCGAGCAGTTTCATAATCGACTGCGGCTGCGCGTTCGCCTGAGCGATCATCGCAGTAGCCGACTGCGCTATAATCTGTTGCCTCGCGAAATCTGTGATTTCGGAGGCCATATCGGCGTCCTGAATTCTTGACAGAGCGGACGATATGTTGACATCCTGCGAGTTCAACTCATTGACAACTCGTTCGAGAGCGCGTTCCTGAGAACCGACCAGATTCTGAATATTGGACAATCCGTTTATTGCGCTCTGAATAAGATCGATGGCCCTGCGCGCCGATGTGACTGAACTGATGTGGGCGCTTGCGATATTGCGGCCGCCGATATTTGTAACGGAAAGAATAGATATCTGAAGACTCAGCCTGAACCCGGTTCCGTTGTCGGGTCCGATCTGAATCGTCTTTCCGCTGAGTCCGCCCGAGAACAGACATTTCCCGTTGAAAGTAATCGACGATTTCCTTTTCGCGATTTCTGACTTGAGATTAATGTACTCCTGTTCCATGCCCTGTCGCTGAGTTGTCGTGAGAGTCGCGTCTGAAGAAGCCCTTACCGCAATGTCGCGCATCCGGAGAAGCATATCCATCGTGTCGGTCAAAGCGGTATCCGCAGTGTTCATTAACGAAAGTCCGTCCTGCGCATTTTGGGCAGCCATTCTGATTCCGCCGACTTGCGCCCTGAACGAGGCCACAAGGCCTATTCCTGACGGATCGTCCGCGCCGGTGACTATTCTCAAGCCGCTCGACAAGTGCGACAGCGTGCGGCTCATTTGAAATTCCATT
>Ga0172379_10009568_pt1 | contig 11926 bp, 12 predicted proteins | sample GrowelOW334metaG_FD_119756 | JGI IMG/M metagenome (GOLD analysis project Ga0172379, IMG submission 119756) | Groundwater microbial communities from an aquifer near a municipal landfill in Southern Ontario, Canada - Groundwater well OW334 metaG | ecosystem: Environmental > Aquatic > Deep... | reverse complement strand
CATCTCCGCTTTTTTTGGCATTGGTGGCAGTAGTATCGACACACCCCTTTTGCGTGTCTTTTTGCATGTTCCTCAGTATGTTGCTTTGGGCAGTCCCTTGCCCACGGCGCTGCTCACAATTGCCATTGCGCTAGCCGTCTATTGGAAAGAACACTTGGTGGATAAACATATTTTGAAATGGAGCCTTTTGGGAGGCGTGCCAGGCATAATTTTTGGATCCTATTTATCTGGAAAATTTTCCGGCCTAGTGCTCATGCTCCTTAGCGCTTTGATTTTGTTTTTTGTGGGATTAAATTTTATTTATAAAAGATTTCACAGCAATCAAATCAATAAAAATTACCAAAAAGAAAAACCAGTTGATGCAGTCTACATCCTCCTGGTGGCTTTTGTTGCTAGTAGCATCTCCGGCATCCTGGCTAACGGTGGCGGACTTTTGCTTATCCCCGCCTATGTTTTGCTTTTTAAGATGAAAATAAAAGAAGCTATTGCAACTTCTCTTGTAACCGTCTTGGTGATGTTTATTCCAGCTTGTATCATCCATTACCAACTGGGACACATTGACTTGGGAATCAGCGCGGCCATGGCGATTGGTGTTGTCCCGATGGCGTACATTGGAGCAAAAACTAATCTGGAAACAAAATCCAATACCATCCAACTGCTCTTTGGTCTAATGCTTATTGTCTTTTCCGTTTACTTTTTTATCTCGCAACTTTGGGGATAGAAAGAATAGCTATTCAACTTTCTTTTGAAAAAACAAATGAAAAAAACGACGTGGTCTCCCTAACTCACGTCGTAAAAATCTTAAATTAGATTTTTAAGCTCGGTGGTAATATTTTGGTCCGGCATAAGCCAGTATTTCCAAAATAATGTAACCAACCAAGACGTAAACAATCAGTGCAATAAGTGTGGTAAAGTCGACGACGAATCCTCCGATGTTCAGATTAGGCAGAATTTTTGCGAACGGAGCTACGAGGGAAGAGGTCGCGCCATAGAGCCAAGCTACAAAGGGAGTGCTTGGGTTAACGACAAAGAATTTAAAAATAAATCTCAGAGATAATAGGAATTCGATAACCCCAACCACAATACTCACTAATGTTTTAATAATGTTAGTCATATGTTTATATTTATATTACTGTCAGACACAACCTCAAACTGATGGATACTATTAATACGATTTTGGAGCCTTTCTAGGCGCAAAAACCCCGTCCTTACAATGGGGCTAGAGCTAGAATAAGATTAAACTCCTATCTATTCCTCTTTTTTATGCATCTTCAAAAAAATTGCTTTGCCTATTCGATAAACAACCCAGGCCAAAAGCAGATAGAGCAAAAAGGTTGGGATGAATGTGATGAGGAAAATGATTATAAAGTCAACGAAGTTTTGCACTTTTACTAGCAGTGATCGCACAGCGTTTTTGGCCACTTGGAGCGGGCGCCAAGAATCAGATAGTGTGATATTGGTATCTTCTGACAAATTGAGCGTGATGGTGGCCAGATCCGTCTGCGCTGCCAAATAGCGCAACGTGCCTTGCAAGGACTCAATCTCTCCTCGCGCACGGGAAAGCGCTCCAGTCACTTCCAAGATATCACTAACTTTTTGCGCTTGAGCGAGAATTTTTTGATAGGCCTGTTCTTCCGCTTGCTTGTTTTTGATTTGACTTTCCAAATCTTGATATTCTCGCGTTACATCTTGCCCACTAGTCGATTCGCGCACCACAACATTTCCCACTTTTTTTAGTTCACTAAAAGTTTTTTCAAAATTGGCCACCGGCACTTTGACTGAAAGCGTACCACTTTTTTGCGCTTGGCTATTTTGGAAAAAATTGGAAGAAAACAAATCTCCGCCATTATCCTTGGCAATCTTTTCAATTTCCCCGATTACCCCATCAACCTTGTCCACTTTCAAAGTCAAATTGCCATTTTTGATCACTTTCTTATCTGCTCCCTCTGTTGCAAACACTTCCTGATTATCTTGCATCATCACACCACTATCGGAGGCCATCTTGCCCATTGTCCCACCACCAGATCCGGGCAAAGCTTGAGCACGCATGGGAGCCGGCGTCAGGCTTTCCGTCGAATTGACATCAAAACTATCCCCGACTGACATTGGCCCATTCAAATTATTTTTGGGCGTATATCTGAAGGCGAAAAATAGTACAAAAAGCACCAGCACAATTACTCCGCCAATAATGGCAATTAACTTGTTTCTGTTCATTTTTTTAAGCTTTAAAAATTAGGTTCGAGTTTATTATAGCATAAAAAAACTGCATTGCTAGAAATATGCCGTTGGAAAATAGTTCTTCTCTATTGATCTATTTTTTCCAACCTAGCTTTCCCCATAATATGCAACTGGGAAATCGCTCGAGTAAGTGCAACATAGAGCAGGTCTTTTTCGATGCATTTTTTCTCCTTAGCCAGTTCAGCATATTCTTCAGTATCCTCATAACTAATCGTCGCCTCCCTGCCAATTCCAACAAGAATAACGATGTCAAATTCCACACCCTGCGCTTCATTCATAGTCATGGCGTGGATTTTTTTATTTAGAGAAAACTCTTTTCTAAACTCAGCTATATATTCTTCACTTTTGGCCAAAATTCCTAGACTAGCAAATTCGCCACGTTTAATTATTTTTTTGATTTCCGCAATTTCCGCCTGAGCATTTTCCAGCACATATTCGCCCACTACCGCTCCCATTTTCAATTGCTCGGGAATCTCGATGGCATAACCTAATTTTTTAATAAATTGCAAAATATTTTTTGTATTGCGATAGACCTTTTCCAAAACAACTTTGCGTTCTTTTTCCATTTTTTCTTCGATTTCTTCCCACTGACGAATGGTTCCCAGTCTCACTTGCTGAGCCATGTCTCCCACATAGACAACCGACTGAGTTTTTTGATTAATGCAAGATTTCATCAATTTCAATTGATCTGGCAAATAATTTTGGAATTCATCAATCACTGCCAGCGAATATTCTAGTGTAACCGGACCGCTTTCTTTTTTTACTTTCCCATTTTTTTGCTTAGTATAATAATTTCGCACCACACTCAATTGCTTGTTGTTTTTCTTGAATAGTTTTAAAAGCACAGTCAGGTCAATTCGGTCATATAAATTCTCGCTACTTTGACGCAAAAATAACTCTTTTTGCTTTTCGTTAAAATAGTTGGCATATATTTTTTGCAACCCAGAAAAAGTATTTCCCATGTGGATTATTTTCTTGGGCAAGTTTTTGAGTGCTTTTAGTTTTTGAAATTCATAAAAATCTTTCTCTTTTTCCGAATTGCCATAACGTTCAACTAAATTGCCACCGAGTCCCAAAATTGCAAAGGCCCACTCAGAAAAAGTCGTAATTTCCACGTCAGAGATTCCCAGCTCAGGCAAGAGATATGAAAAATAGTCTTTCGTTCCATTGTCTTGAACAAAAACCACAATCGATTTGCTTTGATATATTTGCGCCAAATCCGGTGATTGCGCCAGATAGGCCACGCGATGCAACGCCAATGTTGTTTTTCCACTACCCGCCGGACCGGAAATAAGAAATGGTCCGACGTGATGAGCGCGAATCACTGAATCTTGGGCTTTTTCCATTTGCGCCACAATTTCCGGCAGAATAAATCCGCTTTTTTGCGTGGAAAAATATTCCTCATAGACCAATTCTCTTGGCGCGCCAATCGCCTCGGATGAAAGAAATTTAATCTTCCCGTCCACTATCATATATTGATCTTTTCGAAACAGTGTTGCTTTTTGCCATGCGCCATCTGGTCGCCGATAACGCACCTCGCCTGGTTTTTCAAAACGCATAACTGAAGCGGGGGTTATCCAAGAATAAATCGCTTCTTTGTCAAAACCAAATTTGGCAAAATAGATGCTCGATTCCGACTCATCATTTTGAAACAAAACATCACAACGCACGAAATAGGGCGAACTTTCCAGATGTTCAAATTCACTAATGCGCTTTTTGCCATAAGCGATAATTTCATTTTCCACAATCTTATCGCCATAGGAAAGACTGCCTAAACGCTCCTCGCTAAGTTTCAGAGTTTTTCGCAACTCCCTGAAACTCATTTTTAGACTTACACAAACATTGGCCAGATGCCTCCTGGCTTCTAGTAGAATTTTTTCTTTATTATTCATAGAGATAAAAAAACAACTTAATTATTAACCCAGGAATTGCTCCACAAGATACAATTTGACCCGAGTTTTGATTAAGTCGTTTCTATAAAAGAGACACTATTTTCTAAACAAGTTTACTTCAGTTATCCCAGGATAGCACATTATTTCAGTTTAGGCAAATCAAGCAAAATCAGCGCTAAAAAGCGCATTCTTCGCTCCCAATTCATCAATCACCTTCAGCGCGAGTTCCATTAATTTGTCATCTTTATGTTTAGCAATATTTTTTCGTACCCAAACAATTGCCTCCTTGTGAGACAAACCTCCGCGCGTGGTCGCTGCTTCATATTGATCAAGCGCAATGAGCGCTCGGCCCTCGAGAGCTTCCATGTATTCCTCTAGCGTGCCAATCAGCCGAGCATCCAGCGGGATTTCAGATTCAAGCAGTTTATATGGATCAACATCGCGATCAATGTGATGCGAACCAGCAATAATTCTCGCATGCTCGCTAAGTCCTTGCGGATAGCGTTCTAGGTTGTCATGCGTCCACTGGGCGTGTTTATCCCAAAATTCGCGCATCGGCATCGTGCCTTTGATCGCATGGCGCTCAAGCATCTGTAAAATACCGACGACCTCATTTTCACCAAAAATTTTACTCACCGCCTCAGATATCGGCATTTTCAAGTCTCGAATCTCCTCTTGCGCAAATATTCTTATAATCATTCTTTGTTCCTCAGGTGTCGCATCAACCGGTCCCGATTTTCCAATATCGTGCAAAATGGCAGCGACACAACCATCTAGACGCTGTCTTTCACTTCGCTTTATTTCTGGATATTTCAACGCGTGATATTCTTCTAGCGATTCCAAGACTTTTTCCATTCCCCCTTCAATTCTGCGTGAATATTGATTGAAACGAGAATGTTTTTCGAGCAACGCCAGACGATCAATCACTTTTTCGCAAAGCACTTCATGAAAACCAATCCGCTCCAAACTAGCTAAAACTGTTTGACGAGAAGCATCTACCTCTTTTTCAGCTCCCTTCTCTCGCATCCCCATTTCAGGCCCTTTAAGCATATGTTTGAATTTAGTTAGATCTTATTATAAAACTTTTACCAACGACCACCCCAATCACTATTCCAATAATAGCACCAGCTGCAAATTCAGAAAACCAGTGGATACTGGTCATGGCCACGGCGATGCCGATATAGAAAGCATAGGCCAGGGCGATAAAGCGGATAATTTTGTTTTTGGGAAAAATGACCCAAATGGCAATCATCATAGCAAAGGCGATTGTCGTGTGTGATGACGGCCAGCCCCAAAAAACGCCATGCCGCAAAAAGCCAAACTGAAAATGATGACTAATGTCCACTAAGCTACTGCTATCAACGATTGCCGAGTGCGAGTGTCCAGGCGGTTGGATTCTTCCCGTGAAGGCTTTGTAGAAACTGGAAATGAGCACACCAAGCAGCGCTGCTTGCGCCACCGCTAACCCTGCAGTTAAAGCTTTTTTATTTTTCGTAAATACACCAACCAAAATGAATCCTAGCGGAAGAAAAATTGGCAAAGCACCACCCAACGCCAAAGCAGGATAAAAATTAGCGCGCCAAGTCACAGTGACGGCGTAGAGAAAAAATTTCCAATCAAATCCAGTTGCGACGATAATATAGGTGAGCGCGATAGCTAAAAAATGCCAGAACAAATTGTAGCCAGAAAAAATCTTTAGGATATTTTTAAGCATTTGATTGAGGAGGTTTCGCATGAAATTATTTTTTCAACTTCTTAACAGCTTTTGGTAATTTCTTGCCTTCGGATTTCAATTTTCTTTCCACTTTTTTAACATCTTCTTCGTCTTTTCTTGGATCACCATTTTGCGCAATAAGCTAGCAGGCATAGCGCGTGAGCATAATATCCAAAACTTCTTTTGTGGCTCCCTTTGGCATCGCGATCGTTTTGTTGACGTCAACAAAATGATCGGAAACCTTTTGCTTAGCTCTTTCGCAAGCAATTTTAGCTTTTTCAACAACTCCTTCAAAATTTCTCCATTCATTATATCCCAAAAGATTTTGCAACTCTCTGGCATACCAAAATTCAACGCCATCTTTTTCATGAGCGCAATCCTCAAAATTTTTATGCAATTCAACAATCAATTGTTTTTCCATATTTTTAGTATAGCGCAATTTTTAGCTCCGATGAATTTAGCCGTGGACCGTCATCGAGTTATCATCATAGATTAACTATAAAAAACTTCTTTAAATATCCTATATCCTTCCTTAAAGTCTATTGGGCTATGCCTATAATTCACCGCTCCATCTAAAACATAAATACCGATAATTCTGCGATAAAGCTTCACTCGTTCCAAAAATATTTTATCGTGATGGTTATAATAGTTCCGATAAATTTCTTTGACAAAATCCTTTCCGAATCGATAGAATCCTTTAAAATCAATAGCTGGATCGTCAATGTGCAAATCTCCAAAATCAATAGCTCCCGAAAATCGACCACCACAAAAAAGAAGATTGTCTTGAGTCAAATCTCCATGCACTAACACTTTTTCGGTTGGATTTTTAAGCATTTCCCGAAACTCAGCAAGAAAATTTTCAATATCTTCAGCTTCTGCCTTTTTTATCTTTGAAAAAACATCTCGCTTCATTCTGCCTAACAACTTCTCAACCTTCTCAATTTCATCTTCAGCTTTAACTCCTACTTTTTCAATAACTCTTTTGGGCGTTTGATGGAGCACATTCAAAAAATCAGCTATTTGCTTCGCCATGTATTTTTTCTCTTTCGATGAAAGCTTTTTAAATGTATCGTTTTTTAGCTCATTTCCCTTGATCATCTCATATCCAGCAAATTCCCCATTCCTAGAAAGAAAAATATAACCGGGCACAGCCAGAGGTGATTTCTTTTTTAGATAATTCAAAAGTTTTATTTCTCTTGCTAATTTTTCCATTCCCTCTTTGTCTTTGGCAAAACGAAAAACATATTTTTCATCCAACAAAAAAACATCAAAATCCCAATTTCCTTCCGTCTTTTTCACCGACTGCCATTCTAGGCGGGGAAATTCTCGCTTAATTTTTTCTAGAAATTTATTATTTTGCATGCTTTCAGTATAGCGCAATTTTTAGTTCTGATAAAATTGACTGGGGACAATCATCAATTTACTAACATAAAAACATATCAACACCAATTCAATTGATAAACTTACTAATTTCTTTCTCCAACGCTTCGCACCAATTGTGTCCGCAGTTTTTTACCTCGATAACTTGAAAGCCTTTTGCACGCACAAATTGCACTGCTCGATCATCACAGAAAAAATTATCCTTCTTCCCTCTGATCATTATCAGCTTTTCCTTGGGAATGCTGCTTAGTCTCTTTGAGAAATCAATTCGTAAAAGTTTGACGCATTGTGCAATTTCAAGTACATATTTGAAAGGATTTTTTGTGAATTTTTGTTGCTTGCGAAACAGGCCTTCTGCTAGAATATATCTCACCCAATTGAAAAGCCAAGTGAAGATACTTCGTCGTGGCAAGGGTGGATTGATTAGAATGAGCTTCCCTTTTCCATTCCAATCGCGCAAAGCGACAAGCGCTCCCAAACTAAAACCAATCAGACTTTCGTCCTCAGCTCCCACATTAAGTTTTCCGCTCTGAATACTAAGGTTAGGATAGTCACCTTCTAGTTCTAATTTAGTCATCCAGCCAGGTAGTATTAGAATTTTTTTGTTCATATTTCGATTGCTAAGCTATGCGTATTTTTTAGATCAAATTGAATTATTTGAAGGGATCAAAGTTTTGTTTCAATAAATTCTGTTGGGGGATAAATAGGGGTTGAGGTAATTTTCCCCATTCGAACCAATCCCACCTTTCGCATTTTTCTGGTTCTCGAAGTTCAACCTCGCCCGAATCATAATCCGCCAGCATAATGATTGTGATGTAATGCTTGCCTTCTTTTTCAAAAATATCATTAGTCGCAGTTCCAAAGCGCAAGTTTTTAATCTTGATTCCCACTTCCTCATCAGTTTCCCGAACAGCGCATTCTTCCCAAGACTCATTAAATTCAAGATGTCCGCCAGGAAAACACCAAGCACCTTCTCCGTGAGCATTCTTTCTTTTGCCCATAAGCACTTTTCTGTCCTTGATAATTAGAACGCCTACGCCTACTTTTGGTCTTTCTGGCATATTTATATTTTTTAAAACTGTTAAGCCAACAACTATTCCGTTGTCTGTCCGTCAAACTCAGCTTCATTTGCCTCAGCTTCGGCTTTAGTGGCTCTGACAATACCGTCTTTGTGATGAGCTGGAGAATAAATTGTATAGAGTTTCAAATCCTCGGTCTGCGAAGTGTTGATGATGTTGTGCTGGGCACCAGCTGGAACAATAATCGCAACGCCGTCTTTCAGCTCATACTCATTGTCATCGATGATACATTTTCCCTCCCCTTTTTCAAAACGAAAGAATTGATCGTTTTCTGCGTGCACCTCCATCCCAATTTCTTCTTTCGGTTTCAGGCTCATGAGAACGAGCTGACTGTTTTTTCCGGTATAGAGCACCCGGCGAAAATCAGTGTTTTCTAATGTTTCTTTTTCGATGTTTGCGTTAAATCCTTGCATATGTTTTTTTTGTTAATAATTACTTTTTTATTACTCACACATCAATAATAGCACAAAAAATGGAATGAGTATAAGCTAAAATGAGACCCTATCTTCTGTCCCATAAAAAAATCCCCATCCAGAAAAAAGTGGATGGGGTTCTGACATCGCTGTGTCAGGTTGATTTTCTAGGGCTATGCCCCATAAATTGCGAATACAAAATATCCAGCCGCACAAGCAAGCCGACAAAAAGTTAAAACTTTCAATTCCTCACCTCCCTTCAACGAAGCATTATCAATTAAAATAATCGAATATACACATAGCCAAAATTGACTACAGCGAAAGCTACCGAGCCAGCAATAATTGCCAGACGAAAAATTAACTTTTTCATGTTACTATCTCCCTTTTTTAAAAAGAACCAAAAAATAGAAAAAGAAATATAAAAAACAAAAACACCTAAGCATAGGTATTTCAGTTTCACATGTTTCCTTTTTATCACAAACTTTTGCGATTAGTCCAAAAAACGAAGTCTAAATCCTCTGAGAGATTCATCCATTAATAAAACAGTCATTTTTAGCCAAAAAAATAAACCTCTACCACATGAGTGATAGAGGCTCTTTGTTCCAGTGAAGCGGTTACTTCATCTGATTCATAATATCGTCTTCGGTCTGCTTGGCGACCACCTGCTCATTCTGACGTTCAGCAAGTCGCTTCTTTCCTTCATCGATAGCCAGCTGAATTCGCTGAGCAAGTTCCTGGTCGTCCTGACCGAACTCATTTAGCATAATTTCAGCAGTTTGCAATGTCTCTTCACTCCAGACCGTGAATTCGTTTTTATTGCCGAAAATCACAAAACTGGCAACGCGATAGCGAATCTCTTTGTAAATATCAGCAGACAAAAGCTGGTAAATACGCGGAATCTTCCAAGAGTTAATTAAGTCGTGTCCATAGTGCTCCTTGGAGACGAGAAATTGAATTTGGTCTGCGAACAGGTCAATGCCGTAAGACATCTTTTCACCATAGAGTTGGAGTTCGATAGTGCTAGCATAGCACCGCAGAGCGTCTTCCCATTCTTCTCTAGGCTTCGTTTTTCCCTCCAGCTCGTCTCGGATAATCTGTCTCATTGTAGCGTCTGCTTGCCTCTTCCATTTTTCGTCAACTTTACCATACAGAAGATTCTGAAAAGGATTATACCCTGAAGAATCATCCATACTGGAGTAAGTTGAGATGTCCAGGAGTGAGTACAGCGGAAAAATCCTCTCGCATTGTTCTTCAGGAAGAAGCGTGAGCAACAGCAGGATACATTTGTTGTAGAAATACAGGGCGTCGTGATACTTCTCATAAACAGACGTATAGATGGTAATTCCACTGCCACCCTGAGCATAATGCTTCGGTCTGCCACAATGCATCGGTTTCAACATTGCGTAAAACTCAATGATGAGGTCGGCTGCGTAGCCGAGAAGGTTTGGAGTTAATGTTTTCAGAAAATCCACATCCTGATAAAACTTTCCTATTTTCTCCGTCCAGTAAATCGAATTGAGGTATGCCGATGGAACGAGAAGAAGAAATATAGCTCTCCTTTTGAAACTGTCCCTGACATCAGACACAAGGAGTCCAGCCAAATCTCTTGTCTCTCTCTGTTTATAATCCACCCACTGTTTCCAGACTTTGTCATCGTCTGTCGGAAACAATTTGCCTCTAACTCCTTCAATGAACACTTTCGCTTTTTTCAACATATCCTGCTCCTTTCTGTTTTCTGTTTGCTCGTCAGACGGATTATAGTACCGTCCTTTTTTTGCACGCCATCCAGCTCGTTTCTTACGAAGATTGGTAAGATACACCATCTCACCAGCTTCAGGATAGCTTTGCTCCTGCCACACGGTAGACTCTAACGAAAATGCGATTGAGCCTTCAAGCACATCCGCAGTAGCCACTGCGAATGCTCCGTGCTTTCCAGTAGAAACAATTTTTTGAACAACCGCAATGACATCATTTCTCATTTCAAACACCTGTTTCACCTCCCTTCAATTTAAGTTAAAGAACACGTTGCATAGGCAACATTACTTTGTAGCATAAAATTAAATAATATGCAAGATTTCTCAAGGCGGAGCAGTAGCAATAAAAAATGCTGAAAAACCCACCCACGAAACGAACTCATTCTAGGGAGACAACGCAAGAAAACCTACTCAATAAAAAAATCCCCATCCAGAAAAAAGTGGATGGGGTTCTGACATCACTGTGTCAGGTTGGGGGGCGTTATGAATAAATGGAAACGACATACACGGTCAAGAATATAAACTTTGTGACTTCAACGATTTTATCCTTCAAGCTTATTCACCTCCTTTTAGCGAAATACATTGATTAAAATAATCGGACGTAGCCAAAATAAAAACTGCCAAAGATGGCTATGGTAAATCCAATAGTTACCCAATAAGATAACTTTTGTTGCATTTCAATCCTCCTTTCAAAAGAACCAAAAAATAGAAAAAAGAAATATAAAAAACAAAAACACCTAAGCATAGGTATTTCAGTTTCACATATTTCCTTTTTCAAATTACTTACTAAGTTTTGAAGAGATTATACAGTTTTATAATCTCTATGATTTTAGGTGGTGACCTCTGCCTGGACTTGAACCAGGGCGTCTGAATCGGTGTACACCGAACCGCTCTACCAGTTGAGCTACAGAGGCACACTACCTAAAAATAATTCCCTGGAAACGAGTCGCGGCTCTAATGAACTCCGCTTTTAGGAAGGCTCGTCCCCAGAGAATAGGATTGGGAGAGGGAGGTTAAAAACTGAAAAAACCTTCCCAAATTTTGATGAAAACTATAATCACCCTTCTCAGCCAAAAGAGGCTCCAAGAAATTATAATCACCACCGGAACGCGTAGCTCCGCATGTTCAGCCACGGCCAGTTTTTGCTCCCAAACTTTTTAAAGTTCAAAACTTAATAAATAATTTGCATATCTCAACCTTTTGCGATTAGTCCAAAACGAGTCTATGTGTAAGCTGTACAAGTCCTACATCTACAGATTATTTTGCTCTGTTGGGCCTTTGCTGTTTCCGCCGATGAGGCGGGTACGACCAGCGGGTAAAATCCACATTCCACAACACTTGGTTTGACCCGAGTGTCTTCGCGTGTAATGCTCTACGATTTTACCAATATCTCCCTAGAAAGGAGGTGATCCATCCACAGCTTCCGCTACGGATGCCTTGTTACGACTTCACCCTT
>Ga0172379_10009567_pt1 | contig 11926 bp, 7 predicted proteins | sample GrowelOW334metaG_FD_119756 | JGI IMG/M metagenome (GOLD analysis project Ga0172379, IMG submission 119756) | Groundwater microbial communities from an aquifer near a municipal landfill in Southern Ontario, Canada - Groundwater well OW334 metaG | ecosystem: Environmental > Aquatic > Deep... | reverse complement strand
TACGGGTTTAGGCGACATGACGTTGTCTTCTGCCCGGAGATTCAAGTTGGGAACGGAAACGGCAAGGGCGCCGGCGCCAAGCAATGTGAGAAAACGCCGTCTGTCGACCGGCCGCCGCCAGGAGACTTCCGTGATAAGGTCCTCCGTTGAATTCACAGGTATAGAACGATTGCTTCCTTCTCTCTTTTTCATGCACACCCCCTCGATTTTGGCAGTGGTTTTCAAAAAACTATGCGTCTAACACCCAAGCCCACCGGCAGCAATGGTGCGCAGCGCCTTCTTATATTTTCTCTTTGTATTCCTTGAAGGCCTCCAGCAATTGCCGGAATGAAGTTGGTTTGTATTTTTCAAAGCTTTCTTCGTCCAGGTAGCGGAAAGTTTTTATGCAGCGCCATATTGATTACTCGCTTTTCTTTTTTACGGGCGTTTCAATCTTGCCGAGTAGCTTGCGCTGCTGGGTTTCGATCTTCTTGATGCTTTCCACCACCGGCAATTCTTCGGGCATCTTGCCGCCCAATTCCTGGATGGTTTGCCGCACCTTCGCGCCGACTTCGCGATGCGTCCGGTTCGCGGCATCTTTCCCCTTTACTTCGTCCCGGCGCAGTTTATCCTCTGCCTGGGTCGCGCGAAACAGGTTCGCCGCCAGTTCCGTACTGCCCATGTGGTCCAGAATCTTCTGGCTCTTTTTCAAGCCTTTCCGCCGGTGAATATCTTCCTGTTTCATCCCACCGTAAAGCCCCATATACCCGTGATTCTGAAAGATGGCATAGTCTATGGGTTCGATAACGCCCACATCCCTGGCCACATCGGCCAATTGAACATTATGGCGGCGCATCTCCTCGCGCAGCAGAATCCGCCGCTCATCCTCGATGCGTCCATCCGCCAATTCCTGCCGCCGTGTCTGGATAGCAAAGTAGGTTTGACCATGCGCCACGATCTCCTTTTTAGGATCGGCGTTCTGGATAGCCAGATAGCAGGCATAGCGTGAAAGAAGAACGGTCTTGACCGGTCGCTGCCCGCCTTTCCCGATCCCGATCATTTCGGTGACGTCAACGAAATGATCATCGATGCGGTAACCACTGTTGAAACAGGACAACTTAGCTTTCTCAATTACCCCCTCAAAATTGCGATAATCGCCGTAATCCAATATTCCGGCAAAGTCGCGGCTTGACCAAAATTCCATACCCGCATCATTCGTACGCTTGATCCGTTCGAAAGGCGAAGTATGCCCCCCGGTGGTTTTCCCTATTTCCTTGCTCATGGTTGAGAAACTCCTTTCGACCTCCAGATTGGCTTTAATTCCCCCGAATTCGATGGAATTAGAATTCGGGTTGCTCAATTGCTCCCATTCCAATTCGCTACCCATCGGGAATAGAATTGTTGGCTCACGAGATGAATACACCTGATAAAATTGCCGAAACTTTAATCATACTCCCGGGGGCCAGGCCCAGAAAACGTGTCCGCAAAACAAACAAAAAGCCCTCCCCCAATTCCAGGAGAAAATCGGTAATTTTATCCGTAAGTGCCGCCTCTATAGCACGCTCCTGGGCTTCATCTTCAAGACCCAGAAAATCAAAGTTGTAAGGATCCTTGAGGGTTTCGCGAGCCAGACCGGATTGCACGGCAGGCAGCGTTCGGGAAAAATTGGTGAGCGCGCGGCCGACCCGGTGGTAATCCCGTTTTTCAATCTTCAATTCCAGATCATCCCGTGCCCAGCCGTTTTCGTTCGCAGCCAGAGCGTACCACAAGGCCTCGTCATAATCTTTAATTTTACTGACAATCAGCCGGTTATGCCCCCAGGGCAATTGTGCCACGGGCTGTGGCACAATTGCTGACAAAGCGGAATAAAAGAGATACCACTGGCGGATGGCATAGAGATTCCGGCGGGAGAATCCTTTCATATCGGGGAATGCATGGGTCAAATCGCAGGAAAGCCTTTCAATAAGGCCACTTCCCCAGGTTGCCCTTTCTTCTTTTTCCACCATGTCACGGCCGATTTCCCAGTAGAGTTCAATGAGGGCCGAATTCAATGAGAGGGAAGCTTGCTGACGGGCAAGGCTGATCCGCTGCTTGAGGTCGGAAAACCATACGATGTAATCGGGTGAAAATAGGATATCAGGCATTTGCGGTCACCCCTTCTTCTTTCATACCCAACTGCGATAATCGTTAAATGTCAACATAATCGGTGATTTAGTTTTAATATTGTCAAAATAAGTGTTGTTTCACCCGAATATCCAAAGACTTGCTACCCGGTGGCGGGCCTTCCTTCCGGGGCGGGATTCACGCCCGCTGGATTACGCGACCTTGCCGGGGCCACACATAGTGGCTGTCCCTAATTATTCCGGACTTTTTCAGCTTACCTGAATCAAGGTCGTTGCCACTCCTACAGTATCGCATTGCTCGCGTTCAATGAAAAGTGGGACCACGAAGCGCACTGGTTCTGGTAAATTCTTTGCAGAAATCGTGCAAATTATCGCTCCTTTATCACTTGCGTCCTTTTTTCCAATAAAGAGTGGCAGGTTAAAGTGCTCTGAATGCACTTGGTGACGAAACTCCGTACACTCGAAGGTCCACCTGTCGGTATATTTGGAAGGTTTTCCATTCTTCCAGTAGAATTCATTTCTGTCTCTGGAAGGCGGCATGACCGGAAGCCGTGGAACGGCGTAATCTAAGAGTCGGCCCGGCGTACTGCGCATGAATGGTGCTAGGTTTGCTTCCCGAGCCGCCGCGGTGGCGAGCTCCACGCTAAGAGATCGAGTAATGGAAAAAGCTGTGGCTCGTGGCTTTCGAACCCAAGCCCCATGCGGCGGTTTTGGGGGAGCGGGTAAAGCGATCTCTTCCAAGTTCTCCTTTTCCTTGGAAGTCCCTCTGTTTGGCTCAAAAAGAATCCCGCCGTGCGTCTCGAATTCCACAACAATGTTTTCAGCTGGAACACTGCCCTTGTTATCTACAATGAAGGCAACTGTGGCTTGCCTAGTAGGAAACTCCAAGCGTGCTGCTAGTTTCTGAAGAAGCGATTCGAGCTTAGCCTCCCATGCCGGGTAATCCGTTTCCTTATACTTGGCGATCTCTTCTTTTGAAGGAGCTTGGTACTTCCACTCGTACCCTTCGTACCGAGCGAGAATATTGCTTGAAGCCAACGTACCAAGAGCGGTCGGTGGATGAGCAGGGGTGTCTTCTCCGAAATCCGTGGCAATAGGATGACGCTTCCGGGCCATGGCAAGCAGCCCTTCTATTTGCTCCGAACTCAGAGCCGGATGAATTCGGACTGTAAGCTTTGCGCTGGAAATTGTTCCGCCATTTCCGACTGTTACGGAAATATTGATAACCGGAGCCAACCGCTCGTACTGAGTCAGTCTCCTCTCCAGCTCTGAAATTCTCTTATCCCTCTCGTCCGGCTCTGGGGGTAAAAGCCACTCGTCAGGAATGACCAGGAAGTCCAAATCGAGACGCTTCGCCGTCACCATCGGATTCGTGTCATTGGTCAGCAATGCTGCAGGGCCGGCGGGATGCCCTTGGACGTACGCTAGCAGCTCTGCAAGGATGCGGTCGTCGGACTGTGACATATCCAGAAACGGGGATGTAGCTCTGCCGGCAGGAATTGGAGGGGAGAGTGAAATTTGCACCTTTGGACTGTGTTCCCGAAGGGTCATTGTATTGTCCGACGATAAGATGAGTTTACGAAGAAAGGCAGAAGCCTTCCTGGCGCGATCTGCTCTTCGTCTGTTGCCATCTTGCTTTAAGTGGTCTATTTCCTTCTGAACTGGCCTAGGAATCAGGAGTAGTAATTCATCCCCCACCGCAAGGTCGCCCCAAGGAAGCGCGGCTAGTGGTCGACATTGAAGAAAGATGTTTGTATCTAAAAATAAAACTCTCATCCGGCTGTTTTCCTAGTTTACCATCTTCGCCAAATAATTAGAACCGTCCCCTTTATTTACTGCAATGCTAGGAAAGTGAGCCGCCACAATGCGGGCATTTTGCTTCCCCACCTACAATACTCAAAAGACCAAATCGTGCGCCACATTCTTTGCAACTGGCATTTGCAATAGTTGTAGTCTTAGGACCACCCGGTGCCGCGACCAAAGGACCACCGCATCCAGGGCATACTGGTTTGCTACCAACCGATGCATAAGTTCCGATTGTTGTGTTGCAACGCGGGCAGTGATGACCAAAGAAAACGTTAGTTTCCATGGATGAGCTACTCCTTTTCGATTTGTCCACCGATCTTTAATCCAGTGACATTCTTCGATGCAGTGGCTGCTGTTCGAATATGTGTACCGGCTTGCATTGTGATGGAACCGCTATTTTCTCCAACGTGAACACCCACAACTGACTCTGCGCCATGAGCGATAGTTTCGATTAGCCCTTGCAGTATGAAGCCTTGCGAATTTGACTCTTTTGCAGCTTGGGAAATGGCGTCATCGATTTTGCAAAGCATCTCCAAAATGACATCTTGAATTATTTTTTGTTTTTCTGCGTCTATCGCGCCGTCGCGACCCACGAAGATTTTTCCAAGCGCCCTCACCGGGTCAGAAAATGCTCCGAATAGTGCGCTTATTGCATTACGGTTTAAAACCTTTTTCTTTCTGCTCTTGAGTTGCTCGTCGATTGCGTTTTCAACTATATGCTTGTCCATATTAGTTCCTTTGAATTAACTGCCCACCATACGGCTCACCTGGAGCCGGCTTTTCCGGCAATCGGGTGAAGCCGATGGTTATGAGTTCTTTTTTTCTTCCTTCATTTTTTCTACAAGGGCCATTTCATCTGCTTCTTCTCTATCTCTATCTTTGGTGGTGTATACATCGGCATGGATCTTCTTGAAACCGCTAACCACACGAGAAAACTCCTTCTCAATTGCCTCTATGCTTTGCGCTATCGCGTATAGGTTTGGCTTGCCGAGCTGTGTCGTCCCTTTTCGTTCGGACATATCAATTGCTATTTGATCTTTATATTTCTTTCCCGTAAAGCTTTCATATTCCACAACATAGATGAGAACTGACGCAATTTTTGCATCGAAATCTTTTGTTATTTGTGTATATCCAGAATAAAGTTCATGGCCTGGGCCAAAGTATTTCAGACCAACTTTCAAAAAATTAGCTTTATTAAACTCTTCAAGCAGCTTCACCGCTACATCACCGCCGGACGATATATGCGAAGTAAATCTAATATTTTTTGCAGGGCCGAGCCCTATGTTTCGTATGCGCAGCCGAACAATATTGATGGCATAATCTAAAGACTTAAGGGTTATTTCGATTCTTGGTTCTGTCTGTACTTCACGCATTCTTTTTGTTTCTGAGACCAAACTCCATGTCAGTATTGCATAAGCTACGGTTGAGATTGTTACAACTGCTGTAAAGACAACTGTGAGAGCGCCTGAATTGCTGTTTAGATAGACTATGGTTTCTGACAGCATTGGTAATCTCCTCTATTCCTCATAACGAAAGTCTCACCGGGAAGCCCGTTTTGGGGCGCTCCGGTGAAGCGCCTCGTCAGGTGTCTGGTTTCCTCTGCGTCGGTGTGGGCTACTACCAATGGTCCCCAGAACGTCCTCAGCGGCTTAACGGCAACATGGGAGGTGGCAATATCCAGTATTGGGACTCTCCCCATGTTTCTCAAATCTCCAACCCCGGCAGGCTTCTGACGATCTTCAACGTTTCAAGGCTGACCGTGATGACTCGCTGGAATAGATCCAGCGGGTAGCGGGGATTCTTCATGGTTTCCACTGCCCAGTCGTTGGCGTCGTTGACGATGTCGCTGTCCTTGTCGGTTTTTACGCGCTGGCGCTCCACCACCCAATCCAGCGCCGGTTTGCCGTTTACGATGTAGTCGTAGGCTTCCGGCGGTATGCCGGTGAGGGTAATCTTGTCGTTGTAATGGAGCGTGGTGAGATCTTTGTCCTTGCCCTGTTTGCCGTACTTCATCTTCACCACACGGTAGTCGGCATCGGTCAACGCCTTGCCGCCGCTATCGATCTTAACCGGATAGGGAGGCACGGTTTCGTAGTTGAGGTGCAGTTCCGCCAGCGCACGCCCCGCCTTGCTGAACGCCCAGAAATCGGCAACGGTTTTCACACAAGGGATGCGCGGCAGCTCCTTGCTCAGATTGTCGGCATAGCGTTCGCGGTACTCCGGCGAATGCAGCAGACCATAGACATAATAGAACACATCTTCCTTACCGATGGTTTCGCCGGGATAGGCGGTCAGGAAATGCGCCAGCCCCTCGTCGGTGATGGCGTCACGGCGTTCTCTTTCCCCTTTGGTCGGGGTGGGAGTAGCAAATAAATCAGCTTGGCCTGGTGTTTCAGTGTCCGGCTCATCGTACAGGTACAGCGGAAAACATTGGCCATTTGAAAAGGTTTGTACATCAGGCAACGCATTTGTGATGAGGCACGAAAAGTCCTTGTTGCCCCCAATACCTGTCACGCAAATCACACGGTTATCCTTTGCTGATTTCGGGAAAAAACGTGGCATCAAATTTACATATTCGTTTAATCTGCGATTGAAATATATCCACTGCATGGAAAACGGTCGGTAATAACTAGGAGTTAAACAGGATTCATCAAAAGCAAAACGCCTGTCTTTGACTATCTCTTGCTTCAAGGCACGTGTCCAACTGATCTGAGCGGGGTCGGTATTGATATAGCCTTCCAACTCTGCTTCACGGGCTTTCTTATCCAGCCCAGCAAACGCCTTGGTAAAACGCGTTGCCTCAGCGTTGAAAAAGCCAATCATGCGCGTTATGTTGTCAGAAAGGTTCCCTTTTCCGGCGTTATAGCACCAAGCATCGCGGTTTGTTTGAACTCCAGAGGAGTAGCTCGAAAACAGTTTTTTGTCTCCGGTACTGGTCTTGTCCCCCAGCATGATGTATTCGGCAAAACGTTCATCACGCTGCTTGAGCCAGTCGCCGTGCTGATCCGGTTCGATAATCTGCCAGCCATCGGCTTCTGTGATTCCGGCAACGTTGGCGAAAGCGCAGATTTTCCCCAGCTTGTCTTCGCGGCTCAGGTAGTCTCCGATGTCGTGGAAATAAATCTGTCCACGCTGCACTGCATCCGGATTTTTCACCAGCAGGGAAATGGCGATCGGGGCGCGGCTACCGCTGCCGAACAGATTATCCTTTTCTTTACGCCGCAATTCGCCGGAGGTGCGGGCATTGCCGCGCAAATGGAACACGTAGATGTTGGAAAACTCCTCGGCCAAACACTGACGTAGACCTTCAGCGGTGTTGGCTTCCAGAAAACCAGCGTTGGTGACAAAGCCGATCACGCCGCTATTGCCGATGCGGTCGCTGGCCCAGCGAATGGCGCGAATGTAGTCGTCGTATAGCGCGTTTTTATTGGTGGCCGTTGAACGCACGGCGTAGGTGCGGCGGATGCGCTCATCCAAAAAGGGGTAAGCCACATTCTGGTTGTTGTCGTTGGCGCTGCTTTGCCCCGCGAAATACGGAGGATTCCCGATGATGACGCGGATATCCAGCTTTTTCTGCCGCGTGCGGCGGGCGCTGTTGTCCACCAGCAGGTGACTAATCAAATCTTCTTTTTCGTAAAGCTGGAAGGTGTCGGTAAGGCAGATGCCTTCAAACGGCTGGTACTTGCCACCGACGATGCCGTGATACGCCGCTTCGATGTTGATGGCGGCAATGTAGTAGGCCAGCAGGACGATTTCGTTGGCGTGGATTTCATTTTTATATTTGTATGGGAGTTGCTCCGGGGCAATCAGCCCACTTTGCAACAGGCGGGTAATGAAGGTGCCAGTGCCGGTAAAGGGATCGATGATATGTACCCCCTTGCTACCCAGCGTCTGGCCGAATTCGGTTTGCAGGATGTGGTTGACGCTGTGGATGATGAAATCGACCACTTCCACCGGAGTGTAGACGATGCCCAGCCGCTTGGTCATCTTGGGGAAGGCGTTGCGGAAGAATTTGTCGTAGAGCTCGACGATAATCTTCTGCTTGCCTGCGGCGTCGTCGATCCCTTGGGCGCGCATTTTCACGCTGTCGTAGAAGGCTTGCAGGGCGTCCGCTTCCTTGTTCAGGTGGTGCTCTTGCAGCACGTCCAGCACATCCTGCATGGCCTGGGACATGGGGTTGTGCTTGGCAAAGCTGTAATCTTCAAAGAGGGCGTCGAAGACCGGTTTGGTGATGAGATGCTGGGCGAGCATTTCGATAATTTCGCCGTCGCTGATGCTGTCGTTCAGGTCGTCGCGCAGTTCGCGGGCAAAGGTCTTGAAAGCTTCAAGTTCTTTGGTGTTGGCTTCGTTGTCCAAAATGCCGGTGATGCGGTCAATGTGGGTGCGGGCGATCTTGGCAATGTCGTTGGCCCAGTCTTCCCAGTGGTGGCGATTGCCGCACTTTTGTACCAGCTTGGCGTAGATGGCTTTCTCTATTTCTCCGATTTCAAATTGGAGGTCTAGTTGGTCTTCCTTGCCGTAACGCTTTGGTGCAGGTTCGCCTATGGTGAAGCCACCCTTGCCGGCTTCTTTGTTTTTTGTTTCTCTGGTTTTTCCCTGTTTCTTTTGAATTTTGTCGGTGATGGCGATGACTTCCATCTTGCTGGTGTCTTTGCCGATCAAATCGAGCTTGTTCACCATGGCGTCAAAGCGGTCATCGTGGGAGCGGAGCGCCTGCAACACTTGCCACACCACGGCGTAGGTTTTGTTATCGTTGAGCGCCTCATGCGGTTCCATGCCTGCCGGAATGACCACCGGTAAGATGACGTAGCCGCGCTTCTTCTTCCTGTCCGGTGTGATGCGCATGACGCGGCCAACGGATTGCACCACGTCCACTTGCGAATTGCGGGGGGTGAGAAATAGCACAGCATCCAGGGCTGGCACGTCCACCCCTTCCGAGAGACAGCGCACGTTACTCAATATCCGGCAGGTGTTTTCCGGAAGCTTTGCCTTGAGCCAGTCGAGCTTGGTTTCCTTCTCGCTGGCGTTCATACTGCCATCAACATGTTCGGCCTCGCAGGTAAGGCTGGCGACTTGCTCTGACTCTTCTTCCTGATAGGCTTCGACCACTTTCTGAAACATGCCGGCGATCTGCTTGGAGCTGACCTTGTGCGTTTTGGCGCCTTTGGAGATTTCTATGACCTGACAAAAAGCCACGGCGCGCTTCATGGCAGCGGCATCACCCGTCAAGGCTTCGGTCAAGCCCTGCTTGGAGAGTGCCTTCCAGCAGCCGATGATTTTGGCGGCGTCGTCAACCTTGAGTTGGTTGTTTTCGTCTTTCAGCAAGGATTGAATACGGCGGCTGACATGGGCTTCTTCAATCGCCAGCACGATGACCTTGTAATCGACCAGCAGATCGAACTTGACGGCTTCGGAGAAGGTAAGGACGTGCAGCTCTTTGCCATACCATTCCTCGTTGTTCATGCCATACAGTTTGACATTTTCTATTTCTGCCTTAGCCTCGGCTACATCGCTGTAAATGCGGGGAGTGGCGGTCATGTACATACGTTTGGCGGCTCGGATAAAATCGGCGTCATGTACTTTGACAAAGACACTTTCATCATCATTACCAAAGGTCGCGCCGGTGGTGCGGTGCGCTTCGTCGCAGATTATCAGGTCAAAATTGGCCAGACCGTGGTTTTTCTGAGCGCGGCTGATGACGTCGATGGAGTGGTAGGTGCTGAAGACCACGCTCATGTGCAGCGTATCATGGCGTTTGGCCATTTCCGCCGCGAGCTTGTCTGCTTCGGTTGTGGCAGGGTAACGTAATTCGTGGGTAAAAGTCTGAACCGCGTCGTCGTCCTTCTTGCGCTTTTTGCCTACGTCGATGTCCGAACAGACGGCAAAGCTGTGCAGCGGGGTGTTGCTCTCCTGGGTCCATTCGGTGAGTGTTTGCGACATCAGGGCAAGGCTGGGCACCAGAAAAAGTACGCGCTTATCTGCGCCGGCCAGGCTCTCGGCAATCTTCAGGCTGACGAAGGTCTTGCCGGTGCCACAGGCCATGATGAGCTTGCCCCGGTCGGCTTGCGCCAGGCCGTATTTGACTGCGGCCAGAGCGCTTGTCTGGTGTGGACGCAAATCCTTTTTGCGTTTAAGTACTGCCGGGCTCGTGGGCTGGTATTGGCTCCAGTCGATCTGGCTGTTTTCCAGATCATGCAGATCTATCTTGCTGACCGGCGGTTGCTGGTTGCACAGTGCATCTTCGGCGTGTTCGCTCCAGTAGTTGGTGGTGCTGACAATAATGCGATAGATGAAGTGCTTTTTACCGGAAGCCGTAAAGAAACTGTCTATGTCGCTCTTTTGGACACGGTAATCTTCAGCGTAAAACTTGCACTGGATAGCATGGTACTCGCCCGTACCATTAGTTTTAGCAACCAGGTCAATGCCTGTATCGCGCTTGTCCAATCCTTGCCGGATTGCCCAGTCGGCATACGTCCACACATCACTGTACAAATCGCGGTAGATGGCTTCGTTGCGCAGGTATGTGCAAATCAGCTCTTCAAAATAGGTGCCTTTTTCGCGCTCGGTGACAGCGGCATTACGGAAACTGTCCAGCAGGTTGTTGAGTGTTGTCATCTTGTGTGTTTTCCTTGGGTATCGTGTCACCTGCCGAGGAGTCTGTCGGACTTGACGTTGGCGGTTGCCAACGTTTCATCTCTGATCCCTACCTAAGTCTGATGGCACCCAGCATGGTGCTCACCGGCGTGGCACGCCGTTTTGCCACATCCGGTGCGGCTACTCGTTAGGCAAATTTTCTTCCGAGCCTGTCCGCTGTCAAGGTCCGTTTGTTGCCTTCACTACCGAAACGCAGCAATAAACGCGGCTACCGTGCTCGCTAAAGTGATAATAGCCAAGATTACAGTCACAATAACATAGTTCGACGTTGTTCTGACTGCTGCAATCATCGCGTTCGTCTGAAGCGCGCTATGGATGTTCTGCACAATTTCAGGTAGATCTGCTTCACCGTAGCCAGGATACATCTTTATAATGCTGGCTCCAAGGCTGTTAGCGAGTATCCTAAGCGCTTCGACGCGAATAGAGTCGTCCGGGAGCGATAGGATCTCCCTGAGCCGCTGTCGATCAGCCTCAAGCTCACGCTCAAGATTACAGCGAAGAATTGTGTTCCAACCCATCATATCTGTCTCCTTACGTAATACTTTTATGCCTAACGAGTGAATGAGGTCAATGTCAAAAACATGGATACAACGACTTCACTACCCGGCTACGGCCCGGTAATCTCTGTGAGCCGCTCCCGATGCGGACCCGCATGCTGAGCGGCGTGGGGGCCGGGGGAGAGAACCCCGGGCTACCCGCTTCGGTGTCCCCTGGTTTTTTCAACTATGTCGGGGGCACACCATATCCCGCCAATCTGGCGGGATTCTCCCTTGTTCGGCCTCCAATCCAACCTATCCCGCCAATTTGGCGTGATACTTGGCGTGATTCGAAAGTGTCATGTCTCGCAACTTACGGCCTATTAACCTCATACTGGGTAGCCCGCCCTGCTCCGATTTTCCGAACCAATCCAAGATCCACAAAGTACCTGAGATGGTTCAGGGGTGTGCGATTGGGAACCTGCATTGCAGCGCTGGTGAAGTCGCTCATGGCTGATCCTCTTGGGTTGTCTGGCGCCTTGCGGCCTGCTCTCTGGCATGCTTGATGGCTTGGTGGAGGCGGGTTTGGAGGAGCGCCAGAGGTGGCAGTTCAGTGAGGTATTCACTGACGCGGATGGATTTGGCATCCAGTTGGAAGAGTTCCACCTGTTCGGCATCGGCTGCGGCACAGAGAATGAGGCCGATGGGGGATTCCTCAGGAAGCTCTCTATCTCGCGCAGGATGGCGCTCTCCAGGTCGCGCTCGCTGTAGGCGCCCTTCAGTCCCAGGAAATCGAGGAAATAGGGATCACGGAAGACGGTATCGGGTGTCATGCGTCCTTCGCGGAGGTTGGCGATCTCTGCGGAGATGACCGCCTTGGCGTTCTTC
>Ga0172379_10009566_pt1 | contig 11927 bp, 15 predicted proteins | sample GrowelOW334metaG_FD_119756 | JGI IMG/M metagenome (GOLD analysis project Ga0172379, IMG submission 119756) | Groundwater microbial communities from an aquifer near a municipal landfill in Southern Ontario, Canada - Groundwater well OW334 metaG | ecosystem: Environmental > Aquatic > Deep... | reverse complement strand
TTTACATGTGCAGTTGCAAGACGGCATGATGATTCAATTAATCGGTAATCCTGGTTTATTTACCAAATCTGGAAGATTTCATTTTAACGTGAAAGATATTAAGCTGGTTGGTGAAGGCACGCTAAAAAAAGAATATGAGTTATTAAAAAAGAAGTTAGAGCTAGAAGGGCTTTTCGCTTCCGAAAGAAAACGACCATTGCCCAGATTTCCGGAAAGAATTGGTTTAATTACCTCGGTGGATGCAGCTGCCTATACCGATGTAATCAAAATATTAAAAAACCGCTGGGCGGGTTTGGAAATTTTATTTTATCCAGTATCGGTGCAGGGGCAATCGGCTATTGACGATATTAAGGAAGCTTTTAATTATTTTAACCAACAAGAAAATATTGCCGCGCTTATATTAACCCGCGGCGGCGGCTCAACGGAAGATTTATGGGCATTTAATACTGAGGAAGTTTGCCGGGCGGTTTTTGCCTCTAAAATTCCTGTTATTGCTGCGATCGGGCATGAACGCGATGTTACTTTAGTTGATTTCGTGGCTGATGTGCGCGCGGCTACGCCATCTAACGCCGCAGAACTAGCAGTGCCGCATAAAGACGATGTGATTTTTCAAATTGATAGTTATATTAACCAACAAGAAAAAGAAATAACAGATAATTTAGATGATAAAAAAGAATATCTGGATAATTTTAGTAATATTTTAGATAATATAATGCGGAAATTTTCGGAAAAAATTAATCATGCTTTTAATCTGCTAAAATCATATAATCCGCAGAATGTTTTAGCTCGGGGTTATAGTATTACGAAGTGTCAAAATAAAATAATAAAAAACGGGAAAAAATTAAAGAAAAATGATATAATAGAATCGCAATTTTTTATTGGGTCTACTAAATCAAAAATTATTTAATATTTTTTTTATGAGTTCTGTAAGACGAAATGAATGGCCGCAAATGCATAAAAGCGCAATTGAAGATATTATGAGGCCGGGGAATCCAAAAACAGAAGAAGAAATTTGGCCACATTATGGCACGCCCATGGCTGAATATAGCGCAGCCTTCAAACCATTGTTGCCTGAAGGGGATATAAAAAGTTTTCTAGAGTCTAGAAGACAAGCGGGTAAACCAACTTTGGCACTAGATTTATTTAGCGGGCCTGAAGCCCTGCAAAGCGTTAGTAAAGAAATTAATGGCGGTTTGGCTGTCGGTTTGGCACATGATCGACAGAATTTTTTACGGCCATGTTTCTCTGATAGACATATTTTTACTATGTCGGCTGATTTAACCTCTCAGAGAACGTGGCGTTCTGTTAATAGCTGGGTGCAAACGCAAGAATTTTCACCGGTTAAAGCTTTTGATTTAATTGTAGATTTTGCCGAAGGAGGTTATGAATTAGTCCCGCAAAATTTAAATATATATTATGCTTTGCTGAACGACGCTTATAAAGTATGCAGTAGCGATCATGGCACAATGTTGTTGCAAATTCCGACCGAAGCATTCGCTTTCCCTGAGGTACAGCAATTTTTTCAACTGCTTGAACAAACACCCGGCATTATTTTTAAAAGGGCAGGCCGCACCATACGCATTGATCGTTTGCCAGAATCACCTGATGAATTACCTAAATTAATTTGATTATTTGAAATATATGTCGAAAAAAAATAAAAAAGATAATTTTGCCGAGCAATTTGCAGAATTAGAAAAGATTACGCAGCAATTAGAAGCCGGAGATTTAGATTTAGAAAAAAATTTAGCGCTTTTTGAACAAGGATTAAAACTGGCTGGAGAACTAAAAAAGAAGCTACAAGCCACAGAAAATAAAATTAAAATATTGAAGAATAATTAGGTATGAAGAAATTTTTTATCGCTTTGGCGATAGTAATTATTATATTTTTTGTCACTCTGGGAGGTTTTTATTTTTTTGCCCCTAGTCATTATAATATTTTGATTATTGGCTCAGATCAAAGAGAAGGTTTAAAAGAAGGCGATGTAAAAATCACCCGCGGCCGATCGGATGTTGTAATGGTAGTTTCTTTTGCTAAGTCTGGGAAACAACCGATTACCATATTAATGATTCCTCGGGATACTTTAATAGTAGATAAAGATTATGGTACACAGAAAATTTGTCATTTTTATGCGCTGGGAGATCGCTATGAAAGCACTGTAATGGGCAATTTACCATTAACTCAACAAAAAGTGGAATCTTTATTGAATATTAAAATGAACGCCACTTTTGAAGCCACTTTTGATGGCTTTGCTTCGGTTATCGACTTATTAGGCGGGGTAGACACCGATGAAGGACATTTAACTACAGAAGAAGCTTTAGAGCTGATTCATAATCGCTATAGCCAAACAAACGGTGATTTTGGTCGCGCGGAAGAGCAAAGAAAAATATTAAAAGCAGTTTTGGAAAAAATTAAACAACCTTCTTACGCCAGTTTAGTTTATAATTACATACGTGGTTCTAAGGATGTGAGATTAAAATATAATAAAGCATCGGTGGTAATTTTCAGTATTGCCTATTTGTTAGGCCATCAGGGTCACTTGAATTTACATAACACGAATGAAATCGTTTTGCCTGGCGAAGGTACAATGCTGGATGGCGCTTATTATTGGCAGGTAGATGAAAGCTCTATGAAAGATATGATCAACCAGCATTTAAAATAATGTTCAAAGCGTCTCCCTATAAATTAAAAATGTTCGCCACTTGCCCTTTGCAGTATAAATTTAATTATCTTGATTTTTTAGATAAAGAATACAAAAAGCCAAAACCTTACCTTACCATGGGCGCGCACGTGCACAATGCCTTGCATGATTTTTATGATAAATTAGAACCAACACAGCGCACCTGGGAAAATTTAGAAAAATTATTGAAAAAACGCTGGCGGGAAAACCGGAAAGGATTCATTGACCGAGAAGATGAAAAAAAATGGGGCATGAAAGCCTTACAAATGTTAAAGCTATATTTTCATAAGCACGATATCGCTAAAACGCCACTAATGCTGGAAGATTATTATGATATAGATATCAGCGAAAACTTAAAAGTATTAGGCCGGATTGATCGGGTAGACGAAGACGCAGAAGGTCTGCACGTGATTGATTACAAAACCGGGAAAATAGACGAAGATGCCGAGGCAAATTTACAGTTGATAATTTATGCTATGATTATGGCGGGGAACACTAAACAGCCAGTTTACAAAGCTTCATATTTATATTTGCAAAACAATGTCATGCAGAGCATAGATATACATGAAGAAGATTATGATCAAGCCGTGAAAAAAATAAAAGAACAAGTTGCTAAGATACAACAAGAAAAGGAATTTGCACCCAAAATAAATAAAAACTGCAAAAGCTGTGATTATTTGGAAATCTGTCCAAAGCGCGCGGAAATAATGAAAAAATATGAACAATAAAGTAGTTATCGATGTTGAAACTAAAAAAACATTTTCCGAAGTTGGTGGGCTGCAATCTAACCACCACTTATTAGGCATTTCATTTGTGGGTGTATATTCATATAGTGAAAATAAATATTTTGGTTTTTTAGAGAAGGATTTAGCAATTTTGGAAAAGATATTACTCTCGACAAAGCCACAAATTATCGGTTTTAATACCAAAGCTTTTGATAATAAAGTTTTGCAGCCGTATTTTAAAAAATTATTAATCGCGGATTTACCGCAATTAGATATTCTAGAAGAGATAACGAATGAGTTGGGTTTCCGTTTAAAATTAGAAAGCGTAGCTAAAGGTACTATCGGTGAGGGAAAAAGCGGTACCGGTTTAGACGCTATTCGCTATTTTCGCGAAAAAGATTTTGATTCATTAGCCAAATATTGTTTGGTTGATGTGCGGGTGACTAAAGAAGTATATGAATTTGGCCGCCAACATGGATGTTTGTATTATTTTGGCGGCGGAGAAAAAAGAGCCATCCCCATAAAATGGGGCGATGCCCCCACTTTAGCCGAAGTTATCGCCCAAGCATTTCAACAACATCGTCGTTTGCAAATTAGATATTATGAACTAGATGAAAAAGAAAAAAGAGAAGTAATTGATTCTAAAATAGATATCTTAACCATGGATAATAACAAGATAAAAATTTTCTGCCATACTAAAGATAAGCAAAAAGAATTAAAGTTACCGCAAATATTAACAGCTAAAATAAGCGATGAAACTTATGCGCATCAGGCTGCACTAATTTAAATAATATGCAAGAACAAGAATATAGTTTAGTTGTTCCACAAGAAAAAATATACGATCAAATTTATCAAGATTATTTAGTTTTTTTAAAACAAGCGAAAATCATGGTAAGTGAATATTATGATTCGCTTGATTTAACTTTGTTAAAATCTGGTATTGTTTTCCGCTTTCGTATTGATGATGGTAAGTCTATTGTCCAGATCAAAAAAAAGGTGGATTTAACCGCGGATAATTTATTAATTTCGGAATCCAAAGAAGAAGTGCAAAGTTCGCTGGCGGCTTCCAAAGGGATGCAGTTTATTAAGAAGCAGTACCCGCAGGTCGATTTGCAGAAAGTTTTAACTCTTCGGACGCTGCGCCAACTTTATTATTGCGATGATTTTGATTTTATTCTCGACAAAACTCAATACGAGAATCATTTAACTGGGCAGCAAGGCACAATTTATGAAATAGAAATGGAGATTTTGAATTTAAATAAAGGAGACATTAAATTTATTCAAGAACTAGGACAAAAGTATAATTTACAAAAAAATCAATATACTAAAATAGAAAGAATTCTATTAACTGAGTTACCTAAGCTATAAGAAGGAAGCAAACACTTGAGCCATTTTTATTTTATAAAGCAAATTTTTTGGTTGGGGCTTTTTAGGGCGGATAATTAATCCTCTAGTTTGATAATAAACAGTTTTTATACTGGGGCCGAATAGTTCAATTAAAATTTTTTCTGGCATTTGCTTGAACTGGCCGATGGTTTTTATTTCTAATTTTTTCAAGCATAAAGCAGTTCGGCGGCCGATGCCAGGCAATAATTCAATGGGTACTGTGCTGTAGTTTGAATAGCTCATATTAAAATTTTCTAATTATACCAGCGACTTTGCCTTGAATAATTACATTTTGTACTAGTAAAGGTTTATAATTTTTGTTACGCGGCTGCAAACGGATAAAATTTTTTTCGCGGTGGAATTCTTTTAAGGTAGCCGTACCATCTTCTAGCAGGGCGACAACGATATCGCCATTGTTAGCATAATCGCGTTTTTCCACCACCACGAAATCGCCATCAGCAATTAGGCTTTCCACCATGGAATCGCCTTTTACTTTTAAAATATAAGAATTAGGATTAACTATTAATTCTTTAGGTACCGAAATTGTTTCGGTTCGCTCTTCAATCGCTTCTATAGGTGCGCCAGCCGTAATCAACCCAGCAATAGGCAGTTCAATAGTAGAGGGCGACTCCTGAAGAGGCGTGATAAGCGCCCCCGCAGGAATATGTTTAATTTGTAGATCCCGAACTTTGTTGAATCCTTTGCGGATTAATCCCATTTTTTTAAGCTCTATTAGATGTTGATGAACCGTAGCAATAGAATTTAATTTTAATTTTTTGGCTATCTCTCGCAAGGAAGGGGAATAGCCATGTTTAGCTGTATATTCTTGAATATAAGTAAGTATTTTTTGTTTTTTTGGAGTTATCATATTTTAATGATAACCGAACAAAAACCGAACGTCAAGTATAGCTTGTGGATAAGTATTATTTCTTTACAAATATTTGTTAAATTGGTAGGCTTTTTCTATTGTTCTTTTGCAAATTAAAGGAGGTCAAATAATCCAACTTCTAATAACAAAAAATTGTTTTCTACCGCACAACACAAGGATGGTGAAACATGTCGAACGAAAAAATCGGGCATCACACACACCTCAAGGCCGAAGACCTTCACGAATACGTGCTCCTTCCAGGTTCTCCGGAGCGGGTAGTGGAGATTGCTGGCTATTTGGAAGAAGCCAGAGAAGTGGCGAGCTACCGCGGCTTCATGGCGTATGTCGGAAAGCTGGATGGCAAGTGTATTACGGTGATCTCCACGAGCATGGGCTGCCCAAACGTGGCTATCGTGTTTCACGAGTTGCTGCACTTGGCCAATGGACGATCGCTCACACTGATCCGCGTGGGCACGGCTGGTTCTTTACAACGCTTCGTGGATCTCGGACATCTTACTATCAGCTCAGCATCGGTGCGGGACGAGGGAACAACTCGCAAGTTTGTCCCTCCCGAGTTCCCGGCAGTAGCTGACCTTGACGTCACATTAGCTCTGCGGCAAGCTGCTCGGCAAATGGGCTACGTTTACCATTTGGGAGTGACCCACAGCAAAGATGCTTTTGACGCGGAGGAACCGGACAAGAACAAAGTCCCGCTCGCCGAGGCAAACAAGCAGTTTTGGAAAATGATGACCACTGCTAACGTACTTTCAACTGAGATGGAGGGAGCTGCATTTTTCATTCTCGCCTATATCAACCGCGAGAACAACGTGCGAGCCGGTATGATTCTCACGAACGTTGGTCTCACCTGGGGCGGGGAGTCATTTGCTCAGGTGGAGCCTACCAATGAAGCGGCCATTCGGACGGCACTTGAAGCAATTCTTATCTTGCGACAGGCTGAGTAGCAGGACATTTTAGAAGAGAAGTTGGAACCCTCTTATTTTTATGGCAATATGCGTAAAAATAAGAGGGTGCGAGTTTTTAAATTAATACTTTAAATATTTTATAACCTTCACCCATAAAGGGTGGGGTTTTTATTTAACATATTAATTAGCCCCTGGCCTGCTTGCGCAGACAAGCTTTACGCCAGTGGGCTAATTTGCTATAAGTTATTTATATGAAAATCAATATTTTTTCTTTAGGACTAAATAAAAATAAACAGCTGCATATTTTAGAACAGGAATATCTAAAACGATTAACCAGATTTGCTAAAATTAATCAGCAGGAATTTAAAACTGAGGAAAAATTTTTAGATTTTATCAAACAAGAAAAATATTATTTAATTAGCCTAGAAGAAACTGGCAAAAAATATGATTCTTTAGGATTTTCCGCTTGGCTGAATAAATTACAAATTCAGGGGCAAAATGTGGCTTTTATCGTGGCTGATGAAGCTGGCTTTTCTGATATTCTAAAAAAGATATTTAATGATCGTTTATCTTTATCTGCTTTAACCTATCCGCATGAAATTGCCAGGCTGCTTTTATGCGAGCAGCTTTATCGGGCTTTTACTATTTTGCATCATCATCCATATCATAAGTAAAATTTAAATAAGGATTTTTATATATAAAATTAGTAATTGAACAATCGTGCACCTCGATAGAATCCTTTGTTCTATCGAAGTGCGTCCTCCAGGGCTTCACTATTTGCTGAAGTCCAGCGTAATCTCAAAGAACTCTCCGTGGTCCTCCATGGTTGTGGAGTACGGCGTGAACACGTTCTGTATGAACGCGCGATCCTCTGGTTCGTTGGGATAGGCCGGGACCAAGAGATGACCGTATCCCAGGTACTTGCAGGCGGCGTGGATACTGCGACCCCATTCGGCCGGCGGTACGTTTTCATAGCCCCCAACAGGGCTACCAATCACAACCTGCTTGGTGCGATCTTGGGGGAAGACCGCGAAGCCCTCGGTGATTTGTACGAAAGCCAAGGCATTCGGGAATTTCGTGAGAGCGTCTACGGCTCGTTCATAGCCGAAGACTCCGGTGGCTTGCTCCCAGGTATTCGCGTCCCAGTAGGATACCTGGCCCTTGATGGTTTCGGGGACGGCGGCTTCTGCCCGGTCCCAGTTCTGAGCCGCACGGGCGAAGCCGGGGCCGTTGGCGGCCATGTTGCCGACCAGGATCGCCCCGTAGGTTCGGCCGAGACGATCAGTGAACATCCGGTCGTGGTTCTGGTAGGGCTCGAGCATGGTCCAAGTGGTTTCGGGCACGGTCGTCAGGCAGATACCGAAGTAACTTTCTTGTTCGAGGTTGTTTCCAAGGATGCCAAGCCTGCCGTCCATCAACGTTCGCTCCAGACACTCCAGGGCCGTGGTGGGCTCTTTGGCGCGAGCTGCAGCCTCGGCCAACCCTTCGGTGATCACGGCCAAAGAGAGGTGCCGGGCGTAGATGAGACCGTTGGAATCGGTGAAGGCGGTACTTCCCGTCTTGTTATCGAGGCCGCTCCATGTTTTGCGTGGCACCTGCAGCAAGCAGAGCCCCATGAAGGCCCCGCGGGTGTTTTCGGTCAGCATGCCGCGGTGGATGTCAATGAGGATGGCATCCAGACACTGAATGGCCGTGGTAGGGCGGTGGTTCTCGTCGTAGGGCGTGGTTGTGGGCGGGGTGCTCTGGGCGGTGGCGGTGAGGGTGAGGAGAGCGAGGGGGATGCTGAGATACATCTGGCCTTTCTACTGAGCCGGAGAAGCAGGGTGATAGTGATGATTATCCGGCACAGCTATCTGTAAAAAAGATCATTTTTTAATAAAAAATTTAAAACAAATAGCTGAGCCGGAAAGATAAAAAGAGCAATATAAAATCGAATATTAATTTGTTATAAAATATAACAAATTAATGAGCTAATTTAACATAAAAATTTTTCATTGTCAATATATAAGCTTGCAACAATATAAATTTGCCCTTGATTTTTCTATTGAAAAATGCTATTATTATAGATAATTAAAATTATTATACTTATTATTTATGCCACCAAATAATCGCGAAAGACCACCACAAAATTTAACTTGGCAACCGCCAGAAAAAAGAGCTCCAATGGAACCAATACCGGCCACAGATCAACCCCCAGAGGAAAAACTTACTGAATTTTTACGATTACCCAAAGTTCGTTTAGGACCAGATGGGAAAGGTGTTGATATAGCAAGACATTATGATCAGCAACGATTAATACGTGAACAAGCAGCGCAAGCAGCCAGCCCGACGCCACCTGAAGTACCGCCAGTTGCGCCTTTGGCTGTTCCTCCACCTCCAGTTATACAACCACCTGCAATGGCTTTTCAACCGGAGCGTATAGTGAGAAAAACTGAACCAAGAAAACCTGTTGCTGAAGCAATCGGAACCCCTTCTATGAGAAGAGAGGAAGATTTAGCAGAATTTGCAAGAAAAGAACAAGCAGATCAAAGAAAAACTGTTGAAGTAATAGAGGCAATGAATATTTATTTAGAGCATGCCGTGAGAAATCCAGAAAAGATTCGGGAGGTATTAGTAAAAACCGCAGAGCAATTATCCAGGCATCCGGAATATGCGCGTCTATTGTCTGTAGCGCCGGAAGCAGCAAAGTTATATGATGATATGCAGGTAGCTTTAAATGGTATTTATGAACGTAACAATGGTATATTGCAAGATCCGAATTTTAATGCAATCGATGAGTTTTTAAGAAATGGTAGAGCAATGTTAGTGCCGCTAGCACCAGAACATCCAGTATTGCCCCCGATGTCAGTACCTGTTTCAGCTACCGAGGAACCGCGCACCAGGGCATTCCACAGAAATTTAGTGGAAGAGGAAGAACCATTGCCAGGTATTAGTGTTCCAATAAACCAACCCGCACCACCGGCAACGGGATGGTGGGATAGAATAAAAAAGACATTGTCTAGAAAATAAAATAGAATAAATTCATCTAAATATTTTTTAACTTGACGGGAATATTAATTGCCTTTAAAATAGCAAAGGTATTTTAATTTATGGAAAAAGTAATCACGGTAAAAAATTTAGTAAAGAAATATAAAAAATTAACTGCGGTGGATGGCATTTCTTTTGACGTCTATCAAGGCGAAGTATTCGGCTTACTCGGCGAGAACGGCGCGGGCAAAACCACTTCTCTGGAAATAATCGAGGGTTTGCGCCAGCCAACGTCTGGAGACATTACAGTATTAGGTTATGATTTACACACAGAATTACAAGAGATAAAAGAAAAAATTGGTGTGCAGCTGCAGTCTTCAGCTTATTATCATTATTTAAATTTACAGGAAATATTAAATTTATTTGCGAGTTTTTATAAAAAAAGCATCAATCCGGAAGAGCTTCTTCATACAGTGGGCTTGAAACATAAAGCCAAAGAATATGTATCTAAATTATCCGGCGGCCAGCGGCAGCGTTTTTCTATTGTGGCTAGTTTAGTAAACGATCCAGACATAGTGTTTCTTGATGAGCCAACCACAGGGCTAGACCCAATTGCCCGGCGCCATTTGTGGTCTTTAATTTCCAATATTAAAGCCAAAGGAAAAACTATTATTTTAACTACGCATTATATGGAAGAAGCGGAAGTTTTATGCGACCGCGTGGGTATTATGGACAAAGGTAAAATATTGGCTTTAGATGAAACTCATAAATTAATTGAAAAAGCCAAGAATCCTTATACTATTAATTTTATCTGTAAAGATTTATCACAAGAGCATAGCGACAATTTAAAAAAGATTGGTCAGTTAGAAAATATTTATGGTAAATGGGATAATTATTTGTTAAAATTGTCTAAACGGGAGCATTTGGATCAAGCAATAGATTTGGTGCAAAAAATTAAACCAGTCAGCTTGGCGGTTGGTCGCGCCAAATTGGAAGATGTGTTTGTGGAATTAACCGGTAAAACCATCGACGAATGACTAAAGACTAATGACTAGATTATTATGTTTTTAAAATTATTTTGGGCGGATTTAAAAATGTTAGTGCGAAATAAGCAGTCTTTGTTTTGGGCTTTAGCTTTTCCTTTAATTTTTACTTGTATTTTTGGCTTCTTCTTTGGAAAAAATACTACTCTTGGATCAGTAACTGTTATTGATCAGGCCAATACGGATTTATCTAAAGGTTTAGTAACAGCGTTATCAGACTCTAAATTATTCACCATTAACAAAGAAAGCGATATTAATCAGGCTAAAGACGCGGTAAAAAAGAGTTCGCTTTCCGGTGTAGTGGTTATTCCGGAAAATTTTGGAGATTTTACTAAGCCAGAGGCGCCAAAAAACGTGACGGTAATTTATGACCCGGGAAATTCGCAAGTAGCGGCGACGCTGCTTTCTTTTGTGGATAAATTTCTCACGGCCACAAATTTTAAAATGCAAAATGCCCAAACTATTTTTACTTTAGTTGAAGAAAAAATCAATACGCGTGAATTAACTTATTACGATTTTGTCTTGGCTGGTATTTTAGGATTGGCCTTAATGAATTCTTCCATCATTGGTATTTCCGTGGCTATGAGTAAATATCGCGAAGATCAGATATTAAAAAGAATTACCACCACTCCTTTAGCTGGTTGGAAATTTATTCTCGCGGAGTTATTTTCTCGTTTGATTGTAAATTTTGTGCAGATTAATTTAATACTATTGTTGGGCGTTTATGTTTTCGACGGCCATATATATGGTAATATATTTATTATCTATTTGTTGGCCATGATGGGGGCAATTTTATTCCAACTCATTGGCTTTGTGATTTCCTCGTTGGTCAAAACTACCGATGCTGCCCAAGGCATGGCCACGGCTGTAACTATCCCGATGATGTTTTTATCTGGTGTGTTTTTTCCCATTGATCAGTTGCCTAAATGGTTGTATGGGATTGTTCAATATTTGCCGCTAGCACCATTGTTGCGGATGATTCGCGCTGTGGCTTTAGATAATTTATCACCTTTAGAAAATCCAAAAAACTTCATTCTCGTGGTTTGTTGGATTGTTGGGTGTTTAATTGTTTCTTCTTGGAAATTTCGCTTGGCGGATGAATAAAAAATAATATTTTTCTTTGATTTTTCAAGCAAAATTTGCTATACTTATTAGTGAAATTATTAATTTTATTCCAATGCCAGTTCAAGAGAACCGCTCGAATTTATATCGCCCTGATACATTAGTAAATATGGATTCAGAAACGAGAGAAAAATTTATTGCAGATTGGATTAATAATTTTAATGATACCAGATTATATCATAAGCGTGGGTATTCGGAGTATTAGTAATATGATA
>Ga0172379_10009565_pt1 | contig 11928 bp, 4 predicted proteins | sample GrowelOW334metaG_FD_119756 | JGI IMG/M metagenome (GOLD analysis project Ga0172379, IMG submission 119756) | Groundwater microbial communities from an aquifer near a municipal landfill in Southern Ontario, Canada - Groundwater well OW334 metaG | ecosystem: Environmental > Aquatic > Deep... | reverse complement strand
TTCGGGTAGTTATTATCCAGGAGACAATCAGGCTTATTTTAATACAGGGGAGGGGTGGGCGACATCTACTGAAAATTATTCTTCTGAGGAGCCATTTATCGTACCTTTTGATATGGGTCTTCGTTTTGGTGATGTCAACGGTGATGGATATATTGATGAGGTTGTTTCGCGAACACTTCCTACTAACCCTCGTACTGACTATAAAGCGGTATATTTGGGAAGCGCTACCGGTTGGACAGCGACATCTAGCTGGAATCCGCCCGTGCCTTTTGTTGACACCTATGCCTTATATTCTGATGATTCCTACACGCGATTGGTTGACGTGAACGGTGACGGTCTTGCCGATATCGTCGGGCACTATGGCCCTTATCTAAATAACGGAAAGGAATTTGCCCCAAGTTCGTCATACGCTTTACCGACAAATCTTTCTGATGCAGGGGTGCGTATCGTTGATGTGAACGGTGATGGTCTTGTTGATGTGGTGAGAGCTCGGTATTACGTTTGCAATGGTGCTACCTATTACTGTGAAGATCGCGTGGCCTATCTCAATAATGGACACGGCTGGGAAGAAACGACCGGGTTCGTTTGGCCTTCTATCTTTTTTGCATATCTATCTTCTTCAGATGTGGGGTATCGGTTCGCTGACGTAAACGGCGATAATCTTACGGATATCGTGCGCAGAGGAAGCAATAACGGTTATGTCGGCGAAGTATATATGAATACCGGAAATGGATGGAATCAAGCTTCATCAACTTTTCCAACAACCACCGTTCATTTCCCAGACGGAGGAGGGGTTGAAGATCTCGGAGTGAACATTGATGACGTGAACGGCGACGGACTTCCCGATGTTATAAAGAACAGAATGCCTTTTAAGTATGGTGAAGCCCCTGTTTATCAAGAGAAAGAGGTTTGGATCAAAAACGGAGTAAAAGCCGATACTCTGACAAGTATCACAACAGAAGCGGGCGCTACCACGACGGTAACATACGCTCATTCCGCCGAACTTGATAACGGGACACAATTAAATCCGGATCTTCAGTTCAATTTTGATGTGGTAAAAAATATCGCTACCAATCCAGGGCTGGGCGGTTCCATCTCAACCACAACATACGCATATTCCGATGGTATATATCATGGCACTAACATTTTTGACCGAAAATTCGCCGGATTTGCAAAGATCACAAAAACCAATCCAGCCGGAAATATAACCAAAACATATTATCACCAAGGCACCACCACGAATAATTACGGCGGAAAATATGACGATGATATTTCAAAGATAAACAAAACATACCGCATTGAGCAGTACGATAATGCAAGCAATCTCTATTCTTTGACGGTAAACAAATGGGATAAATACACCATTACCGCCAGTTCTACCTTTGTAAAACTCGCGCAAACAACGCAAGAAGATTTTGACGGCAATAGTGGACATAAAGACAAAGCAGAAAGTTATTCGTATGATAACAGCACAGGGAATTTGTCCGAAAAAATCTCATGGGGTGAAGTAACCGGAAGCAGTGACGGTTCATTCACTGATACCGGCACCGATAAGGCAACGTCTGCTTATAGCTATTCTGCCAGTTCTACGAATAGTACTTTATCGCTCCCGTCTCGCGAACTTGTCACCGACCAATCATCAAATACCGTAAAAGATACGAAATGGTATTATGACGGGCTTTCTTTTGGTTCGTTTGATAAAGGAAATTCTACCAAAGAAGAAAAACTTATCTCTGACGGTATTTATGCCAGTACTACAAAAACATATGATGCGACGTATGGATTAGTAACCCAAGAAAAAGACACTCGCGGAAATGCCACGGATTATTCTTATGACAGCCATAACCTTTTTGTCGCGACTTCAACCAATCCGCTCGGCTACACGCGCAGTTTTTCCTATGATTATTCTTCCGGAAAAGTGGCGACCACGACCGATGAAAACGGATATGTTTTTGCAGTCGTGTACGATGGTCTTGATCGCGTAAAAGAAGAAAAACAGCCCGACCAAACGACGCCGACAACGCTCGTTACAAAATCCACATACTCATATACTGATACTGCGCTTCAAAATGCCGTCCAGAAAACAAATTACTTTGATGGTTCTCTCACAAATACCGCTTATTCGTATCAAGACGGACTCGGTCGCACGATACAAACCCGCACGCAAGCGGAAGGAAGCAATACGTACACGGTAAACGACACGGTTTTCAATAATCGCGGTTTGGTTGAAAAAGAATCACTCCCCTATTTCGCCTCAAGCACTTCTCGAACAAGTGTCACGACAAACAATGCACTTTACGCTTCGTATACCTACGATGCACTCGGACGAGTAACTCAAATATCAAATGCCGTAGGGAATACAACCAACGCTTACGATGACTGGAAAGTTACCACTACTGATGCGCGCGGAAAACAAAAAATCTTCACCAAAGATGCGTATGGCAATTTAGTAAAAGTGGAAGAAAAGAACGGCGGTGATACCTATACCACGAATTACGAATACAATTTACTCGGCAATCTTACAAAAATTACCGATGCGCTTTCAAATGTTCGCAATTTCACATACGACAAACTCGGACGTCGCTTAACCGCGGAAGATTTGCATGCTTCCGGCGACGAAACGTACGGTTCGTGGTCATACTCATACGACGACGCGGGAAATATGACACAATCGGTTGATCCGAAAAGTCAGACAGTCAATTACGCTTTTGATACGCTGAATAGAAATACGACGGAAAATTACACAGGACAAGCCGGTACGGAAGTTACGTACACGTATGATGATTACACCAACGGAAAAATGCGCCTTTGCCAAGCTGATTCAACCGGTGCGATAACTTCTTATACATATAATCCGCTCGGTGGCGTAAGTACGGAAGAAAAAACTATTTCAGGCGTCTCTGCAACGACCGCTTACGAATACGACCGACAGGGAAATCAAACGATTATTACGTACCCCGATGACTCCCAATCTCGATACTCGTTCAATACCGCCGGACAACCAAATCGGATAGAACACAAAGAAAACGGAGGAACTTTTGCCGATGTCGTTTCTGAGATCAATTATTCCCCAACGGGGCAGATTACGAATATCACCTATGCGAACGGATTCAATACGGTTAATACCTACGATGCCGAGCATCTGTATCGTTTGATCAACAAAAAAACATTAAATTATTCAACCGCTTATCCTTCTGCTAATACTAATCCGGTTATCACTCTCACGGGCTCAAATTTAGTGAACGTAAATATTGGCGACAACTGGACAGAACCTGGATACACCGCAACAGACGAAGAAGACGGAGACATTACTGGTTCAGTAACGGTTATCGGCTCGGTAAGTACTACTACAGCAGGGGTATATCAATTGGTATACAACGTTGTCGACTCAAATAGTGTACCAGCCGCAGGTGTGGTTCGTACCGTAGCGGTACACGCAACGAGTACCAGTATGACCGTAAAAGCACTGGTCGTAGGCGGAGGTGGCGGCGGCGGATACGATCGCGCCGGGGGCGGTGGTGCTGGTGGATATTTGTATAACTCAGCTTTTTCTATTGTAGCAATTCCATATGCGATTGCTGTGGGAGTAGGAGGAACAGGAGGAGTATCTTCTTCTGCGCCTGGAAATGGTGCGACCTCGTCTTTTAGTACAATGATTGCTTCTGGTGGCGGGCGAAGTGGTGGAGCTGTTGCTCCTGGATATGCAAATAGCGGCGGTTCAGGAGGTGGTGCTTATGGTCAAAATTTTGGAGGTGGCGAACTTACCGGTGGAGCTGCTTTTCCGAGTGGGCAAGGATATTCCGGTGGTAATGGATTAGGCCCTTCTACTTATGGCGGAGGTGGTGGAGGCGGATGCGGAGAGTCCGGACAATCTGCAACAACCGGACAATCAGGACGCGGAGGAAATGGTTGCACTAATAATATTTCAGGAACGTCTGAAACTTACGCTGGCGGTGGAGGTGCTGGAAAGACAAATCTTGGTTCTACGTATGGCGCTGGTGGTTCAGGAGGGGGAGGCTCTGGTGGAACAACAGATGGTGCCACTGGTTCAAATGGAACAGCAAACACAGGCGGAGGTGGTGGCGGAGGGGCAAATAATCCTCAAGGGAATGGAGGATCGGGTGGTTCCGGTATCGTGATTATTGCTTATCACTCAGATGGCACTGATGGTGTTTCTGCTTCTTCAACCGGCGGAACGATTACAACATCGGGAGAATACAAGATTCATAAATTCACGAGCGGTGGGACATTTACTGCGGTCAGTTCTTCAGTGTCTACTAGCACCAATCCTGTCATTACTCTTACTGGTTCAAATCTAATAAACATAGACCTCGGCGATACATGGACAGAACCTGGCTATTCCGCAACAGACGCGGAAGATGGAGATATTACTTCGTCAGTAACAGTTACTGGTTCAGTCAGTACTTCCACTGTCGGGACATATCAGCTTATCTATAATGTTGTTGATTCAAATAACACTCCAGCTGCTGGGGTTGCACGTACTGTGGTAGTGCATGGAGTAAACACTAATCCGGTTATTACACTCACAGGTTCAAATCTTATTAACCTGAAAGTCGGCGACAACTGGTCTGAACCCGGCTACTCCGCTACCGACACCGAAGATGGAAACATAACTTCGTCGGTAACCGTTACCGGTTCAGTAAGCACCTCCACGACAGGAATATATCAGTTGGCGTACAACGTCGTTGACTCAAGCGATGCTCCGGCAGTTGGAATTATCCGTACCATTGTAGTCGGTAATGCAACAAACACAAACCCTGTCATTGCTCTCACAGGTTCAACTCTCGTGGATATAAATGTCGGCGACAACTGGACTGAACCCGGCTATTCTGCCTCAGATGAAGAAGATGGAGATATTACCTCATCAGTAACGGTTACCGGTTCGGTAAGCACTTCAACCGTTGGAATATATCAATTAAAATATAATGTTGTTGATTCCAGTGGAGCGCCTGCCTCGGGTCTAATACGCACGATTGTTGTCCACGCGACGACTACGAGTATGTCAGTAAAAGCGTTGGTACTTGGCGCTGGCGGTGGTGGAGGATACAGAAGTTCTTCGTATGGCGGTGCTGGCGGAGGTGGAGGTGGGGGCTATCAATACAATGCCAATTTTTCTATTTCACCAGGTAACTATTCCATTACAGTTGGAACTGGACAAGGAGCACAGACAAACGGAGGAAACTCTATTTTCTCTACAATTACAGCCTACGGTGGCGGTGCTGGCGGTCAATATTCCAGTGCCGGGTCAAATGGAGGATGCGGAGGTGGTGGCGGCGGTCAAGCAAATGGTGGTACAGTTTCTGGCGGAAGTGGTAGTCAAGGTTACAGTGGAGGAAACAATGCTGGATATAGGGCCTTTTACTATCCGGGAGCCGGCGGTGGGGGTGCTGGGGCTGTTGGAGGAAATGCTACTGCTGGAAATGTCGCAGGTAACGGAGGGTCAGGAATCTCTAACACTATTACCGGTTCTTCAGTAATTTACGCCGGTGGCGGTGCTGGTTCTTTGTATAACTCAGATGGATCAGCTACGGGTGGTTCTGGCGGAGGCGGAAATGCTGGAACAAATGGAACTGCGAACTTGGGCGGTGGTGGCGGCGGCGGTGCAAATCCAGGTAACGGCGGTTCTGGTGTTGTGATTGTCTCTTATCACACAGACGGACGTGACGGAATTTCTACTTCCTCAACAGGCGGAACAATAACTACATCAGGGGATTACACGATTCACAAGTTTACAAGCAACAGTACGTTCGGAGCTGTCGGCACAGGTTACGCCACCGGCACTAATCCAACTATCACTCTCACCGGCTCAAACTTGATGGACTTAAATGTAGACGATTCGTGGACTGAACCAGGATACAGCGCAACCGATCCATTGTATGGAAACATTACTGCTTCTACTACTGTCACCGGTTCAGTTACTACCGCTGTCCCCGGAACATATCAGCTTGCTTACAACGTAACTAATGTAGCCGGAGTCCCCGCCGCAGGCGTAATGCGAACGGTTGTTGTTCATCCGGTAAATGAAAACCCAACCATCACCCTCACCGGCTCTAATCTCATCAACTTGGATCTCGGCGAATCATTCGCCGAACCCGGCTACTCCGCCACCGACACCGAAGACGGCAACATCACCTCGTCAGTAACCATCACCGGCACCGTCAGCTCCTTCAAATCCGGCACGTACCACCTCATATACAACGTCACCGACTCAAGCGGAGCACCCGCAGCCGGCATCGTCCGCACTATCGTCGTTCACCCCACCTTCAACTCTCTCCAAAACCTCAATTACGCCTACGATCAAAACGGCAACATCACCGAGATTATTGACGGTTCAACCATTTCCACTGCCCGCGGTGTCACGTATAGTTATGACGATCTCAATCGCCTCACCTCTGCAACGATACATACGGCAAGTACCACGGAAACCCTTACCTACGCCTATTCCGCCATAGGCAACATCTCATCTTCCACCGAATCGGGAGCGTACGCGTACGCCGGTACAAATTACGTCAATCCTCACGCGGCGACAGAGATCGGAACCGCGTCAATGCTCTACGATAACAGCGGAAACCTCACCTCTGACGGGGCTTACACCTACCAATGGGATTACCGCAACCGTTTAACTCTCTCGGGAAATGGCACCGCCAGCAGTACCAACATTTTTGACAGCGGAATGAACAGAGTGAAGCTTACCGAAGGTGGAATCTCTACTTATTTCCCGAACCGATACTTCAATCAAATTGGAACAACCGGAACGACGACAAAACACCTTTTCGTCGGAGACCTCTTAGTTGCCACGATAGAACAGATAGGAACAAGCACGCCGATAACGCACTACATTCACACCGATCATTTGGGTGGAACGAATATCGTGACAAATCAAAATGGATTGATTCAAACGCTTGACTATCTTCCATTCGGAACGACAAGAATCAACGATAAAACCGGCTCTTACTCAGAGAGACGACAGTTTGCCGGAACGGAGCACGAGACGAACGGTTTGAATTACATGATGAATCGGTTTCAGAATCCCATACAAGGAAGATTTATCTCTCAAGATCCGGTGTTTTGGTCTCCAAAACAAAATCTCTCTAATCCGCAATCCTTGAACAGTTACAGTTACGCGAACAACAATCCGATTACAGGAAAGGATCCGCTCGGCTTATTCAACATAAAAACAGGTTCTGTGGAAAAAGGAGACACCCTTGGTGCAATTACTTCCTTGTTGAATAAAACCTATAATACAAGCTACTCCATATCAAAGATTGCAGACCTAAATACTATTTCGAATGTAAATAAAATATATGTTGGGCAAACGATTGTTCCAAATCAGAAAGTGCCGGATATTTCAGCGTCTTTGAATTCGTTTATGAAAACCAATGCCTCAACAATAAGTTCTCTTCCATCAGTAGTTCAGAAACCCTACTTTGTAGGCATGGTCTTTCCGACAATTGGTCCTTGGGATGTAAAGGTAAATAATCCTGCATATAAATCTTCAACATACAAAGACGGTTTTGTGTTCCTTGGTGAGAAAATAAGAAAAGATGCTCCTGGAAATATAAATTATGGGTTCTCTGGCAAAGCTGCGGGATTTAGCGATTCTACTCTAGTTGGCGGTGCGTCCACAGCTCAAGTTGGATGGGATCTCGTTCACGGAAGGGTATCAAATGGAGACAATGGTGGTGACGCCGCATACATTCAACAGGGCATTAATCTTTACAGCCTGTATTCTAACCAATAAACATATGTCAATATTCAAAAAAATTGCAAAGTATATAAGCTATCTCATCGCGGGATTGCTCGTCCTCTTGGCACTCTTCATCATCGTAGTAAATGTGGCGCCCAATCTTATTTTTGGCGGAATATCAAGATCGCACATAGAAGCAAATGTTCCAAACGAAAGTGATTTTGATACCTTTTTGAAACGAGATCTAGATGCCTATTTTGCACAGAAATTGAAAGCCAATGCTACCGTCGAGTACGAATTTTTGCGAAATGGTCCTACCCAGATTGGGATAGCATATCCAAAATATTACATGTGGCTTTCTGTCCGCACTTCGGCGGTGGAATTGCAAGGGGCTGCCCGGATTTCGGCAATGGATAAGAAGACCTTTTTGGTTACTGATTTTATTTCTATAGATGATATGAAAGCCAGTCCAGGCATCCTCGAACAAATCTTTCCCGTAGCGGTTGTTGATAAGATTAAGCAACACGTAGATCAGCTTGGGGAATAGGATTATTTCAAAGAGAATCGGGATCAGGCACCAATTCTTTCTAAAATCTGTGATACAATATCACTACCATGACAAGAAACGATTGCATTTGTAAATCGCATTCCCCCGGCTACTCCGCCACCGACACCGAAGACGGCAACCTCACCTCGTCAGTAACCATCACCGGCACGGTCAGCTCCTTTAAATCCGGCACCTACCATCTCATCTACAACGTAACCGACGGAAGCGGAGCACCAGCAGCCGGCATCGTCCGCACTATTGTTGTTCATCCTACCTTCAGCTCTCTCCAAAATCTCAATTACGCCTACGATCAAAACGGCAACATTACCGAGATCATAGACGGTTCAACCGTTTCCACCGCCCGCGGAGTGAATTACACCTACGACGATCTCAATCGTCTCACGGGAGCAACGATACACACGGCAAGTACCACGGAAACCCTTACCTATTCGTATTCATCAATCGGCAACATCTCGTCTTCCACCGAATCGGGAGCCTATACCTACGCAAATACCAATTACGCCAATCCGCACGCGGCGACAGAGATCGGAACCGCGTCAATGCTATACGACAACAACGGCAATCTCACCTCTGACGGAACTCTCGCCTACCTCTGGGATTACCGCAATCGCTTGACCCTCTCAGGAAACGGAACGGCAAGCAGCACCAATGTTTTTGACAGCGGAATGAACAGAGTGAAGCTTACCGAAAACGGAGTATCAACATATTTCCCAAACAAATACTTCAATAAAATCGGCACGACAGGAACGACAACGAAACACCTTTTCATCGGAGACTTCTTGGCTGCCACGATAGAACAGATCGGAACAAGCACACCGATAACGCACTACATTCACACCGATCATCTCGGAGGAACTAACGCTATTACGAATCAAAACGGACTTATTCAAATTCTTGATTACTATCCGTATGGGACGACAAGAATTGACGAAAAAACCGGCTCTTACTCGGAGAGACGCCAGTTTGCCGGAACCGAACGCGAGACGAATGGATTGAATTACATGATGAATCGTTTTGAGAGTTCGAATCAAGGGAGGTTTGTGAGCGAGGATCCGGTTCATCTTGCTATCGGTTCATCGATACTTGAACAACTTACCGGAAAAAATACTCAATCTGTTCTTGCTGATCCTCAATCTTTGAACAGTTATTCGTACGCAAGGAATAATCCTATCGTAAATAAAGATCCGAACGGGCTTTATTTGGAAAGCGGTTTTGATATGGCAATGCTCGGTCTTTCTCTCCATCAATTCTACAAAGAACCGAGTTGGATAAATGCGGGCGGTGTCGCTTTAGATGCTGGTTCGTTAATGTTGCCCGGTGTACCGGCAATAGGAGGTATGGCGTTACGAAGCGGGCGAGTTGCGGATAAAGCTCTAGATACGGAAAAAACTTATCAGATTTATGCGAAAACAAAACAGGGGGCAAATGGAGCAGATGAACTCTATATAGGTCGAACGAGTGGTAGAGGGTCACCAGAAGCAAACGTGAAGGCTAGAGATTCGCGGCACCACATGACAAACAAGGGATTTGGTGCCAGTCAGGTCCTTCTTACGACTAAATCCCCAAATGCTATTAGGGGACTAGAACAGATTGGGATGGATTACGGAAGATCCATAGGGCAGATGGCGAACCAAATTCGGGGAATATCACTATCGAATCCTAATCTTGGAAGCTATCTACAAGCTGCACAAAGACAGGTGACAGAACTTCGTTCAGCCATTAATAAATTAATGGGGAAATAATATGAACAATCAAGATACATCATTTAGTTTAACTAAAGGAGAACGGGATGGTTTGCCTTATTTTGCAATTGTTAGACATGCATTTCAACAGTTTGGACGGAGGGCGAATTTGCAGTGGCTTTTGAAAATTGAGATTGATATCGAGTATCCTACTGAAATAGGGCTTGTTCCAAACATGGAAGCAGAAGAACTTAATAATCTGGAAGATTTTTTCCAGAATAAACTTCGGTCTGTAGCGGATATATTGTTCGTAGCACGAATAACATGGAATGGCATTCGGTTTCTCTACTTCTATGTTTCTGAACCAAAACCCATCGCCGAGCAACTCGACCTGCTTATTCAAACAGGGCAGTATCCGAAAGAATTTGAGTACAGAATAGAGAGGGATCCAAGATGGGAAAAAATGGCTGAAATAATTCCTAACATAAATGATTTGTAGAGAACGGGGACAGCCACCATTGTTTAGGAAAATATATGTTATAATTATGAAATTAATTGCCAATCATGTCCGCAAAAAAATATTATGCCACACAAAACCAGAAACAATGGTGGCTGTCCCCATATGCCCAATAAATGCTCCCGGGGGTGGTGGTGGTTCTGCCGGTTGCGGGTTCTCTATGAATGGAGCATCAGGAGGAGGCGGTTCAGGTCAAGCATGCCCGTCTTTAACAGGAGGGCTTGGGACAAGTCCTTATGGATATAATGGAGGAAATGGCTATGGAGCTAGTACGTATGGAGGCGGTGGCGATGGCGGTTCAAGCGAAGCTGGAGTGAATGGAACGAATGGACAATCAGGTCGTGGAGGAAACGGAACATCAAATTCAATCAGCGGTTCATCTGTTACTTATGCCGGCGGAGGCGGTGCCGGTTGGACAAGTTTGTCATCGGCGGCTGGCGCCGGCGGTTCAGGCGGAGGTGGCGGAGGCGGTGCTTCTGCCGGTGCTGCCGGAACAAACGGCACTGACGGATCAGGCGGAGGAGGCGGTGGTAGCGGTATGGACAGCAATGTCCATCACGGAGGAAACGGCGGTTCTGGTGTTGTGATTGTCTCTTATCATTCAGACGGCACTGATGGTGTCTCTGCTTCTTCAACCGGCGGAACGATTACCACATCAGGAGGGTATCACATCCACTCATTTACGAGCAGTGGGACATTTGGGGCGGTCGGCACAGGTTACTCCACCGGCACTAATCCAACTATCACTCTCACCGGCTCAAACTTGATGGACTTAAATGTAGGCGATTCGTGGAATGAACCAGGGTACAGCGCAACCGATCCGTTGTATGGAAACATTACAGCTTCTACTACAGTTACCGGCTCGGTCAATACTTCCACCGCCGGAACATATCAGCTTACCTACAACGTAACTAATGTAGCCGGAGTCCCTGCTGCGGGGATCATGCGTACCGTTGTTGTTCACAAAGTAAATACCAACCCAACCGTCACTCTCACAGGCTCCAATCTCATTAATCTTGACCTCGGCGAATCATTTACCGAACCCGGCTACTCCGCCACCGACACCGAAGACGGCAACATCACTTCGTCGGTAACCATCACCGGCATAGCGAGCACATTCAAGGCGGGCACCTACCACCTCATCTACAACGTCCTAGACTCAGACGGTGCACCCGCAGCCGGCATCGTCCGCACCATCGTCGTTCACCCCACCTTCAACTCTCTCCAAAACCTCGCCTATTCCTACGACTCAAACGGAAACATCACCGAGATCATAGACGGTTCAACCATTTCCACCGCCCGCGGAGTGAATTACACCTACGACGATCTCAATCGTCTCACGGGAGCAACGATATATACTGAATCGGGGTCTTTTATTAAACGTTTATAAATTGCATGACAGAGGAGGAAAAACAAGCAGAAGAAGCACTTAAATATATTAAATCTCAGCATA
>Ga0172379_10009564_pt1 | contig 11929 bp, 13 predicted proteins | sample GrowelOW334metaG_FD_119756 | JGI IMG/M metagenome (GOLD analysis project Ga0172379, IMG submission 119756) | Groundwater microbial communities from an aquifer near a municipal landfill in Southern Ontario, Canada - Groundwater well OW334 metaG | ecosystem: Environmental > Aquatic > Deep... | reverse complement strand
CGGGCGATTAGCTCAGTTCCCCCTGCGGGGATAAAGTCCGAGCAGCGCATTTACACTGCGAAGGTCAGGGGTGAGGAATGGGTAGGGACCCGTTCCGCAAGACTTTCTTCTAATATTTTGCGATCCGCCAACTGGCGGAACGAAGCAAAATATTGAAAAAGTGTACTGCTCCTGTAAGGAGAAAATCCCTTATCAAAATTGAACACAATCGTTTGGTATTTAAAGAAAAAGTTGGTATATTTAAAAAAGAATATTCGGGCGATTAGCTCAGTTGGTAGAGCAGCGCATTTACACTGCGAAGGTCAGGGGTTCAAATCCCTTATCGCCCACTCGAACAAAGCATGAAAAAGATAACCAAAAGAATGGAAAAATATACGGCGGTTTTTGAACCCGATAAAAACGGAGGTTTTACCGTGACCATTCCTTCTCTCCCCGGATGCGTTTCCGAAGGCGATACCTTTGAAGAAGCGGCGAGAAATATTGAAGAAGCGGCGGAACTGTACGTGGAAGTAATGCATGCTCAAAAAATAGAAGTGCCGGAAGAAGAAAGCGGTATTTTTGTGGCGCCGGTTTTTGTAAAAGTCTAATCATGCCGAAAATTCCCCCGAAGAAGCCAAAAGAAGTCATTAAAATTCTTGAAAACAACGGTTTTGTTTTTGTTCGGCAAAAGGGAAGTCATAGGATGTACGTGAACGAAAAATTCGGCGTAACCGTGCCGTATCATAGCCAAGAACTAAAACCAAAAACGCTTAGATATATTATTCGTCAATCTGGATTGGATATAGAAAAATTTCTCTAAAAAAAGAAAAAGGGACAACAAATATAAAACCATAGGGAATAATAAAAAATGCCCCTCGATTTGAGGGGCATTAGTGTGCTACTTTTTACAAAAACACCTTACTCCAGCATCCTTTCCGTAGTATTGCCGGTGGCATTTTCCTTCTCTTCTATATTTTTCCGCGATTTCTGTGCTGAAGTCCATCATTACTCGTTTTGGTTCGCCATCAATTTTCATCCATTCAGCAAATGTATTTGTGTACATTTTTCGTATCACCATATTTTCACGCTGTTGCTCTTTTAGGTGTTCCGCATTTTTACAACCTATAATTTGAGCAAAAATGTCACACTCTTTTTTATCAACTTCCATCCATTCATCAAGTGTCACATAATTTTTTGGAATTTGGTGATATCGCCAAAAAAGAACCGGGTGCATTAAGCACATAAAAAACAATTTTCTCCAAGTAATAACTCTCATTTCTCCTCCTGTTCGGGTCTGTTTTTCCCTCCTTAATATTCGCAAAAAATCCCTAAAAAGGCAAGCTCTTTTTGAGAGGCTCTAATGTTAATTAGACATTTCATTGGAAATTTGAAATTGGATATTAGAAATTTTTCATCATATTTGTACCCATTCGCATATTGGTATCTTATGCTATCATATATCTATGAAGAAATTCCTTTCTTTTTCCTTGCCGTTTTGGGCGGTGGTGCTCCTTGTTTTGGGTATGGGAGTGGGGATGCTTTTTATTTTTTCGCTTGCGCAGCCAACAGTGCTTAATTATTCCTTGTCTCTCCCGACCGCGGAAAAGCGGGCGGTGGCGGGGTTTTCTTATGGGGAAGAACCAGCTTTGTCCGATCCTGATTTCTTTAAGAAGGTAAAAAATGATTTTATCAGCCAAAAGACGAGTTTTATCGAGGCGGATCTTTCGGCGATGAAGCTGTTCGTTTATCAGGACGGAAATTTGGCCGCGGAATTTCCGATACTCACGAAGGGTAAGGAAGGATCGTGGTGGGAAACTCCGGCGGGAATTTATAAAATCGCGAGCAAAGAAAAAAACCATTTTTCCAGTTTCGGGCACGTGTACCAACCGTGGAGCATGTCGTTTCAGGGAAATTTTTTCATTCACGGCTGGCCGTATTATGCCGATGGAACCCCGGTGGCTTCAACCTATTCCGGCGGGTGCATTCGACTCTCCAACGAAAGTGCTCAGGCGGTTTTCGACATGGCGAAAGTCGGCATGCCCGTACTGGTATTCAAGGAGGAATTTACACCTGACAGTTTTACCTATCAAACGCGCATTCCCGATATTTCCGCCGAAAAATATTTAGCGGTTGACGGCAAAAACAATTTTGTATTTTTAGAAAAAAACCAGACTGCGCACATTCCTTTTTCTTCCTTTGCGGAAGTGCTCGGGGCGTTGGTCGCGACGGACTATATCAATATCGAGAAAAGCATTTTTTTAAGCAGGAATATTTTTTCCGGTGTTTCCAGTTCGAGCTTGTCTTTGGGCGAAACAATTACTCCATTTGATCTTCTTCATCTCTCTCTTCGTCAAACAGATGAAGCTCCGATGCGTATTTTTTCGAATTATCTTACGGAAAATCGGTTCGTCTCCCTCATGAACGATAAAGCCGCTTCTCTGGGAATGAAAAATACCGCATTTGCCTTTTCCGCTGATGAAAATATTTCTTACAGCACACCGGAAGATCTTTTTTATCTTTCCAAATATATTTATCACAACAGGAAATTCATTTTTGACATAAGCGCGGGAAGAAGAACGAACAGCGCTTATTCAAAATCTCGATTCGCAGATATTCCCAACCAAAATCTTTTCGCGGAAGACCCCTCTTTTGTTGGAGGAAAAGCCATCATAAACGCTGATGGCACGGAAAGTTTTTTCGGAGTGTTTGAAATTCGGGTAAAAAGAGAAACGCGTCCCATCTTTATTTTTCTCGAAAACGGAATAAATGGCAAAGAAGAGGTTTCTAAGATAGTGGCTTATATAAAAAATTCATATCAATAATGTCATCCTACACTATATACAAATACTTAAAATGAATTGCCCAATTGATCATCATTCATTAGAACAAAAAGACTTTAACGGTTTTGAAATAGACTTTTGTTCCTCATGTCATGGCTTATGGTTTGATGAAGGACAATTTCGCATCGCGATACAAAAGTTTTCTGATTTTTCTTTACCAGAAAAATATCAGCTTGCGCCGGAAAACGAACCTCCGAAAAATAAAGTACTCGCTTCTCAGGAACGGAATATCCATTGCTCGCGGGATAATTCAATTATGAAAACATTGAATTATGGCGGCGGATCGAATGTTTTTTTAGATAGATGCGATACGTGCAAGGGAATATGGCTGGACAAAGGCGAAATAGTTTTGGTAAAAAAATTCTTAGAACCGAATACTTTCGACGAATTGATGGCGCATTTATTCGCCGAGTCCATGAAAGAAGAAAAAGAGCAAAAAGAACACATCGAAACGACGTTATCTCTGCCGTTCCTTCTTTTTGCGCCAGCGTTTCTTGTTCCTGTTCCTGACGGGAAACAAGAAGAATACATTCCGCGCATAACGATAATTCTCATGGTTCTTGCGGTTGTTTTGAATTGGAGGATCTCAATGGAGGGCATGGATAAGTTTTTTCCTTGGATGGCGATAGTGTTATTTTTCTGGGTATTCGGAAAAAGCGTTGAACACCGTCTTTCGGCGGAATACTATATTTTTTTGTGTGCTATTGCTTCAATCGCGGGCAGCGTGGCAACTTTGTTCGGCAGCGGAATTCCTGTGGGGCAATCTCCTCTCGTTGCTATGGCAAGCATGGCGAGCGGAGTCATGGGTGCGTATTTAGTATTCTTTCCCCGTGAAAAAATATCATTTCTTGTGAGAGGAAGAAAACTTCTTCTCCCTGCGTGGCCGTATCTTATCGGTTGGCTTATCTTTCAATTCGTAGGGCTTCCATCCGAAACCACCATGGGAATCTCCTTCATGAGTAATGTATCAGGATTTGTCTCTGGCTTTATTTTTGCCTTGATATGGCGTCGATACTCCATAAATACATAGTTAAAAGCCCCCGATATTCGGGGGCTTTGTTTCTCTTTAAGATTGCATCAGCTCTCTCTTTGACTTTAAGAAGAACCAGCCGATGGAGCCGAAAGTGGTAACGGGAGCGAGCCATGAAGGAACTTCAATACCGAATGCTTCGCTGATCATGATGAGTCCGAGGAAGAGAACCGAATACATTGCGCCGTTTTTGAGGTAAATGTATTTTTTCACATTGTCGATATTGTTGATCGTAAAATATCGTACGATGAGCGCACCGAAACCGTTACCGAGAAGGATAAGCGGAACGGAGAAGGTAAAAGCGAACGCGCCGAGCACCCCGTCTATTGAGAATGTGGCATCAATGACCTCAAGATAGACGATCTTACTGATGTCGGACAAGGAACCTTTTTTCCTCAATATCTCCTCTTCTCCTTTCTCTGCTTGCTGTTTGAATCCATGAGTGATGAAGAAAGCGGATGATCCTATGACGGCGCCGAACGCCATCATGGGGTCAATTTTGATAGCAAACCATACAAGACCGGAAAGAATGACGGAAACTACCGCGTAAAACCAAATACCGTTCGCATGAAAGAATTTTTCTCCGGGAAGTCCATAATTTTTTGGTTCAACGAAAAGCCAGTGAAGAAAAAGGAAGAGTAAGAATATGCCGCCGCCGGAAAGCAGGATTGGTGCCGCGTGTTCAATTGCCTCTTTTGCGTTCGGGTTATTCTGAAACATCGCCAATAAAGTATCAAGCGCTCCGACTCCCGGTGTTGCCAGCCAGAGAATAAGCCACGGGAGAATGCCGCGAACTACGAAGACTCCGAAGAAAAGTCCCCATGTCAGGAACCATCTGCGGGCCTGTTTGCCGACGGTTTGCAAAACATCGGCGTTTATAATGGCGTTATCGAAACTACTTATTCCTTCGAATAAGGCAAGACCGAGAACGATTAATATTGCAGAGAAGATATCCATAAGAATTTCTAATATCTAATTCCTAATTTCTAATAAAATGTCTAATGCCTAATGTTTCATATCGTCCTTCGTTTAGAAATAAAAGCAGTTTCACTCTTGTATTTCTTGCACTCGCTCGAAAATGTAAGTTGCGACTTCCATTTCTCTCACTCGTTTAGAAATTAGATATTAGTAATTAGAAATTATATAAAACACAGAAAACTGTTAAATTTCCAATCGTAATTTTTTATGGTTGGGTTATCAGGGCAAGAAGTTCTTTCTTCTTCTCCTCCATCATCTCCTTCGTCTTCGCTTCAAGGTTCAACCTTAGGAGCGGTTCTGTGTTGGATGAACGGACATTGAACCACCAGAGCGTTCCTCCTGTTGGGTCGGGATAGGAAACTTTTATACCGTCGAGTTCGCTCAACTCTCCGTCTTTATATTTTTCTTTGAGTTTTTCCATGATCGCGGGTACGTCTGTTACGGTGCTGTTGATTTCTCCCGAGTGGTAATATTTTTTTACTTCCGCAACAAGCTCGGAAAGTTTTTTGCCTGTTTCCGCCATGCGATCCATGACAAATACGACCGCGAGCGTAGCCGCTTCGGCGTAGGAATTTTCACGGAAATAATAATGTCCGGAAAGTTCTCCGGCAAGCGCCGCGGTTTCTTCGCGCATTTGTTTTTTTATGTTGGCGTGCCCCACCATGCATTCTTTCGCGGTTCCTCCGTTTTTTTCAATCTCTTCTTTGACGCTCATGGAAGAACGCAGATCGTAGAGAATGACCGCCTTCGGATATTTGATCAAGACCGGAGCGGAAAGTATCGCCGTGATTAAGTCCATGGGAACGATTGCACCGGTTTCATCGACAAACCCGACGCGATCGGCATCACCGTCATACGCGACGCCAAGATCGGCGTGTTCTTCCACTACCTTTTTTCGGAGCTCATCCAGCGTTTCCGTTTTAAGCGGATTTGCCTCATGACATTCAAAAGCATGTTCAAGATCGCAATATATTTTGACGACCGACACATTGTTGGCTGCGATATCATAAATAGGGAGCTCTAAAGTTCCCATGGCGTTTGCCGCATCAACAACAATTTTATATTTTTTATCCTTAAGAGCCCAGAATGATCCGATGCGTTTTACATACCGATCTATCATGGCGGTGGGAATGACCATTCCGCGCATGGGCAATCTTTTAAACTCTCCTTTTGTGGCAATCGCTTCAATATCTTTAAGACCGGAATTGACCCCCACGGGAACGGCATCGCTTTTGGTAATTTTCATTCCGTTCCAATTCGGCGGATTGTGAGAAGCCGTCAGCGAAACGCTTCCTTCGATGCCCGACTCGTGGGACGCAAAATACACGAGCGGAGTCGTTGCCAGACCGAGATCAAGTACATTAGATCCTCCCTCGGTAATGCCGCGACAGAGTTCAGTAAAAAGCTCGGGAGATGACGGACGCACATCTCGTCCGACGACGACGTTTTTTGCCGAAAGATATTGCGCTATGGCTCGCCCGATGGCATAGGCCGCTTTTTTGTCTAATTCATCGGGGTAAATTCCACGAATATCGTACGCTTTAAAAATTTTTGTATTCATAGAAATACAGTATACACTAAAATATGTCTTTTTTCTTCTGGTATTCTATGCTAAGGTACATAGTAGAAAAACGGTAAATTCAACAACTAAATGGGTATGAATACATATGTCAAAACACATCATTAAAAAAGCGATATTGCCGGTAGCCGGCTTCGGAACGCGGTTTCTTCCTGCCACAAAAGCGCAGCCGAAAGAAATGCTTCCGATTGTGGACAAACCGGTGGTGCAATACATTGTGGAGGAACTGGTTGCTTCAGGAATTGAAGACATCATTTTTGTGACGGGTCGCGGAAAACGGGCGATCGAGGATCATTTTGATATTTCTTACGAACTTGAAGACACCCTGGCTCAGAAGCATAAACACGACTTAATGAAAGCCGTGAAGGATATTCCCAATCTCGCGCGGTTTACTTTTGTCCGCCAAAAAACAGCCAAGGGAGATGGTGATGCTATCAACCAAGCCGGTCATTTGATTGGAAAAGATGAAGCCGTCATTGTGGTTTTCGGAGATTGCCTTTATGATACCGAAACTCCAAATTCGAAACAGCTCATCAAGGCGTACGACAAATACAACGCGCCTATCATCGGACTCGCGGAAGTCCCTCTGGATGAAGTTTCCAAATTCGGCGTTATTGATGGAAAACAGATTGATAAAACGATGTGGAAGATCAAAAATTTTGTTGAAAAGCCCAAAAAAGAGGACGCTCCTTCAAATATTGTTGTTCCGGGAAAATACATTCTTACGCCGGAAGTGTTCAAACGGCTTGCCTCCCAAAAAAAAGGGAAGTCGGGAGAGAATCGCCTTGCCGATATTTTCAGCGATATGCTCCGCGACGGAAAGTCTCTGTATGGTTGCATGCTCGACGGCGAATGGCTCGATACGGGAGACAAATTCAACTTTGTGAAAGCGACCATCCAGCTCGGAATGAAACATCCGGAGATCGGAGAAAAGCTCCGGAAGTATATTCAAAGCCTGCAAGTCTAAATAAGTATCCGCCAATTCTTCTCGGAGAGTTGGCGGGTTTTTTAATTTCCGAAAAAAGGTTGACTTCCAATCTGTTTTATGCTATGATGTACTCATGTCCAGAGAAGCAATATACAATAACAATAGAGAAGCCGAGGATTTGAAGGCAAAAGCATTGCTTGTTTACGATCTTATTTCGCGAACGCTGTATTCTTCTCTCTTCTCTCCTTCAAAAGAAAAGGATGGCTAATTCCATCCTTTTTTGTTAATCTGAAAATCAATGAAGTCCGATAGTATAGAAATTCTTTACGAAGACAACGACTTGCTTGCGGTAAACAAACCGAGCGGGCTTATTGTTCATTCCGACGGACGCACCAAAGAGCCGTCCCTTTGCGACTGGCTGATCGAAAAATATCCCGATATAAAAAAAGTGGGCGAGCCGTGGAGAGCAACCGACGGGACAATCATCTGGCGGCCTGGCATCGTGCATCGCCTTGACCGAGAAACTTCCGGCGCACTTCTTATCGCAAAAACACCTGAAGCCTATGAATTTTTTAAAAAACAGTTTCAAGAACGGCGCGTGAAAAAAACGTACCGCGCATTTGTGTATGGCTTGGTAAAAAATGATACCGGTTTCATTGATAAACCGATCGGACGAAGCAAGAGCGATTTTCGGAAGTGGTCGGCGGAATACGGTGCACGCGGAGACCGAAGGGAAGCCGCGACTTCATACAAAGTTTTAGAAAGAGGGAAAAGGGCTACGTATATTGAGGCATATCCTGAAACGGGACGCACGCATCAGATCCGCGTTCACATGAAAGCTGTCGGGCATCCTATCGTTCATGATTCGCTCTATGCGCCCAAAGGTGAGCACATCCTCGGTTTTTCCCGCATGGCGCTCCACTCTTTTTACATTGATGTCGTAACGCCTGCCCAAAAAGTTCTCCATATTGAGGCTCCATTACCCGCAGATTTTAAAAAAGCAGAGAAAATGCTTCGAGATGTTGCGTAAAATCTCACTTTATGCTACATTGGTGACACTGTAAAATAATAAACAACATGGCACAGATTGCAAAAAACTTCACAACCGTTAATGTCTCCGACCGAAAAAAGCTCGACATGAGAGAGGGGGACACTGTTCGCGTTTTTGTGAAGATTAAAGAAAAAGATAAAGAAAAGAAAGACCGCATTCGTTTGCAGGCTTTTGAAGGAATGGTACTCGCGCGAAAGCATGGTGCAGAACCGGGAGCGACTTTCACAGTGCGCAAAATGTCCGGAGGCGTTGGCGTGGAAAGAATTTTTCCTCTCTTTTCTCCTGTTATAGACAGGATAGAGATTGTCCGCCGCACGAAGACCCGCCGATCCAAACTCTATTACGTCAGAGAGAAAGCCGCACGCGAGATCAGAAGGAAGATGCGCAACGAGCGTATGGCAGGAGCGAATATTCCCGACAAGGAAGAATTGGAAGAAGTCATGGATGTTTCAGAACGCGAAGCCGTTGATGATGTCAGAGCTGAAGAAGAGGCGAAGGTTGAGGAAGCCAAAGCCGAAGCAGAGGAAACCAAATAAATTATATTTAAAAAACATCCCCGCAAAGATTTTGCGGGGATGTTTTTATAAAAAATAATTGGTATACGCTATGTACTTGAGGGAGGGAAATGAATTTGATATAATATTCAGATGGGGAAGCGCGGACCAAAACCAAAAGGGAACGTAAAAATAAAATGGTCTGCAAATTTTGCGTATGCGATAGGGCTTATTGTTTCTGACGGGTGTTTGTCCGGCGACGGTCGCCACATTATTTTTACTTCAAAGGATCGCGAACAGGCGGAAAATTTTCGAAAAGCTTTGGGAGTTCAGTGCTTGATAGGGAAAAAAGCTGGCGCTGCAAAACAAGAAAAGAAATATTTTATCGTGCAATTTAGCGATGTCTCGTTTTATGAATTCTTGATTGATATCGGAATTACTCCGAATAAATCAAAAACAGTCGGTGAAATAAAAATTCCCGCTGGATATTTCTTTGATTTTTTACGGGGTTCGTTTGACGGCGACGGATGTTTTCATTCCTACTGTGACCCGAGATGGAAATCCAGCTTTATGTTTTATACGATTTTCGTGTCTGCGAGTAAAAAGCACATTGATTGGTTAAGGAACGAAATATATAAACGTCTGAAAATACAAGGGCATATTACTCACGGGAAGACGGCGGCGGTGTATCAACTAAAATATGCCAAGGCTGACTCTTCCAAAATTTTAAAAAGTATGTATAATGAAGGGGTAGTTATTTACTTAAGTCGGAAACGGCAAAAAGTGGAAAAAGCTTTGGCTCTCGCGGGAAAGAAATTAACTGCTTGACAAAAATACGCCCAGGTGGCGAAATCGGTAGACGTATCACCTTGAGGTGGTGACGCCCTCACGGGCATGGAGGTTCAAGTCCTCTCCTGGGCACCATTAAAAAAATCCGCGATTGTGCGGATTTTTTTGTTTGACAAATCAAAAACAACATGATACTCTAATAACCAGATTTTGACACTAACGCCATCAGCCGTGATTTTGGGATGAAAAATCATTTTTTCTCAAAACCGCGGCTGATACTATATGCTTGCGGATTTCATTAACATAACAAAGGAGACTGACCATGACCAACAAAGGCATGCTCGGAAATATCTCACTCGCTGAATTCCAGAGACTGAGAAACGATCTTGAACAAAAATGTGCCGGCGATGACGGCGAAATTTGGCTTGACGCTTTCAAGCGATTTTTAAGAAAAGAAAATCCTTGGGACGATTTGGATTTGGTTCGCGTAGACCGCACCATTCTTCCCACTTATCCCGATTGGGTAAAAGAAGTTCTATACCCCGAACTGGAATCAACCGGTCCCGCTGAATTTGACACCGTGGAGTTATGGCTTCACGATATGCAAAAAAAGGATGATTCTTTAAGTGGTTATACTATTCATAAATATCTCAAAGACAATGACATGATTAAAGATTGTCTTGGTTTGCGAGACTTGGAAGAAATTCAGAAGAAAGGAATTGTTTTTTTCAGAAAACACTTCAAAGGGAAAGCTGTGTCTGGGTGGAAATCGATTGTTCTGATTAACAATGGACAGTATGGCGTCCCATATCTCTACGAAAGTGGCGATCATCAGGTCTGCATTCACTGGAAATGGCTTGTCGACGGTTGGAGCGCCTGTCGACCCGCGCTTTTGTTCTCAAATTAGTACATGAGTATTTGAAACCATAGCCCCGTATGTTTGCGGGGCTATTTTTTTGCTTTTCTTTCTGTTTGCGTTAGTATAAAAGCATGCCATTCAAATACTTCTCAAAAAATTGCGAGATTCGACCGATAGACGAAGCGGTTGTTTCTCTTGATCGGATTGAGTACACCTACGGCTTCGGTGTGTACGAAGCGGTGCGCGTTTCAAACGGGATCGTGTATTTTTTGGATCATCATGTCGAGCGTCTGCTCGGTTCTGCGCTTATTATCGGATTGGAACATCCTTTTTCCGGCGAGATGTTGAAAAAGGCAATCCTTGAACTTGTGGAAAAAACAGAAGCGGAAACTTACAATCTGAAAGTCTTGCTTATCGGCGCACCAAAAAAAGAAGACGCACTTCTTGCGATTCTTTGCCTCAATCCGTTTTTTCCCGACAAAAAAATGTACCACGAAGGCGTGGAACTTTCCGTTACTCAGTATGAGCGATTGTATCCGCACGCGAAAACGCTCAACATGCTACAAAGCTATCTCTCGTACCGCGATGCTCGCACGAAAGGGTGTTATGATTCCGCGCTCATAAATCGTCGCGGCTGCATTACCGAAGGCACGCGCACGAATTTTTTCACGATAAAAGGAAATACCATTTACACTCCGCGCGAGGATGAAATACTTTTGGGTGTGACGAGAAAAGCCGTGCTTCATGTAACACAAAAAAATGGTTATGATCTGGAAGAAAGAGATATATACCCCGAAGATCTGCGAGAGTATGACGGCGTTTTTCTGACGAGTACTTCATCAAAAATTGTCCCAATCCGGAAAGTAGGGGAGATAGATTGTCCGCCCGCGCCGGAAGAGCTCAAACGGCTGATGAAGTTGTTCGGAGAATTTTTAGAAGAAAGCAAAGGGGTTTTTTAAGAAATTTCTAATTTCCAATATCCAATTTCTAATGAACGACGAACGAACGACAACTTTTTGAATTTAGACATTAGACATTTTATTAGAAATTAGAAATTGGATATTAGAAATTTTTTAAACGATTACCATGAAGAAATATTACTTTACCCAAGCCTTCGTTCTCTTAGTTGGCACCATCGTCGCCTTCCTCTCCGTCTACGACGACTTCTTGCGTTTTTACGGCGCAGAAGGAACGATTTTTAAGATTGAGAATTGCATTTACCCAAATCCCGTGCTGACCCCATGTTTTTACGGTGCCTTTGCGTTTCTTGCGGCGTTTATTTGGACGCTTTTCATATTGAAAAAAGAGGAGAATGGAGGGACGCGCCAAGAAAAGTATCTATCATGGTTTTTAGTCGGCGGAACGCTTTTTGCTTGGGGGAATTTTACCAAGCTTTATCTTG
>Ga0172379_10009563_pt1 | contig 11929 bp, 12 predicted proteins | sample GrowelOW334metaG_FD_119756 | JGI IMG/M metagenome (GOLD analysis project Ga0172379, IMG submission 119756) | Groundwater microbial communities from an aquifer near a municipal landfill in Southern Ontario, Canada - Groundwater well OW334 metaG | ecosystem: Environmental > Aquatic > Deep... | reverse complement strand
TTTGGCAAAAAAACTTACATGACAAAAACCGTGGCAACACAGGATATATAATCTTATGGATTCCGCGATTACGAACGCCCTGCACGAGATGACAGATCTGGGATGTTGCCTCCGAAATTGGCACAGATAATGATCAATTTAGCAAATCCGGAAAAAGATACTGTTATTTACGACCCTTTTTGTGGATCAGGAACAGTTTTGCAAGAATCATTAATGATGGGATTTGACACTGCCGGAACAGATATAAGTGAAAAAGCCGTTAGGGATTCAAAAACGAATCTCGAATGGGTCACAAAAAATTTCCAAATCGGGAAAACATGCTTAAAACTGGAACTAAAAGATGCAACAAAACTAACCACCTCTGACTATTCATTTGATGGAAGAAAAATAGCAATAGTTGCGGAAAGCTATCTTGGAGAACCTCAAAAAGACATACCGACACCTGAAAAAGCACATGAATTACTACAAAAACTTGAACCGATTTATTTGAATTTCCTGAAAACTCCAATCCCGACAGGAACAAGAATCGTACTGGCGCTCCCCTTCTTTAACCTAAAACCAAACCCGGTATATCTTGAGGATTTAATTTACAAGGTTCGTGAACTTGGCTATATTATTCCCGCTCATGAGTCCGATATCCTATATTACGCTAGACGAAAACAAGTTGTAGGTAGGATGATTCTAAGACTCACGAAACAGTAAAAACATTCCGGAGTAGCTCAATGGTGGAGCAGGCGGCTGTTAACCGCAAGGTTGCCGGTTCGAATCCGGCCTCCGGAGCCATAGGTCGGTAGCGAAGCGGACGACCATTTATTATTAAGCAGTTTCGCAAATGCGAAACACCTTTTATTTTTAAATAAAAATTGACTGACCCGCATCGACAAATATATACTTAAAACACTTTTGGGATTATCCCACGACCCCTCGCACAACGAGGGGAACTTTTTTTATAGATATAATTTCCCAAAACCTTCCTTTACTCTCATAAAATCAACATCATCCAATTCACCAAGCTTTGACCAAAGACGCCTATAATCAAGAGACCTAGCCTGATGCAAACAAGCCGTACCAGAAACACCACCTTGCCTAAAAGAGACATACCAACTACCAACTCTATCTTGAGTAGTTGTTGGTATCACAAAATAGAAATCATGTGCCAATTTCCTAAAAATAATTACAGGACGCGAAAACATATCACTTTTACCATTAATTTCAGAACCAACATTTTCACCGATACTCACCCACCATATTTCCCCTTCAGAGACATAAGGAGCCTTGCAAATCTTGCTATGCATCCTTTCTTTCAAACCAATCCACTCTAAAAATCTTTTTATATACATATGCAAATCCATTTAGCACATAGACATTAAAAAAAATGAAATTACAACAAGCTCGTTTGCGTATGCAAACTCCTTATCCTAAAATGAGTTCATAAATTTAACATAAAACCATATGACCATGCCAATCACGCCAACAGGTTGCTGCGAACCGTTCAATCCAACCCCATGGCAGGATAAAGAAATCACATGGAAAGAGAAAATTTTTGTTACTGATCATGTAACAAGTTTTTTGCATATTCCACTTAATTTCGGACAAAAAGTGGTAAAAAACCTAAAACTGATTGAAGCAGCAAATGCAAAATCGGAGCACCAAATAATGCTAACAGATGAAAAATCGCTCTGGGGTGCAGACATTTACATAGATGTCACAGATGAAGTCGCAGGAGCACAAATGACAACAATTTCAGGTACTTTTTTAACAAAAATCTTCGAAGGTCCATACAAAGATGCCGGTAAATGGGCAGAAGAAATGAAAAAATATGTACAAAGTAAAAAGAAAGAATTAAAAAAGATTTATTTCTTCTATACTACCTGTCCAAAATGCGCAAAAGCATATGGCAACAACTATGTCGTACTCCTAGCGCAAATAAATTAACCTAGAGCCAAGCAATCATAAAATGGCATAAAAAAACAGAGGCTATTTTGTCATATGGCAAGACATCAAAAACGAAGAATAGCAGAGCTATTTGAGGCTTTTGATAACGAAGCCATATGGCAAAAGAGCCTTTGGAATTTATGTTGTTTTATAATTGATTGGCTCTAACACCTCTCGAGCGAAAGGATATAACAACCCTTAACAATCTCTGAGTCCAACTGATTGCCACTATCATCGGATAGCCGCATTTCACCATCCGCAATCTCACCATCAAATACAGCAAAATCAAAATCACTGATACTCCAATATTGAACTGATTCTCCAATTCGAGATTGCAATTGATCAATAATCTGACGCACGATAAAAGAAACACCAACAGGATGTAACAAAAGAGCAGGTTCGGGTAACGCCATAAAATCGGCGAAAACAAAAGATGCCCCTTTTTCAGTCACCTCGGCGATACCAGCAAAAACAGCTTCTAGCGTTTTTCTTTTAAACACTTCAAGTTGTTCACTTACTTGTTCCCTAGAAACATTTTGTTCCATCAATAAATCTCGTACTGAAACCCCCGGAAAAGTTAGTGTTGCAGATCCAAGTTTTTCATCACCAAGTATCTCTCTTAACACACGCATATTACGAATATCATCCTGAACCAAAACGATTCGTCCATTTTCAAAATTTCTACGCGCATCAACTATTTTTGCCAGATTAAGATGGAAATCAAAATCCAATCTTTCACCTCTAGACGACACCCGTCTTGTCTCATAACTAGCAACATCCAAATCCAAAGAAGAAAGAGAACTTTTCGCTCTACGAATCATTTCTCTATTTGAATCGACACCAAGAAGTTTACTTGAAGGATTTTGCCTACGAAGTTCATCCAAAAGGAACCCAAATCCACACCCCAAATCAACATGCGGACGATCAGAAATCTTCACACACCGTGAAACATGTTCATAAACTCCACTACTATAGAGATTTATAGCGGTATCTCTCCAACTATCAGCATAGTTCAAGTCCGTTCTTCTTAATTCTCGCTTAGCTCCAAATTCACGAACAAATCTATCAAGAAATTCCATATAAAAAAGGAAACTTACATCATTTTAACAAGTCAAAACCATACGCTTATTCAGACACAATGTAAAGACATACGGCGGCTTACAGAAGCCAAACTGGAACATCAGACGATCTCACTAAAAAAAACAAAAATGGAAAAAACATTTTTCGGAAAATCACTTAGCCTGTTCTTAATAACAGCTACGGTTTTATTGACATACGCGATTCTACCTACCACGTACGCAGTAATAAATGACACAACTAACAGAGATGCATCAACGCTCAATCTTACCGGATGGACAGTAACAAACAGTTGCGGAAACGGATGGAATGGAGGCAGAGGTGTATTTACCTCATCTTCCTATACAACTGTAGGATATGCCCCAAACTCAAATCCGACAAATTAGTGCGCATATGTTGTTTTATGATTGCTTGGCGCTAGCACAAATGAAATTAATTAAATTTCCGGACAGAAAAAAGACCTTTAAATGCAGCTTCTACCTGCTCCGACATAATTTCAAAAAAAGATGCCACACGCCTAATATCTGGAGGAGAATTCTGTGGTAATAACATACATTTATGCTTACAGAGGATACCAACTGAGCTCTGTGAATCTCTTCGCCTGGAAACCACTCCCTGTGGAGCTAATAACTTAACCCCACAAGTAAAACGACTATTCCCTTTTTCTCCCATTTCGGTTTCATCCAAATGCTTGATTAACCAAGCAATACGATCAAAAAGAGTTTCATCATCAGGATATTCATTTTCGTAACTTCTCAAATAATCCCTCAACGGCAAAAGCAACATCAAATCTCTTCCGGAACGATCAACATGAAAAGACCCGAGCGAATAAAATATCGCCTTAATAAACCTTCTATGCATTTCAAACACAGCCTTCTCATCTCTCGGAGAAATACCTCTAAAAGAAACTTGAAGAACAAGTGGCAGACAAGAATCATTTAATTCTTCCATCACCAACTCAACATCTCTTTCCAAACCAATAGCTGAACGAGAAACGAATTTCTGAAAAAAAGTATACGAAGTACCTTCACAAGTATAAGTATCAGGATCTCCGGAAATCCAAAGAATATTTTGAGCAATAGTATTTGGCATCTTTTTCGGATCGGCCCATGGCACATCACAAGTTACCCACTCTATAGGACCTCCAAGCCCTAAACACATAACCAAAATCGCTCTTGTGTTCGGCGGAAACGAGTCAATTGCTTCACGAACACTATTTTCAGAATCGAAAGAGCAATCAAGCCCCATTTCAGCAGCAATCCTTTGCACAGCTTCTAAAGCATTAACCTCATCAGGAACAGATACCTCTTGAGACAGGCTTTCAAGAAAAGTATGATTAAGTTCAGGATCCGACATTTCTCGAACTAAACAAGTTGGCCCATCTCCAAATGAAAATCCCTTTCTGAATAATTTCGGATATAATCCGGCAAAAAACTCCTCTTCGGCATCATCACCATCTCTTTCTTCTCCCAAATCGCCACAATCTTACACACCAAATCCTCCCATTGTAAATAAAATTAATAATTATTGCGGCTGCTCTTTCCTCAAAGCACTTGCTTTATCCATAAGTGTTCTGAAAGTTGCTACACGCCCTTCAACAGCCCCTTGAACATCTTGAAGCTTTTCAAATCCTTTAGGAGTTCGGCCTGCAAGAGTAGCTATAATATCAGGATCACCATCTTCTTCCTGAACTAACTCGAATAAAGCATCTGTATCTTTTACTAAACGAGCAAGGTCGCGCAATACAGCCTCTAGTTGTTTTCGAATTTGCAAACTGAGAGCCTCATCCCCACGCCCAACTTTAATCAACGCCCTCAAGTAAAGCTCCTGAATATCACTTTCGGAAAAATAAAGCCTATCACCACTCTTTGCCTTCTCCAGTTTCAACTCTAAAAAATCAACGAACTCTTTTTCCGGAAACACACTCCCGCCTTTTTTACTAGATTCCTGCATCCGATTCATCAAAAAAACAAGTCCGGAATGAGCAATAATTTGTTGAAGACCCAGTTCAAGTACTCTCGGAGGAAGTGTTTGCATTCTTAATCCATAAAAAACATCCTGGTATCCAATACCGGCAGTTGCTGCATATTTCATAACAGGCAACTCTTCACCTCTTTGTTCCGCTTCCACACGAGCAAACTCATAAAGCCTCGCACACATTAAAACACGATCTGTAGCATTCAATGATGTAGAATCTTTATGCGTCGAAGCAGCAGCACTATATAAATCTCCTTCTTTCAAATAAGAACGCACAGTAATAGTTGCATTAACAGTAACCCCACGATCCTGCTCAATAAGGTTTAAAGCCCTATAACGCCTCTCTCCATCTACCAACATGAACCTCAAAGTTCCATCCTCAAACCTAACAGGAGCAACAATCATAGGAATCTGCTGACCGTTAGTTGAAATATCATCTCGCAATCTATCTATTTCGTCTTCAGGGAAATACAAACGAGGCTGCCCTTTATAAGGGACTAAAAGATCTAAACTTACTAAGAACGTACGACCCTCAAACGCAGGACAAGAAACCAAATTTACTTCTCCACGAGAAGAAGAAATCCGATCACCAGAGTTTTCAATCGGAGAAGCATCCAACGTCGATTCATCAAGTTCATTTACACCTTCAGGAACCATAAACACATTTTTTAATTCTGCAAAAGAGCTGAATTGTAGATGATTTTAGGCTTTAGTCAAGTATCGTTTTGTAAAAACAGCTTATGTATATAAAAAATTCACCTATTTACCTCTTCAACTCTGTCACTTTCCCTACTTCTCCTACTTCAATAGACTTCTCCAAGGTAACACTTCTCGCAATAAACCCTATACGGAGATTCCTTCGGATATGAAGTCAATATCTTCTTCCCGCACTTATCACAAACCCTATCAAAAAGCATTCTAGGGTTTCTTTTCGCAATTCGTTCAGCATGTCGTTGATCGGGATGTCGTCGCGGAATCGGAATATTCATTCTGCGATAAAACGCCAACTCCTGCGGAATAATTCTGAAATTTTTACCCGTAACTTCACAAGCAAGAATTTCATAACAGATATTATCTTTCACCTCCTTAATGTCTAAAGGAACGGATACAGTTTGCTGTTGAAACTCTTTCCGATCGTCATCTTTCCACCTCAAACCCGCTGCCAAAACATCCTCCCGCACACGAGGAAAATATTCATGCGCAACAGTTTCATTATAAGCAAATGGACTAATCGACATTGGCGGAAACTCACCCCACTCACCCGTCTCTTTCATATGCGAAACAATTCTCGACACAAGCGATTCATATTCAGCCTTGGTATAAATTTTATTTAAAATCGCATATTTCTTATCCCTCAAATTCGTACAACCGAAAAGATTCTGACAATTCACGCAATAATCCGAATAAAAAGTCTCACTCGTATGACGGCAAAACATGGAGAAAAAAGTACGAGTCGTGGAATACATTCCCAAATACTCGTAACAAAGCTCATTTTCTTCCGTATAATTGTTGTCAAAACAATCCTTCAAATCGACAACTTGCGCGCAATACGAACAGTCTTCGCACCTATCCGAAAAAAACGATTGAGAAGTGTTTTTTGAATGAAAAATATGACTACCGCTCACATTTACCGAACCTGTCGCGAGCATACAAAGATGTGGCACAGTTCTCCTTAGTTTCTCAAACTCTTCAGCCAAAAATTCAACACAAGCGAGATCACATAAATTTATTCCCTTCCTAATCTCAACATACTTCTCTTTGGACAATTGCTGATTGAAATAACAGTATTTTTTATTGCGTAAACCAACACAGCCGATGCAATCCGAACACGCCTGTAAATCAAAACAATAAAGCAGGTCATTACTCCCGTTACAATCTTGGCAATACAAACAGTTATAAAGCTTCCTGCAATCGATACATTCATAACAAAGTTCGCAATCGCGAAGCACAAGCGTATCCACGCAATTTTTCGAATAATAAGGCGACCCGTAATAACAATCCTCGGAATAAACCGACCCGAAAATCAAATAACTGTTTTTTACATCACCCGTAAAATTACAATAGTCACTATTGACACTGTTAACATTCAGAAGAGCAATACGCGGAGTCGCCAACATAAGCTCCTTATACTGATCAAAAAACGGCCTGCTGAAATCAAAATCCCTCCCGTATTGCGAAGCATCCCAATTCCCCTGCCACCAAACATCCTGTGCATAAACCTTGTAAGGAGATTCTGGCGAATACATTGAAATAATTTCCTTCCCGCTCCCATCACATTTTCGCTTATACAAATGCCTCTCATTTCGAAACGCAAATCTTCTCATCTGACGACACAACGGACACATCGTCGGTTCCGGGATCTGAAATGTTTTCCCACCGAAAACAGGCGAGATTTTTTTGTAAAATTCTTTATCGCGAGACGAAACTTCAAATCGATTTTTACATTGGATACAAGTTTTCATGACTAAAGCATAGCTGGTTATGCGAAAAAGTAAACAGCTCAGCGCAATTGTATTGACTTTACAGGTTAGATTATGACATAATTACTGTGCATTATTACGCACAACACACCACTAATGATTGAATTATTTTTAAAAAAACTCGGCCTCGATCAAAAAGAATCGCTCGTAATGATGAGTGTTATAAAACTCGGCGCGCAACCATCTTCCGTAATCGCCCGCCATGCAAAAATCGACCGAACAACAGCTTACAGAATCCTTAAAAAACTTACTGAAAAGAAACTAATTTCAAGCTCAAAACAAAAAGGCGTAACAGTTTTTTATCTCGAAAAGTTATCAGACATAAACCACTACATAGAAAAAGAGTCGGAACGACTAAATGAAATTAAAAAAGAGTTTAAAGAAGTTTATCATGACCTAGAAACCATGCGTTCAAACATTCAGAAACTTCCGCGAATCCAAATCTATGACGGATTCGACCAACTCGAAAATTTCTATAGAGACATAATCAACCGAGCAGTCGAACAAAAACTCCTGTTAATCCGCATCTTGGGATCTAACACATTCAGCCAACAACTTGAAAAAAAAGAACTAGGCGAAGTTGTAAAAAGCTTCGAAAAAGATACGAAGAAACACTCAATCGAAACGGACATTCTGATCGCTCAAGGGAATCTGACAAGAGAATGGCTAACAAGTTTAAATTCAATGGAAATTATGGCAAACCTCCCGGCCGCCGGAGGCGCAACAAATGTAATCCTCGTCGGCGAAAGCGTATTCATGGTTTCATTCCGCGACTTTCCGGTTGGAATCAGGATAGATCATCCGGATATTGCATATACGATGCATTTTTTGTTTGATACTGCGCAGAAAAGTGCAAGGACGCAAAGCATAAACCACGAGGAAGCGTAAACGATCCCAGTAGCCAATATTATAAACGATTTTGCGTTAGCAAAATACATATTCCTTGCGCAATATAATCAAGCTGTTTTTCAATCGCCTAATCACAATAACATCCGCCTCTTTTTTCACGAAAATTTAATCTCGACATACTACGATACTCTTGACCAAACAACTTAACGTACGCTATTATGTACATAGAACAATTACAACAACAAATCGAGATGCAACCTAAAAACACTCTTTCAATAACGGAAGCCAGGAAACTTATATTCACAATCGCAAGCGATGTGCAAAAGCCAGACACCCATTACACGCTAACTGAAAACGGCAAACCAAAAGCTGTAATAATATCAGCGGAAGAGTTCGATTCATGGCAGGAGACCATGGAGATTTTGGCAGATGAAAACATAATAAACGACCTAAATATTTCGAAAAAAGAGATCGCTAAAGGCGAATATGTCACTCTCGATAAATTTCTCGAAGAAGAAGGATATATAAAAACAAACAATGTACGAAATAATCCTAAGCAAAAGATCGGCAAAAAATCTTAAGAAACTCAACGGCAAAAATAGAGAAAAAGTCCTAAAAGCTCTGTTTACCTTAAGAGAAAATCCATACCTTGGGAAACCACTAATCGGAGAACTGAAAGGTTTATATTCCATAAGAGCATGGCCTTATCGAATCATATATGAAATCATAAAAAATCGACTCGTGATCCATGTACTCCATATTGGACATCGGAAAGACATTTATAGACAAATTTAAAACAAAAAATATCTTGGGCATTTCTCCCCACCCTACTGTTTGCTGTCTACTATCCCACTCGGCTATAATTCACACGAAAAATCCACCGTCAAACCAACTTCATGAACCAAGTCTGTCGCAACTGCTCAATCCCTTTCGAAATCACTGATAGCGATCTCTCTTTTTACAACAGCATCTCTCCAATAATAAGTGGGCAAAAATACTCAATCCCGCCGCCAACCCTCTGTCCAAACTGCAGACAGCAAAGACGCCTCGGAATCTGTAACGAACGACACCTTTATCCGGGAAAATGCGGGATGTGCGGGAAAAGAACGCTTAGCGAATATACTCCCAACAGAAATCAACCTATTTACTGCCGAGACTGTTGGCATAGCGACAAATGGAATCCACTAGGTTACGGACAGGATTTCGATTTCAACAAATCATTTTTCGAACAAATAAAAGAGCTTAAGCAAAGAGCCCCTGCGCTGGCACTAAACACACAAGGAACCATCATCAATTCTGATTACATTCATTACGCAGGATCATGCAAAAACTGTTACCTGCTCATGCACGCGGATTTTTGCGAAGACTGTTATTACGGATACGGATTTAAGAAAAACACATCTTGCGCCGATGGATTTTACAATCTCCATTGTGAATTATGTTACGACTGCGTTGATGTCCATAAATGTTATGATTTAAAAGGATCCCAAGATTGCATTTCATGTAACTCAAGCTCGTTTTTAAGAGATTGTATCGGATGTCGAAATTGTTTTTGCTGTATCGGATTACGAAATAAAGAATTTTGTTTCGAAAACGAACAACTTTCCAAAACGGATTATCAAAAACGCATCTCTCAAACGGATACCGGTTCATACAAACAATATCAATATTATAAAAATCGACGTCGCGAACTCGAGATGAAGCATTGCTTTAAAGAATTCCAAGGACACAATCTCGAAAACTCTTTCGGCAACAACTTATATAACTGCAAAAACACTTGGTATAGCTTTGATTGTGAAGATGTTGAAGACACAAAATTTTGCTATCAAACAATTCTTGGCGCAAAAAATATTTATGACATTTACCAATATGGCACGAACCTTCAACAATCTTATGAATGCACAATCTCGGGAGAAAACAGTTACCATCTTCTCTTCTGCGATAATTGCCATGTGAACTCATCCGATCTTATGTATTGCTGGTATATGGAAAGATCCAAAAACTGCTTCGGATGCATACAAATGCAACAAAAATCCAACTGCATTTTGAACAAACAATACTCACAAGAAGATTACGAAAATCTTGTCTCGAAAATCATAAAGCATATGCAAAAAACAGGAGAATGGGGCGAGTTTTTCCCACTTGCCATCTCTCCGCACGGATACAACAAAAGTTCAGCACAAATGTATTTTCCATTATCAAAAGAGACTGTTATTACATCAGGGCTGAAATGGGATAACTATGAACCTGCCCAACCTGATGTTTCAAAACGAATATCGGCAAAAGAAATACCCGACAATATTAACGACATTACTGATAGCATTTTGGACACCGCAATCGAATGCGAAATCACGAAAAAACTTTTCAAAATAACTCCCCAAGAATTAAAACTTTATCACAAACAAAAAATACCTCTTCCAAGACGCCATCCGGACCAAAGACATCTCGACCGCTTCCACCAAAGGAATCCACGACAATTCTGGCAACGCACATGCGCGAATTGCCAAAAAACCATCTGGACAACCTATTCTCCCAACCGTCCCGAAATCATCTACTGCGAAGCGTGTTATATGGCGAAAATATATTAAATTGCATATATCAAAAAACTGCCTTCCCTCACTATGTCACTATGTCACTATGTCACTTCTTCTACTTCCCCTACTTCTTTATTTCTTCCCATCACAAACTCCGCAACCACCCCAATCGTCTCATCGTCGAAATAATCATGATGCCCCTTCCCTTCCAGCGTAACAAATTGAGCATTCTCAAACACTTGGCTTAACTCAACACCCATATCATACGGGATAGTCATATCGACATCTCCGTGAATTATTAATGTCGGAACAATAATACTCGCAGCTTTTTCATATGTATCAAAATGTTCGGGTATAAGGAAATCGACAGGCAAAAAAGGTATAAACCTCTGCGCAACATCAGGAATAGATGTATAAGGAGCAATCAAAACAAGTTCGCTTCCAAACCCTCTATAAACCATTTCAGTCGCAACTCCGGATCCAAGCGAATATCCGATTACAGCAATTTTCTCATTTGAAACACCTTGTTCGTTCAAATAATCAAAAACCGTATCAGCAGACGCATAAATCGTCTCCTCGGTTGTATCACCATCCAAATCCCCATAACCTGGATATTCCATCACCGCAATACCAAACCCATAAGCAGAATATTTTTGAGCAATATAAACAATGTCATTTAGCGTCTCCCCATTCCCATGAAAATAAACAATCGTCTTCGCGTCACCTTCCGAAGGCGAATAAAGAAATTCCGCACCTCCCGTACTAACCAACTCAAAACCTTCCGAAACAATCGGTCCGGAATCCTTTGGAGCCGGATAAAGCACATATGGATATGCAAACCTGACAAAAAACATCGAGAAGACCACGAAAACAAGGACGATAACAAAAAGATTTTTTATGATTTTTTTCATTTCTTCAATCTTCATTCTGCTGTCTGTGTCTTGCTGTCTGCTCTTTTCTTCAACTATGTCACTATGTCACTTCTTCTACGTCCCCTACTTCTTCATCTCAATCCGCTCTTCTCCCTATCTTCCTCTCATTCTCACTCAACAACTTCTTTCGGAGTCTAACTCTCGT
>Ga0172379_10009562_pt1 | contig 11929 bp, 11 predicted proteins | sample GrowelOW334metaG_FD_119756 | JGI IMG/M metagenome (GOLD analysis project Ga0172379, IMG submission 119756) | Groundwater microbial communities from an aquifer near a municipal landfill in Southern Ontario, Canada - Groundwater well OW334 metaG | ecosystem: Environmental > Aquatic > Deep... | reverse complement strand
GATGATAACGCTATAATCGGTAAGTTCGGGATCATACAGCATTTCTTCCATCAGGATACCGTCGGTCATAAACGCAATTTGCGTATCGGCATTCGTGGTATTCCAATGTCGCGTATGTCCGCCAACGATTCTTTTTTTGGAATCAATGAAACTTCCGACATATGGCGGGAGTGAATACACGGCGATACGCCGCGGTTCGGTAAGACCGATTTTTCCAAAACATCCCAAACCGGCTTTCAGTAAAAAGACTGGGAACATCGTGCTCTTTCCAGAACCGGTTTCCCCAAGCCCGATAACAACTTGATTGTGCAGTACGGTATGAATGAAATGTTCTTCTATGGTCCGCGCCGGTAAATTCGGAAGCGGATGTATTCCAATCGCTTCTGATTGTTTTGCTAATGGTAGCAACATTATATTCTCCACAAAAAGGCGCTATCGGTTTCCCGATATTTCCGGCCTCTTCGCGCGCGTTTTTGACGCACTTCCCTCATCACTGAGAGCCTATGGACCGGAAAAGCCCGTACCTCTTCGTATGGTGTCAAAGAGGATGAGAACTCGTCTATTGACCGTAATATGTCAAAGGACTTGATATGCTTTAATTTTACATTAGAAATTAGAAAAAGTCAACTACATGCACTTGACAAATAAATATCGTTATGTATTATGAACAACGGTTTGTTTGTACTTTGTCAAACCGTTGTGTTTAACTTAAAACAGGAGAAATCTTATGGGATTTTTATTTGGATTGGCAGTATTCGTTGTTGTGTTTCTTTTATTACCACCATTCTTCAAAATGGCAAAAAGTGATGATGGAGCAAAGGTGCCGACAGAGGCTTACCTTTCAGTCGGAGCGCTTTTGGCGGCGTTTGTGATTTACAATACGTTAATCATCGTTCCGCCCGGACAGACATATGTCGGTGTATGGTTCGGTACCGTACAAGAACAACAATATCCACAGGGTATGCGTTTTGTTAACCCGATGTTGTCGTTTGATATGATGGACGTTCGTCAAAGAGACGCTGAATTTAAAAGTGCTTCGGGTCAATCTGTATCTGATAGCGATGTGACCGCCGTGTCCAGCAATAATTTGCCGATGACTATTGATGTTACCTACTTATTCACGTTGAATCAGAAATATGCGTGGTGGGTATATAAAAATATCGGGGATGATAAAAATTATTACCAAAACTTGATCGTTCGCGCTGCAAAAACGGCAACGAGAAATGCCACTGCGGAATTTACGGATGAACAGGCGATGACCTCAAAACGGGTGGAACTTTCCGACAAAATGGCAAGAGATTTTGAAGCGACACTTGTCCAAAACATGGAACAACGAGGATTGCCAAAAGCGGATGCGGAACAAGTATTTACCGTACTGCCTGTCATGCTTTCAAAAATTCTACCTCCGGAAGCGGTAATTACCGCCATCTCTAATAAAGCGGCTGCATTGCAAGATCTTGAACGGCAAAAAACTCTGACTTCAATCGCGCAGGAAGTTGCCAATCGCCGAGCTCAAGAAGGTTCCGGCGTACAAAAACTTTTTGCCGAATTACCAAAAGATGTGAAGCCCGAACAAATTGCCATAGTACTTCGCGCACTGGCAGAAAAAACTCGTTCTGACGCTGAGTTGAAAGCGGTTGAATCAGGCAAGGTTAGTTCAATGATTATCAGCGGGGGGAACAATCCTGTCGCTGTAACACCAACGCAATAAAATAAATTGCATTGATTCATACAAAGGCGGTCGCAATGACCGCCTTTTTTTATTTATAAAAAACAGCCCGCGTGTGCGAGCTGTTTTGACCTATCGTTTATTCATCTTCGAATTCTATATTCTCGTTCCAAGTAAGATCCTCTCCGCATTTTCCACAGTGGCAATAGTGTACTACCGTTATCCAACTACAGGGGATATTGCCATAACAAACGTTCATGCCGGCGAGCCGTCGTTGACGTTCTTCTACGCGACGGTGGATGCAGGAAGGTTCTTTGGGCGACAAAAATTTTTTAAGCCATTGTCTAAATTTACTCATTTCTTCTTCTCCTCTTTCAGTTCCAAATTAAACCATACCAATAATAAGCTGTGTTTGTCAAACTCAATTCCCCTCCAAAAAATCAAGGGTTTATGTTATAGTGGTTATATGAACGACAAATTCTTAAAACCTTACGACCCGGTGGAAACCGAGGGGCGGATATACAAACTCTGGGAAGACAGCGGGTATTTTAATCCGGACAACTGCATCAAAGACGGCGTGTGCGAAAAAGACTCGGACGCTTTTTCTATCGTACTCCCTCCTCCGAATGTTACGGGGACGCTTCACTTGGGGCACACGGCGATGCTTGCCATTGAAGATATTATGGTGCGCTATCATCGTATGAACGGCAAACGCACGCTCTGGGTTCCGGGCACCGATCACGCCGCCATCGCCACGCAATCAAAGGTTGAAAAAATCCTTTCCAAAGAAGAAGGTAAACGAAAACAGGATCTCGGACGCGAAGAATTTTTGAAGCGCGTGGAAAAATTTGCGGACGAAAGCCATTCCACGATCGTCAATCAAATACGAAAGATTGGCGCATCGGTTGACTGGAGCCGCGAAGCATTCACACTTGATGAAAAGCGTTCGCTCGCAGTGCGCACCGCGTTCAAACAAATGTATGACGATGGCATTATCTATCAAGGCTTGCGCATCATCAACTGGGACCCAAAAGGACAAACGACCGTCTCGGACGATGAAGTCGTTCATCAGGAAGGCAAAGGAAAATTTTACACGTTCAAATATTCAAAAGACTTCCCTATCAGCATCGCAACCACGCGTCCCGAAACAAAAGTCGGCGACACGGCGGTGGCGGTTCATCCTGATGATCCTCGCTACAAAGAATTTATCGGCAAAGAATACGATATGGTTTTTGCGGGCGTTCCCATTCACATTAAAATTGTCGGCGATGAAGCGGTGGAAAAAGAATTCGGCACCGGTGCGGTCGGCGTTACTCCGGCACACAGTGCGGTGGACTGGGAGATCGGACAGCGACACGATTTGCCCGTAGTGCAGGTCATCAACGAATACGGAAAAATGATGGTGGAAGCGCCTGAACTCAAAGACAAAAAAATCGCCGAAGCGCGCACGATCATCGTTGAATGGCTCAAGACTGAGGGCTTACTCGAAAAAGAAGAAGAGATACCGCAAAATCTCGCAACGGCAGAACGCACCGGCGGCATCATTGAACCGCTTCCAAAAAAACAGTGGTTCGTCGGCGTAAACAAAGAATTCACGCTCAAACATTCCAACATTACCGGCATCAAGTCGGGAGAAAAAACCACGCTCAAAAAAATGATGAAAGCGGTGGTGGAAAATGGCGATACAAAAATTATTCCCGATCGTTTTGAAAAAATTTATTATCACTGGATAGACAATCTCCGCGATTGGTGCGTCAGCCGGCAGATTTGGTACGGGCATCAGGTTCCGGTTTGGTACCGCGAGAATGAAATATATTGCGGAGTTGAAGCGCCTGCCGGAGATAACTGGAAACAAGATAGCGACACGCTTGATACATGGTTCTCTTCCGGACTGTGGACATTCTCCACGCTCGGATGGCCTGATACCGAAGCGCCCGATTTCAAAAATTATCATCCGACTTCGGTTCTTGAAACCGGCTATGACATTCTTTTCTTCTGGATCGCGCGCATGATTTTGATGAGCGGTTATCTTTTGGGCGATGCCCCCTTCCGCACGGTATATCTGCACGGACTCGTTCGCGATGCACAAGGACGCAAAATGAGCAAATCTCTCGGAAACGGAATTGACCCGGTTCTTATGTCTGAAAAATACGGCGCGGATGCGGTGCGCCTTTCCCTCATTATCGGCACCGGCCCCGGCAACGACATGCGCCTCGCCGAAGATAAGATCCGCGGATACAAACATTTCGCGAATAAAATTTGGAACGTCGCGCGTTTTGTTCTCACTTCCATAGAGGGAATGGATACCGAGAAAGCGCCCGAGCTCACGAGTGAAGACGAAGACCGTCTCGCACAGCTTGAAAATACGATTTCCGAAATTACCGAAGACATTGAGAAATATCGTTTCTATCTCGCAGGCGAAAAATTGTATCACTACTTCTGGCATACGTTCGCGGATGTTATAATAGAAGATGCCAAGCCGCGCATTTTCGGCGACGATGAAAAAAGCAAGCTCTCCGCCGAGTGGACTCTCTGGACTATTCTCATCACGACTATCAAAGCACTCCATCCTTTTATGCCATTCGTTACCGAAGAAATCTGGGGCATGCTCCCTCTCAAAAATAAAAAGTTATTACTCATTGAAAAATGGCCACACACCATCATATAAACGTTAAAAAAACCGGAAGTGTCGCGGTAATCGCACTCATTTTGACATGGATCGCTATGCGATTTTCGGCGAATGCTATGCTGGCAACCGCCGCACTCATCGGAGGAATTCTCCCGGCGCTTTTCTGGCTCTGGTTCTGGCTTCACGAAGACAAAGCCCATCCTGAACCGAAAAAAATCATATTCGAAGCATTCACCTTCGGCATGATCGCTGTTCCTATTGCAATACTTTTTGAGAAACTCACGCTCGGAGATGCCGGAAAAGTAACACTTCTTGTCTTTTTTGCATGGGCGGTCATTGAAGAAACATTGAAATACGGCGCCGCATTCATCGCGGGAATCCGTACGGAATATTTTGATGAACCGATCGACGTGGTCATGTACATGATTTCCGCCGCACTCGGATTTTCTGCCGGCGAAAATGTTTTGTTCATCTTTACCGCTCTTCAAGGCGGCACGCTCGCGCAAGGCATCACCACCCTCCAACTTCGTTTCATTGGCGCGTCACTTCTTCACGTCGCCGCTTCCGCCTTGATCGGATTTTCGATAGGATTCAGCATTGGCAAAGAAACATGGAAGCGCTGGGTATATTTATTCACAGGTCTCGCGTCCGCTTTTGCGTTGCACACGGCATTCAATTATTTTATAATGGTTACTGAAGGAAAATCTTTATTCAATATTTTTGCGTTGCTGTGGGCGGTCATAGCAGTCATTATCGTCCTTTTCGAAAAAATAAAACGTTCACCGTATTATCTCGTTTCCCTTCAACAAAAAAATTCCGCTTTTTAAATTTTTTGAGAACAACAAACAAAACATTATGTTTTCAAAGTCTATCAAACCAGCGAACGAAAAAAAACGGTCTCTTTTTCAAAAATTGACCGGAGTAGTTCATGATGAAGAAGAGTCGAAGGACGGAGCCTTTCGCGATTTTACCATAACTCCTCCCGATTTTTCACAACACCCGAACGAAGAAAACAGCGAAGAGCCGGAGGGACAGCTTGCTGTTGATATTTATGAGACTGATACGAATATTTATGTGCAAGCCATGCCGGCAGGCGTCAGTGCTGAAGATCTTAACATCTCCATTACCCCCGATACGGTTGTCATACGAGGCAAGAGAGAGGGTCCCCAAGTCGTTATGTCCGAAAATTACATCATACGTGAACTCTACTGGGGTGTATTTTCGCGCACCATCGTCCTTCCGGAAGAGATAGACCCCTCCGAAGCCGATGCGATAGAAAAACACGGTCTCCTCATTATTCGTCTTCCCAAAATAGACAAGATGAAAAAACATCGTCTGAAAGTAAAATATATCTGATCTAAAAAAACACCGGATATCTTTGTCCGGTGTTTTGCTAAAAATATTTAACACCTCTTTCCGCTAAAAAGTTAGAGTTTCAAAAGTTCATCCGGTGATTCAAACAAAAAGTCTGCGCCCAAAGCATGAAGTTCTTCCCAGTCGCCCAGACCCCACTTCACGACGCCGGTTCGGATACCAGCATTTTTCCCCGCCATAAAATCAACATTCATGTCCCCGATCATGATCGCGTCCTGAATATCAGTGTTGGTTTCTTTGAGCGTCAAAAAAACTCCTTCCGGATCCGGTTTTAATTTGCTTACTTCTTCCGCGCCCGTAATGAAAGAAAAAACTTGAGACAGTTCTCCCAATTCTCTTTCCACACTTGATTTAGCCGACGAGGAAAGAATGGCAAGTTTATGTTTTCCGGAAAGATACGCCAACGTGTCGGGTACCCACGGAAAAAGACTGATATTCGGATCATAGTTAGCGTGGAACATTTTATTGAAGAGCGCGTTTGAAACGTACGTTCCTCCGAATATCTGTTCTTCGTTTCTATGCCAATCTACGTTATACCAATTTCTGAACGAAACCACATCGGTAAAAAATAGCGCGGGATCTTTTCCTACCGCCTCAATTATTTTTTTGTAGGCGTTGCACAAATGTTCCCACGACGCAGCGCGCAGTACTCCGTCAAAATCAAAAATTATAAGTTTATTTTCCATGAGTATAAGTATAAAGTTTTTGAGGAAAAAAAGAAACCCCCGCAAAAGCGCTGCGCGCTTGCGGGGGCTAATAATCTAGAATTACAAACTAAATCTTCCTTCTTTTACGAGGCGTTCTACTTTACCCTTCTTCAAAACATGAAAAGTGAGACCGTAAAAATCGAAGAACGCACCTCTTTCAGATCCACATTTATCAACTTTGAACAATAAATCTGCAGCAACGATGATATACATAGCATGTTCCACAACATAATCAGTGCCGGGAGCTTCCACCATTTCCTTATCAACTTTCCAGTAAGAATCTTGTTCGGAAAGTACGATGAAATATTCGCCATATTCAAGTTCTCTTGCTATCCGCTCAAAGTCTTTTGCATCAAGGTCACCCCAACCAAGCTTTTCGCCTGCCCGATTGTACCAACCGCTGTTGTGAGTAATTTTATCTCTGGACCGCATCTGTCCGCAGTGAAGACCGAAGATGTCTCCCTTTTGGCAAAACTCGGTTCCGTACATACCCTTTGTCAGTTGCGACATAAAACCTCCTTTTGGTTTATCGCGTTTAAAAAAACTATGATCAAATTACCAACGCAAATAATATCATGTTATGATTTGATCGTCAATTTTACTTTTTGTATCTCACATTAAATTAAAACCCTGCTGCGGAATTCCACAGCAGGGTTTATAAAACTATCGTTCTCTTGAGAAAACTCGAAAACCGCTAAACCACCGACCAAAGGCGCGCGAATCAACGTGTCGTATTGATAGTTCCTCAACACTTAGTGCCACTCGCAAAAAGAGATGAACACCTCAATCGCAATAACGTGAGGTTCCTTGATCACTTTTTGTGACGGCAGTTCTCTTGTTTTTCCGACATCCAAAAAGAAAAGATTGACGTGATTCATTTTTAACGCCATATCTTTACCTTCTAAATGCCGATCGATGATCTCCGCGATCATCCAGAGGTCTTCTGTTCCAAAAACATGTCTTTCCGGCAGTTCCTTGGGAAACTGTGGTTGATGAACAATTTTGGTCGAACGAAATGGATGAAATGCACTTAAACGTGCCGAACCCTCTCCACCCCGCTCCGACACCTCGGATTGGAAGATACCAATCTCGGCCGCACAACCGCCACAAAACGATTCCGAAAAATCAAGGACGGTTGAACGGAAACTGTCATCAACGATAAAGACCGCTCCTGTTCAGAAACCATTTTGGATCAAACGATGCTTTAAGCGGACCAACTTTTATAGCTCCGCTCGAAGTAAAAATTTTTGCTTTTGTGTTCATTTCAATCTCCTATTTTTGTATTGTTTTTCCGCTTTTTAGTATACACCAAACTCTCAATTTTGTCAATATTGTTTACGTTATTTCGCAAAAAAAACAATCGCTGATAATCTCCGCGTACGCGGAGATTATCAGCAGTGGATTTCGTGGCTAAAGCTTTTTCTTTTTTAACTCTAAAAATATGGCTATAAAAAAACCACGATAAAAAGAGGTGGGACAAAGAACAGTCGTTGGCAGAAAAAAACGATGCGCTGGAGGGCGCATCGCTTACAGATAAACATTGACCTAACAGATGTCTCCTAACTTCCGTTCATCGGAATTCAATATCCTGGCAGTTGACCTTTGCGAATATTGGAAACAAAAGCATCCCCAAAAAGGTTTATTTATCTGTTATAAGTATATATCTTTTTGTGCATTTTGTCAAGACTTTCAAGATTTTCATCCGCCAGCTGGCGGATTCTTTTTTGATACAAAAAGAAAGGGGTTCCATGGTATGGAACCCCCTATTTTATCTTCTTCTATTATATTCATCTCTGACAGATAAAGGAGGTTGCTCGTCCTTTACTGTACTATCATTATACACTAATAAAGATATTTGTCAAGCATTTTTCAAGATTCTCAAATTTTCTTTTTTGGACGTAAAAAATATGGCTCATTAAAGCCATATTTTATAACCATTCCAAAAATGACTTGTTTTATAACATATTCCACGCCTGCAACTCATCGCTCTCCTTTCCCCATTTCGCGCCGATGTCGGTTCGGTAAAACATATTTTGCAGAATGATGTTGTCTATCCGATGATAGACTTCTTTTCTGGCGCCTTCAACAGTTGTGTCCGAGCCGGTAACTACGAGCGCGTAGCCGGCTTCTCCGGTTAATTTCCAGTCGTTGTCAACGAGCTTTACGTCGCCAAGATGCACGCCGTTAAAATTCGGCTTTTTGAAAATAATCGAAGAGTCTTTGTACATTTTGAATTGCTCTTTGTCGTAATATGGGAACGGCGGGACGGCGACTACGACTCCGACCTGAAAGCCTTTGTGTGTTTTTAATTTGTAGTTCTCTCCTTTCGCGAGCGCGTACAAAAATTCTCCCCACGGGCTTTGTACTCCTTCTATCATGATACTGATCGTCGGATAACCGAACCGCGTCGTGAATTCCAGCGGATAAATTCCCTTTCCGTTTACAATGCAGTTGATGTCTATGCAGCCGACATATTTGCTTTCGCGGAGCTTATCGCGCATGCGGAAGAGTGTGGATTTGAAGAGATTGTTCGTGTCATCCCAATACATGAGCGTTCCCATTTCGCCCGTGTACGGCCCAATATCACCCGAGAACAATTTTTTGTGCTCAAAGTTGACGTTGATGGGATAAATAAAATCATCGCCGTTAAAGTAGGCACTAACAGCCACTTCAATGCCGGTGGCAAATCTCTGGAGCTGAAAATGTTTGATCTTTTTGGACCAGCTGTCTTTGTTGTGTTTTAAAACCGCGAGAATATCTTTGCCGTCTTCTTCTTGCCCGAGGAAAAGCAAACTTTTGAGATACCAGTCCAGCGTTTCTTCGCCGGACGGTTTGAACACGTACCGCATCGGATGCGTTTCTATGAATTTAATTCCTTCGTCAAAATTATCAAATTCCCAGTGAGGCAAAACGGTCATACCGGCTTTTTTCATTTCTTCTTGACCGAACTCGCGATCCATTTCCAATTTGTCGGCATACGTGCCGCCGCCGACGACGAGCTTTCCTTTCCGTCGAAGATCGTCCGCTAGCGCGCCGCGTCCGCAACTGTCAATCACAATAACATCCGCCCAATCAATAAAAGTGGCCCACTCGTCCACTTTCTCAACAAAACCATCCGCGATATCTTTTGAGCCGTTATCGCGAATATACATTTTTACTTCATTGCCTTCTTTTACCAATTGCCACGCGAGGTCAACCGCGAGCGCTTCAATGCTAATGAAAAGAAATTTTTTCGGTTCGGCGGTTTTTTTGTGGGCAGCCAAATGATGAGATATATCATCGGGAACTTCGCCGTCGTTTTGGTTTGTGTTATTTTGATTAGTCATAAAAATTTAAATGATTATTTAAAAGTATAATAAACCAATGAGGAAAAAATGCAACAAAGCTAAACAATATCCCGATCTTCCACAAGGTCTTTCCGCACTCTTTTGCGGATGAAATGCTCGACAACGAAAAAGAGAATAAGCCCGAGGAGAAGCGAAACCTCCGCAAAGCGAAGCGATCTTCTTATATAGACGAGCGATACACTCCCGAAATATCCCAAGCACCACACCGCCGGAAACCAGATTGCAATGGCCATAAGATCGTTTTTTATAAATTTGCGGAAGTTCATTTGAAACATTCCTGCGCGAACCAGCGTAGCGTGATGCGTACCGTACGCAAATTTGGTAAGCAAAAGCGTCCGAAACGGTCTATCCATAAGGTGCTCGTCTACCGGCTTCGCGAACCGATCCGCCCATGCTCTTATTTTCGGAAATTTTGAAATATAATTTCTTCCCAAAAAATACCACAAAATATCGCCGATGATGACGGATGCCGTTGCGATAACCGTCATATCGCCGATATCGAAAAATCCTTCGCTCGTCAGAAACGCCACCGTAAAGAGCGTCGCATCCCCCTCGAACATCATGCCGAAAAACGTCAGCGTATAGCCGAGTGGCCGCCATAACGTAAGATAAGAAAGGAATATCGAATGCATTTGTGTTTACCATTATAGAATACATCAAAATGTTCATTTTGTGGAGAGAATAACAAAACGCCGACAGAAAACTCCGCTACCTTGCTTGACATTTCACAAAATAAATGTAAAAGTGCAAACAGATTAATTATGTAATTTTATAACAAAAAGGAGGCCTAATGGCTCCGAAAAAACTTATCGCGTGTTTCTTATTCACGCTGTTCACTTCGTCGCCGGTTTTTGCCGGTCATGACTCCGAACCTATCTACAAAAAGGGCGATGCGGAATGTTCCATCTGGGGATATTCCAACGTCATCGGCGGTTCAAAACGAGATTTTATGGCGGATCAAATCCGCACGGAAACATCCTGCAAATACAAAAGTTTTTCATTCTTTATGGAAAACGATATTGCGGGATTGAACGATCGCATTCCAGCCAATTATATTACCCAAGCATGGGTCGGATATAATTTTGGCAAAGCGGGACTTTTCGGAAATATGTTTTCCGATACGACCATTCGGGCAGGTTCGCTCGTAACGGCGGCAAGACTTTACCAGCCAGCCGCATACGCGACGATACCCATTGAAGATCCGACTAACCCATTCCATCCTTATGGTTATGGCGTGCAAATTCAAACGAAAATTACGCCGAACCTGACTTTTGTCGGCGATATTACCGGAGCGACAGGTTTGCCGTTTGACAACCCGAGAAGATTTGAAGGAACGGAAACCTCTCAACGCTTAGCTTGGGACGCGGTTCATGATAAAGAAACCGGACGAACAAAACTGCAATTATCGCTATTCCATCAATGGAGCGCCGAAGCGGACAAGATCGGTTTCGGAGCAAAATATAGTCCGACGGAAAATTTGGAATTGTACGGCGGCGTATATCACATGGACGAACATGCTCCTTCCAAAAAACCGGGAGAAAGTAACGGCGGCTATGTTCTTGCCGATCAAAAAGTGTGGAGCATGAAAAACAACAAGCTTGACCTTCGCGTCATGGGCATGGTTGAAAAAACCACCGGCAAAGAGGACTACACCGGCGTGTCAGTCGGACCAAGTTTAGTGCTTCCCAAAAACGGCGGCTACGGACGGCTCACTGATTCTTCCGTAACGGTTGATTTGACTCACTCAAAAACAAGCATAGACGGCGGTCCGCAAATAAACGACAATGCGATCATGACCCGCTTTCGTATCTTCTTCTAATTTGTACCTTCCAAAGACCCGCGCCAATTGCGGGTCTTTTTTTATACAAAGCTGGATTTTCTCTCGAAACTTTGATAGTATTATCAGCACACAGACTTGGGCCTATGGTCTAGTGGTACGACGCGTCATTCGCATTGACGAAACGGGAGTCCGATTCTCCCTAGGTCCACAATTTGGATATCGCTCGCGCGGCTCGCTGGGCGAATGATGAAAACCTACGGTTTTCATACTTTCCCTTGTTTTTTTGTTTGTACCCTCTCATTTGACCAAACCACTATTTTCGTCTAATCTTTATGCAGACATAGCACTTAACGAGGAGGTACTTTGTTATGAAGCAACATGGTTTTTTACAGACATCTTCAGCGGTTGAAAAACAAGGCAAAG
>Ga0172379_10009561_pt1 | contig 11931 bp, 8 predicted proteins | sample GrowelOW334metaG_FD_119756 | JGI IMG/M metagenome (GOLD analysis project Ga0172379, IMG submission 119756) | Groundwater microbial communities from an aquifer near a municipal landfill in Southern Ontario, Canada - Groundwater well OW334 metaG | ecosystem: Environmental > Aquatic > Deep... | reverse complement strand
TGCATTGTGCCACATACGGGCTGTCAGAGCAAGTCCGGGCGTCCGCCAGACTTGATCTGGTCCACGATATTCTTCACTTTCTGGCTTTCGCCCCTGCGGCAGACCAGCACCGAGGGGGGCGACCCGTCGGCTCCCGAGCGGACAACGACGATGAGGTCATCGACTCCGCAAAGAGCCACTGGAAGGTCCGAATCCACCCAGCAGTTTGTTGACTCCACATTGAAAACAGGGGTGGCGGCGGGTGCGGCTGTGTCGGGGGCAGTGGACTGCGAAGCCTGCTGGGTGCGCTCCATATACTGGGCGTAATCGTCCCAACTGCCGATGTCTATCCAGTCGAAGCCCGCGGCAACCATAGCCGCGTCCCGTGTTTTTTCCGCCACCGCGTAGTCGATGGAAATGGGTTTGACCTTGGTATAAGCCTCCGTCAGGCCTTTCCAGCGGCCAAGTAGGATTATTCCATCCTGATCTTGACCCGCATCCGGGGCTGGGGCCTGAAGGGTTTCGAAGGGAGCAAGTGTCTCAGGGGAGGAGCGTCTGAATTCCGCGATCATGGCGTCTACGGAAAAGCCGAACATCCCTGAATTCCAATAGAATTTCCCGTTAGCGACATAGCTCTCTGCTGTCGCCCGATCCGGTTTTTCATGGAACGAGCTGAGCCGGAATAGTTTTGTGGCATGTCCAGTGGCAATGTCGGCTGCAAAATCCAGGGCTGTGCCGGCCTCAAGGTAACCGAAACCGGTTTCCGGATTTCGAGGCGGGACGCCAAAAACGACGAGCTTGCCCAGAGTCGCAGCCCTGTCGGCGGCTTCGGCATCGTCGCGGAAGCGATCGAGGGGACTTATTATATGGTCGCTGGTGAGGATGAGGGCACGCCGCCCCTCGCCGGCGCTTCGTTCGAGGTAGATGGCGGCGCAGGCGACTGCTGGGGCGGTATTCCGGGCGACAGGTTCCGGTATGACAACCACCCGGCTACGACGCGCGGGCGACAGCTTTTTGCATTCCCGCAATACATGCGCGACATGGGATGCTCCGGCGACGACGACGACTTTTCCCTCCGCGCCAGTCGCGCCTGTTGCCCGTGCCGGTCCGACAAAGCCTGCTATCCCCTCTGTTCCCACAGCTGGAGTAACCGTTTCCAGTAGGTAAAAAGCCCGCTCGAGAGAGGCCCCAAAAAAAGTGCCACCACCGGGTAGGAGAAGGAATTGTTTGGGAAGTCCTGAATTTGAGGCAGGCCAAAGCCGGGTTCCGGAACCGCCCGCCATGATGATGATATCTGTAAACATGGGCGTGATTATAGGCTTCATTGTCGCCGGTAGGCAAGGCGGATATAGTATATGGATATGGCGGCATGGACCCGCACTTTGGACAAGCGGGAGGACGAACGATGGCCAAAGGTGGCGAATGGTTCGAGGAAGAGGCCTTTTGGGATATGTTCGCGCCGGTCATGTTCGGCGCCGAACGCTGGGCAGAGGTCCCTGCGGTAGCCGACGGAATCCGGGTTCTCTCCGGGTTTGGTCCGAATGGCGGGCAGGGTCCGGTTACCCGAGTCGTTGATCTGTGCTGCGGCAGTGGCCGGATCGCCGTGGAATTGGCCGTACGCGGATACCGGGTAAGCGGCGTGGATATCACAGCCTCCTACCTGGAGGCGGCCCGCGAGAGCGCCCTGGACGAGGGTGTAGACCTGGAACTTGTGCACGCCGACGTACGCCAATTCGTGCGTCCCGCGCGATACGACCTTGCCCTCAACCTGTACATATCCTTTGGCTACTTCGACGACCCCGCAGACGACCTGCTCTTCGCCAAAAACACCTATGCTTCCCTGGTACCGGGCGGTGCCTTCATCATCGAGACCCTGGGCCGTGAACTCGCGATCCGCGACTTCACCCCCGGTGAGACCTTTGAGCGCGGAGGCTGGAACGTGACAACTTCCTTCGAATCCGTGGATTCCTGGGCCGGCCTGCGCAACCACTGGACCGTAACCCGTGGCACCGAACGCTTCGAGCGCAGCTTCGTCCAGCGCCTGTATTCCGCCTCCGATCTATCAGCCCTATTGCTGCAGGCAGGCTTCGGCTCGGTCGAGCTCTACGGCGAGTGGGACAAGTCACCCTACGACGACAAGGCCCGGGTGCTGATCGTGGTGGCGAGGAAGTAGGGGATGCCAGCCTCAAATCATTCAAATGGATTCAATACCGGGATCCCGAAGCCGTCAAAATCCCATACATCGCGCGTTGCCAATTTCAGTCCGTTTATGATATTGGTATCCGGCAGATATCTCATTCCCAATTTTCTCCGAACGGATCAGCCCTGTCCTTTCGCGGCGGAAGCTCCATTTCATCTTCAACTTCGATGTTTCGGCAGAAGTCCTTGTACAAGGTGTCCGATAGACGGAATCCACTCTGAATCGCTTCATTGATCAACACACGTGCTTGTTCCGTATCAAGCACACTTCGTTTTCTGAGTGCCAAGAGTATGCCTACAAGTCCGATAATCGTGATGCCCAGCGAACGGGCTATGTTCCGTCCTTTTTTTTCATCAATCAGTAAGGGCATGCCTTCCCTTGCCGCCAGCGCGATTGCTTCGCTCTCTCCTTGATCGAGTATGACCAAAAGGGAGTGGTAGAGATCGTCGTTCACCGCTTTCTGGATTGAAAAGAAAGGGTCATCCCAAACGGATACATCGTGATCGGCCTTGGTAGTGATTTCGGAAAATACCGTCGAAGGAATCCAAACGGAGGAAAAAAGGTGCTTCAGCAGGTTCTGCTGACCTGATTTTGCGAGAACGATCAATGCCGTGGCGTCGCTGACAAGGGGCATCATAAAGCCAAGGTTGCTATGGCATCAAGCTCCTCGTCTATACGGTAATCGGCGATTGGGATGTGGAGCCTGCCAAGGGTAATCATGACCTCCGCCCGGGTTTGACCGAAGCAGGCTGCGAGTTCGCCCAAACTCATATCACCATTGGAAAAAGCCTTCAAGGCGAGAAAATGTTTGAGCCCCTCATCTATCAGCATGGTATCGAATCCGACAGCGACACCAATTGGGGCACCATGCTTGGTAATGAGCGAATATTCCCCCGATTCAAACGCCTTCGTAAGGAGGGATGGATTGGTTTGAATGGCTTTAACACCAAATGTTTTCATACATTATACCCCTATGTAGGAGTATAATGTATGAAACGTATTGAAGCAAATCTTCTCTCTACTTTACCAGGATGAATTCCACACGGCGATTCTTCCACCAGTCGGCGCGTTCTTCCCATTTGACTACCGGCTGCGTACCGCCACGTCCCACTGCGGAGAGGCGGGGAGCGTCCACGCCGAACTCGACCAGCTTGGCAAGGACGGCTTTCGCCCGGCGTTCGCTGAGGGGCTGGAGTTCTTCCTTCTCCTCTTTCGCGGTGCGGGTTACGGGGTTCGCGTGTCCTTCCACCTTTACCTTGTAGTCCCTGAACTTGTTCAGTATCTGTGCGATGCGCTTGAGCACGCGTATGTTGTTGTCCACCGTATCCTGGGCCAGCCCCAGGAAGTCCGCCTCGTTTTCGCGGAAGATGATGGACGGTACCTTGATCTTGAGTATGTCGCCTTCGCGTATCACCAGGACGTCGACGCCTACGATGCCTTCCAGCTTGCGGGTGTTGCCCCAGGCGTCGGTGGCGGTGAAAAGCAGCGGATAGTCGGTGGCTGCCTGGACGAGTTCGCCCTTGTTGGACCTGCCGTCCCAGACTACCCGTTCAGCCGGAGCACCCCGGCCTTCGATGCGGTAGAAGGTGTTGAAGGGGGCCTGGGGTTCGCGTATCTCCAGGCTCCAGGTATCAATGGCAGACACGTCCTTTGCGCTTAGCGTGAATGTAAGCTCGTCTTCCACTCCGTCGTTGTCGGGGCTGAAATAGCGCGGATTCGTATCGACCGAGGGTACCGGCGCCGTGGCGTCCACCACGAAGGGACCCGCACTCGCGCTGGCAAGGTCGCCCTTGAGGTAGGCGACGGTTAATTGCGCGGAATATTTACCTTCCCGGAGGCCGCCCAAGGAATCCAGTCCGTTCCAGGTAAGGGTATCCGGCGGCATATCCGTCCGGGAACCCGGAGCGTCCTGTGTTCCAAGGGTGCGGCGAAGCATGCCATTTTCATCCAGTATGTCAAGCTTCCATGCCTCCATCCCTTCCTTCAGGGTAACCACCAGTCCGAAGCGCTGGGAATCGTAGAGTCCGTCACCGTTGGGCGACAAGCCTTGGGATGCGGCGGTTAGGAATGCCCTGGTTGTGCGATTGTCTACGGTGATGCCTTCGGCGGAGCTTTCGGTGTAGTTGCCTGCCGCATCGGTCGACCGTACCAAGAAACGGTAGCTTCCATTGGGTACTGTGTTGCCCGCGCTATCCTTTCCGTTCCAGGCGATGGTCGGAGCCGCCGACTTCCATTTCCAGCCGGCCAGTACTGCTCCGTTCCTGTTGAGCATGGTGGCTTCCCACTCATCATCCCCCGACGTTTTGATGGTTACCGGCAATTCATCCTTCCGCCTGTCGCCGTTGGGCGAGAAAAGCATGAAGGGGAAGGCCAGGTCCAGTTCCGGTGCCTTGGTGTCCAGCAAGAGGTTGTCCAGTGAATATTTCGAGCTGTTTTCGGCTTGATCGCTGGCTGTTACTACGTATGTATATATTCCATCATCACTGGCTTCACCTCTGTCGTTATTGCCGTCCCATTCCAGGTCGTCCGCGGAACCTTTCCAGTTCCAGGTTCGAATCGTATTCCCGGTGGGAGCCTGCATCTTGCCTTCCCACGTATCGTCGCCCAAGGCCTTTTGGCTTATCACCAGTTTATCTTTTCGCCCGTCCGCGTTCGGCGAGAAGGCCGGGTCGGTAACAGCCAGATCCATGATCGGCGCCTGCGTATCTACGACAAGGCCGGACACTACGGCTTTCTTGGAGTTTCCGGCGTTGTCCTTGCCTTCGGCCACAAACGAATACGTGCCGTCTGCTACAATGTTACCCGCAGAATCCTTTCCATCCCAGGTGAAATTAGCCGAGACGCCCTTCCAGGTCCAGGTTCGGACTGATATATCCTCGGAATTCTGCACCGACAGGGTCCACTCATCGTCACTGCCCTGCGACAACCGTTTGACTTCAAGGCTGTCCTTGCGCTTGTCTCCGTTTGGCGAGAAGTACTGATCGGCTACGGATATTTCGATCACCGGTGCAACCGTATCGACCATGAAAGGCGCGGAGGAGGCGGAGGGTTGGTTGCCCATGGCGTAGCGTAATTCCGCTTTGGCCGTGTAGCTCCCGTCCTTGACAGTCGAACCTCGGGAATCCTTGCCGTTCCATACGAGGGGGGCGGGTGCCGCGTTGGCTCCCTCAAAGGTCCGGATCGCCTGGCCGGCAGAATCAAGAATGTCGACGCGCCAGCTGTTGATGCCTTCGAGCAGCTTGGCTTGGGGGCTGATGGTGATTTCGTCCTTGTTTCCGTCGCCGTTGGGCGAGAAAGCCCGCTGGTCGACCACCACCAGCAAGGGGGTATTCTCCGTCGTCAGGATGAATGCCGGGGCGTTGGCCGATCCACGATTGCCCGCGCGGTCTGTAGCGGACAGGCGGTAGCCGTAAGTTCCGTCGGGAGAAAGCCGCCCGGCATCGTCCAGACCATCCCAGGCCAGGCTGGCGGAAGGTTTGCCGGTAAAGGTCCATAAGCGTACCGGTCTGCCATTTGATAGGATTTCCCCTACCCAGGTAACTTCCTCGCTCCCGTCCTGTACAAGATCCAGGATGTCCAGGTTACCGTCGCCGTTGGGGGAGAATACGGGGTTCTTGGCTTGTGCCATTGCGGTGGGAGCCGTCAGGTCGATGAAGAATTGAGGGGATAAGGCCGATGATATATAGCCGTTGCGGTATTCGACCGAGATCTTTCCCCGGTACTCTCCTTCGCGCAGTTTCTGGTCCTTATCGTCGGTTCCGGCAAAGGTCAGACGGTCGGGAGCGGTCCCCGTGCCCCTGAAACTCCTGAGTGCCCTGCCTTCCAGGTCTACCAGCTCGACCGACCAGGCTTCGGCGGCGGTCGCTTGCTGTACGCTGGTGACTACGGGGAGCTCGTCCAGAACACCGTCGCCGTTGGGTGAATAGTATCCATGGGCTATTGAAAGGGCGACCACAGGTTTGGACGTATCTACGATTATGCCTGCCATCGAGGCCGACGCGCTGTTTCCCGCGCGGTCCTTGGCACCTATACTGTAGCGGTACACCCCATCCGGTACGATGCGTCCCGAATCGTCGCTGCCGTCCCAGACGAACTCAGGGGGAGCCATCCCCTCCCAGCTCAGGTTTCGGACCGTCTTTCCTGTGCTGTCCTGAATGGTCGCCACCCACCTGTCTTCCCTGCTGCCGGTCTGGCTGATGGTGAAGCTGTCCTTGCGCTTGTCCCCGTCGGGGGAGAAGGTGCGCAGGTTTTCGGAACCGGGGCGGAGGACGCTCACTACGGGAGTGCTCACATCGATGTTGAAGAGCGGCGATTTGGCCTTGGCTTCGTAGCCGTTCCGGTAGCGGGCGGTCAGATTGCCCTGGTAGGAACCTTCCTCTACCGGAGTCCCGTTATCAGCCTTGCCGTCAAAGACTACCCGTACGGGAATGTCCGCTCCCCCGGTAAAGCTCCGGCGTACTGTGTCTGAGGAATTTCTGACCTCGATGGTCCAGGAGACTAGTCCTTCCGTGATCGGAACGCCCGGGCTGAAGGCCAGCTCGTCCTGGATGCCATCGCCGTTGGGCGAGAAGTCCGAGCCGTCGATCAACAAGCCCACCGGGGGACGTTCGGTGTTAAGGATGATGTTTTCAATGAGCGCGCTGCCCTGGTTGAACGCCCGGTCGGTGGCTTCGATACGGTACTTGTACACACCATCGGGGACAACGAGTTCTGCGTTGTCCTTGCCGTTCCATTCCAGATCGGAGGGAGTCGCATTCTCAAATATGAAGTTGCGGACCGTATTCCCGGCCGAGTCCTGGACAACAACTTCCCACAAGTCTTCCACGGAACCCGACTGCGCGATGGGATAGCTATCCTTGCTGCTGTCGCCGTCCGGAGAAAATATGCGGAGACCTTCGATTTCCGGTCCCGACACTTCTACCTTGGGCGGGGTATTGTCGACGAATACCTCGAACATGTCGGTGGAGGCCTGATTGCCATTATCGTCTTTCGCTTCTATGTGGAACAGGTAGCGTCCGTCGGCAACTACGGCGCCGCCTTCGTCCACTCCGTCCCAACGCAGGCTCGGGGGCACTTCAACCCCGGATTTGACATCCAGTATGCGCGCCACGATATCCCTGAAACCTTCATTTTCGGGACGCCGGTCCTTATTGCGCAGTAGTCTGACCGTTTCGCCTTTCTCGTTCCCGACAATGAAGACCCATTCGGCTACATAGCGCTTATCCGTGATGGAAAGCTCGAATTCCAGGGCATCCGCCTTGCCGTCGTTGTTGGGGGAAATCCATATTGGTTTTGGGTACGTGACAGAAATTTTAGGGGGAATTCGGTCCACCACGCCGAGCACAACCGTCGCCCCGGTGCCGAATGCCCAAATATCGTCGTATAGGGGCCTTGCCGAAAGGTTTGTCCGCACTTCGCCCTCGGTAGCTTCCTTCTCACCCGCCAGGGTAAAGTTCATGCTGAGCCCGAAAGAAGGGATGGGAGAGGCAGCTTTGCCGTCCAGCGCTTCGACCAGGTTGAATCCGACAGAGGAGCCAATGCTGGCCAAACCCAGGATATCCGCCTGCAGTCCTAGCTTGCCGCTGAGATTGGTGAAGCCGGGAAAACCGAGTTCCGAAGCAAGCCCCAACTTGAAGGCATCGACTTTGCCTTCCTTGCCGGCGACCCGAACCAGATCGAACGCAACTCCCAGCTTTGGCGTAAAGGCCGAAGGTGCCCAACCTTTTCCCATGCCGCCCAAAGTCGCGGCCCAGTAAAAATCCTTCATGAAGGAAATATCACCCAGTCCCTGGCGCATTCCCAGATCCAGGCCAACTGACCAATCGGTGCCCACAGCGGCGCCGAGTCCGACTCCCATGGTGAGACTGGGGTACACTTCCTTGGCCGCAGACAGATTCAGGCCGACACCGGTGCCGATGGGGTAGGATTCAAATGGCGAGTTGAGCAGGCGCAAGGATCCCGAAAAGACACCATATCTCGTGGGTAGGATTCCGCCCAGATTGACCGCGTGGCCAAAGCCGTTCTCGCTCCCCAAACCCGGAAGTAGGGTGTAACCTCCGTCCAGTACGATGCGCTGTTCTGCGCCGTTCGCCGCCGGATTCACCGCATCTGCCTGCGCGTTACCCGTTGCGGTAATGAATGCGCCGCTTCCGATGAACTCCGGTGAGTACAAATCTTCCACCGAATTGGCACCCCGGGGCACAGTCTGTGCGAAAAGTGACGTGCAAGCGAGGATGGAAGATATACAAAGGGCGCTTATTTTGCGAACTGGACAGGGAGAACCCATGGAATGACCTCCGGAGACGAAAGCAACTAGTGTCAAGTATAACAAAATTCGGTAGTTTTCGGTACATAATGAAACCCAAGCGTTCGACTTTTTTTTGACCAGACCGACATCATCGGCTAGAATTCATCAATAGTCATACCCAGTACGATATAAGGAGCGAGCCATGGCACACGATACTTCCGAGCTGCTGAAGGGCAAATCCATCTACCAGATCTTCATCCGGAACCATTGCGCGAAGGGTACCTTCGACGCTGCCCTGCCTTCGCTGGTTGCCGTAAAAAAGATGGGTTTCGACTTCGTCTATCTTACCCCCGTACATCCATCGGGTAAGGTGGCCCGGAAAGGTACGTTGGGCAGTCCCTACGCCATCTCCGATTACCGGGCTGTGGATCCGGCCTTGGGCGGGGTAGCTGGTTTTCGCCGTTTCATCGATGCCACCCACAAGGAAGGGCTTAAAATCATCATTGACGTGGTCTACAATCATACCAGCCCCGATTCGGTTCTCGTAAAGGAACATCCGGAATGGTTCTGGAAGGGCGCGGACGGGAAGCCAGGACCACGGGTGGCCGATTGGAGTGATGTGGTGGACCTGGACTATTCCATCGAGGCACTGTGGGATTACCAGATTGAAACCCTGGAAAAGTGGGTGCGCTTTGGGGTGGACGGTTTCCGTTGCGATGTCGCCAGCCTGGTTCCTGTGGATTTCTGGGTGGAAGCCCGCCGCCGCATCGCCGCCTTGCCGCGTCATGCCGGTTCGGGTGCCAGACCCTGCCTGTGGTTGGCAGAAAGCGTCCATAAGGAATTTGTGGCCACCATGCGGTCCAAGGGCTTTTACGCCGCCAGCGACGCAGAGTTGCACCAGGCATTCGACTTGACCTACGACTACGACAGCCGCCACGAACTGGATGGGGCATGGGCCGGGAGTCTCCCCCTTTCCGCGTATCTGCACCACCTGGGTCTGCAGGCCTGCATGTACCCCGCAACGGCCATAAAGGCCCGTTTTCTTGAAAACCACGACCAGCCGCGCATCGCCGGACGGGTAGGCCTCGGGGCGCGCCTGCGGAACTGGACGGTCTTCGCCATGTTGTTGGACGGAACCTTCTTCGCTTACGCCGGGCAGGAGCGGGGTATCGCTAATACTCCCAGCCTTTTCAACCGTGACCCGGTGGACTGGAAATCCGGCGAGGATGCCTTCGAAGCCTGGTTCGGTGCTGCCCACCGGGCAACCAAGGCGGTGCGCAAGCGGGAACCAGGTTTTGCCGCCAGGGAAATCGCCGCTGGGGTGGTGCTGCTCGAAAGGACCGGCGGGACACGTCCGGTTCGTGCCCTGCTCAACCTGGACGGCCGGTCGGGCACGATACATCTACCAGCCCCACTCGGGGGACGGGATATCCTGACCAGGAAGCGGGTGTCGCTTGAGGGGACGGTTGCCCTGTGCGTGGAACCCCTGGTCGTCGAACTGGAATAGCCTGGAGGTTGGCACGTCCGCACGCGGATGAAAGAATCGGAAAAAATAGGCTCCACAAAAAAAGGCACCGGGAAACTGCCGCGACTGGTGTCTTGAACACCAACCACACAGTATCCCGGTGCCACCGGTAGAGGAATGCTTTTGCCTCAGCAGTGGTAGCAGAGTACGGGTTTGCGCGCGGCCGCTGTTTCGTCCAGACGACCTATGGGCGTGTCGTGGGGCGCCTCGTGAAGGAATTCCGGGTTGTTGCGGGCTTCTTCCGCTATTTTGAGCAGAACTTGCGCGAAGGCTTCCAGGGTTTCCTTCGATTCCGTCTCCGTGGGCTCCACCATCAAGGCTTCCTTGACGATGAGGGGGAAATAGATAGTCGGCGGATGGTATCCGTAGTCGATAAGGCGCTTCGCGACGTCCAGGGTGTGGATGCCGGGTGCGAGCTCTCCCGATGAGACGAACTCGTGCATGGAGCGCCGGCCCTTTCCGTAGGCTACCGGGTATTCGTGTTCCACCAGGGAGCGCAGGTAATTCGCGTTGAGTACCGCGTTTTCCGCCACCCTCCGCAGTCCGTCAGCTCCCAACAGCCTGATATACGCGTGGGTGCGCACCAATACGCCGAAGTTGCCGTGGAAGGCTTTCATCCGGCCTATGGATTTTGACGGTGTCATGAACGTGAAACCCTCGCTGGATTTGACCGCCACCGGTCCTGGCAGGAAATCCACCAGAGCCGAGCCTACGCCCACCGCGCCAGCTCCTGGTCCGCCGCCGCCGTGGGGCGTGGAGAAGGTTTTGTGCAGGTTCAGGTGCATCACATCGAAACCCACTTCCGCGGGTTTGAGCACCCCTACCAGGGCGTTCATGTTGGCGCCATCACCGTACACGAGTCCGCCAGCGGCGTGCACCATGCGCACGATCTCGACTATGTTCCTCTCGAAAAGGCCGAGGGTGCTGGGATTGGTGATCATGAGCCCTGCGACGGTCTTGCCGTCGTCCTGGGCGCAGGCTGCGCGCAGGGCTTCCAGGTCCACACCGCCGGAGGCGTCGCTGGGGATGGTCTGGGCGACAAGCCCGGCCATGGCGCAGGATGCCGGGTTCGTGCCGTGGGCTGAATCGGGGATGAGGATGCGTACCCGTTCGGGTTGACCCCGGGCGATGAGGCAGGCTCGCATCATGAAGACCCCAGCCAGCTCGCCGTGGGCACCGGCCGCAGGTTGCAGCGTCACGGCGGCAAAGCCGGTTACTGCCTTGAGTTCTTCCTGGAGCTCGTACAACAGGCCGATTGCACCCTGGTTCATGCTTTCCGGTGCCAGCGGATGGCTGCGGCGGAAACCACCCAGGGAAGCCGCGGCTTCGTTCATCTTGGGGTTGTACTTCATTGTGCAGGACCCCAGGGGATAGAACTGGCCGTCTATGGAATAGTTCTGTTGGGACAATAGCGTGAAATGGCGAACGACGGACAATTCGTCCATCTCCGGCAAGGCAAGGGAAGGCCGCAGGAGATCAGCCGGGATGGTGGTTTCCGGCACGTCGAGCCTGGGCAGTACCGCGCCGGTACGGCCGGGAACGCTCGAATCCTTCAGCAGGGGAACTGAGGGGTGGATCATACCGATGCCTCCCTGAGGGCGACCGCCAGACCGTCGATGTCCGCGCGGGAGTTCATTTCAGTGACGCACACCAGCAGTTCGTGGGTACGTTTGGGGTCGTAACGGGAAAGGGGCAACCCCGGCACGATACGTTGCCTGTACAGCTTCTCCGCCAGTTTTTCGGCGGCGATGGGGGTGCGCACCAGGAACTCCTTGAAGAAGGGACCGTCCGCGACGGTAAAGCCTTTGATCGCCGCGATCTTTTCGGCCGCGTAGTGCGCGCGGTGCCAGCAGAGTTCCGCGGCACGTTTCATGCCCGCCTTTCCCATGACGGCCAGGTGGATGCAGGCGCGGAGCGTGGAAAGCCCCTGGTTCGAGCAGATGTTGGAGACGGCTTTCTCGCGTCGTATGTGCTGTTCCC
>Ga0172379_10009560_pt1 | contig 11932 bp, 15 predicted proteins | sample GrowelOW334metaG_FD_119756 | JGI IMG/M metagenome (GOLD analysis project Ga0172379, IMG submission 119756) | Groundwater microbial communities from an aquifer near a municipal landfill in Southern Ontario, Canada - Groundwater well OW334 metaG | ecosystem: Environmental > Aquatic > Deep... | reverse complement strand
CGAAAAGGGCAAGCGGCGCTCGCTCTTCAGATAGGCGCGGATGCCGGGCAGATCGGCGACGAGATCGTGGATGCGGATCAAGCCGGGATACGCAGACTCGAGCGCGGCCATGCGCTTGGGGAACATGTAGCGCAGCCCCTCGACCAACTGGAACAGCGAGGTGTCGGCATAGGTCCAGTGATGGTCGATCAGCCATTCGCCCGAACCGCTATTGGCCGCCTGTTCGAAGTGATCGAGGAATTTGGGCATACGCTCCTCGCGGAACACCCTGGCTACCGCGAGCGCGGTGTCCTTCTGCGCCTCATAGGTCAGCGACCCGGCGACCGGGTGGTGGACGCTGTGGACCTCGGTGACCATGTCGGCGATCGTCAATTGCAACTGGTTGAGCCACAACCGGTCGGCAATACGCGATGCGCCGACCTGGTGATGGTCGCCGAGAAAAAGCAGGATGTTGGCGACCTGCGCGATCACCATGCCGTCGAGTTCGAGATAGGGTGGAGCGAAGGGCCCGCGCTTGGTGGCATGTTCGGCCATATTGGCGACCAGGGCATCCGCACCTTTGACGCGTCCGCATTCGACATAGGCAACCCCTGCGGCCTCCAGCGCAAGCCGGATAAATTCGCCCCGGCCCTGGATTCCGGGCCAATACCACAGACCGTAGCGCATCGCTTATTCTCCCGGAGCCCGGGCGCGGATCGCGAGGGCGTGGATGCGGTCCCGCAGCAGGTCCGCCAGCGCCTGATTGACCAGACGCTGCCGCCCAACGCGCGACAGGCCGACAAAGGCCCCGGATTCAACCGTGACCGTGAAGTGCGATTCGCCCGTGCCGTCGTCGCCGAGATGTCCGGCATGTTGCGCGCTGTCGTTGGAGACATCGAGCGCGCTCGGGGAGAGGGCAGCGACGAGACGATCGCGAATCTCGTCGACGATCGGGCGCGGAATCGGATGGGGGGCGGTGGCAGGGTCTGTCATCGCGCCTATATAGACCGCTTTTGCATTTGAGGGAGCCGCGTGGCCCGCGACGACGACAAGAAAGATGGCGCGAGAGAGCGGCCTGCCCCGCGCTTCCACGGACGCGTGGAGGGAAGCGGGCGCGTGTGCGAGGAACCGGGCTGCGATGAGGCCGGTGAATTTCGCGCGCCGGCCGGCGACGGATCACGCTTCGGCGCGGATGGCCCGCGTGGCTATCGCTGGTTCTGCCTCGACCATGTCCGCGCCTTCAACGCGCGCTACAATTTCTTCAGCGGTATGAGCCCCGAGGAAATCCACGCGCAACAGCGCCCGTTCGCCGGATGGGAGCGCGAGACGCGCGCCTTCGCGCATTCGGGTGGCGACGTGCCGCCGAAATGGTCCGATTTCAGCGATCCGCTCGACGCGATCGGCGCGCGTTTCCGGCGCAAGATGGAGCCCGAGCGCAAGGACGGGCGGCCTTTGTCGGAGGTCGACCGGCGTTCGCTCAAGGTGTTGGGGCTCGCCCCCGATGTCGACCGGCGGGGTTTGCGCGAACGCTATGCCGAATTGGTGCGCAAATATCACCCCGATCGCAATGGCGGTGACCGTAGTTTCGAGAGCAAGCTGCAGGACGTGATCGCAGCCTACACGCAATTGAAGGGGGCTGCGGCGTTCGCGTGACGCGCCTCGCCCCGCGTCACGCGATCCGCCGGGCGACCTCCTCCAATTGCGCCGCGACCGTGCCCCAGCCTTCGGTAAAGCCCATCGCCTCGTGCTCCGCTTTGGCTTCGGCGCTCCAGTGACGCGCGCTGGCGGTGTAGCGCGTCTTGCCGTCCTCCTCGCTGAATTCCAGAATGCCGACGATGAACGGCCCGACCGGATGCCAGCCGTGGGTGAAGGCGTCGGTAAAGACGATCCGCTCCATCGGCACGATTTCGAGGAAGACGCCTTCCTGCGGCGATTTCTCGCCATTCGGCCCGCGCATGATCATCGCCGAGCGGCCACCGGGGCGCAGATCCTGTTCAACGATCTCGACCGTCCAGGGTTTGGGGCACCACCATTCGGCGAGATGATCGGTCCATGCCCGCCACACCGCCTCGCGCGGGGCATCGATCAGGCGGGTGATGCGCAACTCATGCAATGCGCTCGGGGGAGGGGGGCAACTCGCCATGCGTTTATCCTTGTATGGCCGCTTCGATGGCGGCGATGTCGATCTTGCGCATCGTCATCATCGCTTCAAAGCCGCGCTTTGCCGCCGCAGGATCGGGGTTGGACAGCGCCGCCATCAGCGTGCGCGGGGTGATTTGCCAGGACAGGCCCCATCTGTCCTGACACCAGCCGCACGCGTTTTCGCTGCCGCCATTGCCCACAATGGCGTCCCAATAGCGGTCGGTCTCTTCCTGCGTGTCGGTATAGACCATGAACGACACCGCGTTGCTGTGCGGATACCCCGGCCCGCCGTTGAGGCCGAGGAACGCCATGCCGCAGACGGTAAATTCCACCGTGAGCACGTCGCCCTTATGTCCGGCAGGATAATCGCCCGGCGCGCAGTGGACCGCATCGACGCGGCTGTCGGGAAAGGTCGCGGCGTAGAAGGTTGCGGCGTCCTCGGCGGTGCCGTCATACCAGATGCAGGGGACGATCTTGGTCATGCGCTTGCGGCCTCACCCGGTCCGACCACGCCGAAGACGACGCCGTGCGGATCGCTCGCGACGATGATGCGGTCGCCGCCGGGGACCTCGATCGGCCCCATCATCACGCTGCCGCTCGCCTCGGTCACCTTGGCTGCCGCTGCCTCGATATCGGGGGCGCGGAAATAGAAGCGCCAGCCGGGCGGCGGCCCCGAGCCGTCATGCCGCATCGTCGCACCGAAGGTCTGGTCGCCGACCGCGATGAAGCGATATTCGCCCATTGGCCCCATTGGCATCACGTCGGGATAATTCCAGCCGAAGACGCTGCGGTAAAAGGCGTCGCCGGAGTCCTGGTCGGGCGTAATCAACTCGTTCCAGTTGCACTTGCCCATGCCGGTGCGCTCATAGGCGGTGCTGCTCTCGTCGCTCTCGCCGCGCATGATGTAGAAGGGAATGCCTTGCGGATCGGTGATAACGGCCATGCGACCGACACCCGGCATGGTCCACGGGCCCATCAGCACCGTACCGCCCGCAGCCTTGATCGCTTCGGCGCTCGCGTCGGCGTCGTCCACGCCGATATAGAACAGCCAACCGGCTTTGGCCCCGCCAGCCTGCATTTCGGGGGTAAGCCGCATGATCCCGCCAACCGCGCCATGCCCGGTTTCGATGATACGGTAATCCATTGCAGGGGTGGGTTCGGCAATCGTCCAGCCAAGGACGTGATCGTAAAACGCCTTCGAGGCGACCGGATCGGCGCTCTGCAATTCATACCAGATCGGCGTGCCGTGGGGGTTGGTCATATCTCGCTCCTCTCGTGTCGGGTCAGGCGCTTGTCTCGGCAAGGGTTGGGTCCGTTTCCCCTCCGGCGTGCGTCGGGTCCATCCAGAACGGCCCGAGCCCGTGGCCGTCGGGATCCTCGATCCCGCGCGAATACAGGAAGCCCAGATCCTCGGCGCCGTGCGCCTCGTGTCCCCCGGCGGCGAGCGCCCTGGCCGCAAAGGCATCAACCTCTTCGCGCGTATCGAAAGGCAAAGCGAACAGCGCGCCGCTGGTCGTCTTTGCGTCGATAATCGTCTTGGGCGTGAAGCCTTGGTAGAAAGCATGGCCAAGCAGCATGAAGCTGATCGTATCCGACCAGATCATCGCCGAGGCGGCGTCGTTCGAGAAGCGCGCATCCCGGATGCAACCGATCGCTTCGTAAAAGGCAGTGGACGCCGCAACGTCGGCGACGGGCAAGTTGATGAAGACGGCCTTGGCCACGGCACACCTCTCTTTTTTTGCGACTCGCTGTTTGAGTTTGATGCCGCGTTAAGTTACATAAAACAACCATGAAGTTAGAAAAAGTGACCAATAGCGCGCCCGGCGTGACGAAGCGTTGGTATGACGATGCCTGTGGAACCGCGCTCGCGCTCGAATTTGTCGGGGAGCGCTGGTCACTGCTGATTATCCGTGAATTGCTGCTGGGGCCACGGCGCTTCGGCGAAATTCGAAGCGGCTTGCCGGGACTGAGCGCCAATGTGTTGACGCAGCGCCTGCAGGGGCTCGAAGCAGCGGGGGTGTTGACGCGCGAGACGCTGCCGCCGCCTGCCAATGTCCAGGTCTATGCGCTGACTCCGTGGGGGTATGAGGCCGAGCCGATCGTGATGGCGCTCGGGCGCTGGGCGTTGCGCTCGCCCGCGCATGATCCGTCGCTGCCCTTTTCGCGCGTCGCCCTGATGCTTGCGCTGCGAATGCTGTTTCACCCCGAGCGCGCCCACGCGTTCAGTGGCACGGTCGGCTTCGTGCTCGGTCGGGAACGCTACGGCGCGCGGATCGCGGATGGGGTGCTGTCGGTCTGCCGGGGCGAACGGGCGGATGCCGATGCGACGCTTGCCGGCGAACCCAACGCCTTTCTGCCCGCGCTGTTCGGCACGACGCCGCTCGAGGAGGTGGTGTCGTGGGGGCGGCTGGTGGTCAGCGGCGATGTTGCGCTCGCCGCGCGCTTCTGCACATTGTTCGAACTGCCGCCCAAGATCGGATGAAACTCACGTCTCGACTTCGCGCGATACGAACGGCTAGGGAGGGCGTAACCACCTTGCAGAGCATTCAGCAATGACCACGATTCCGAACACCCAGCCCGACAGTCGCGAGACCACGATCCTCGACGCGCCCGACCAGATGAAGAAGGTCCGCGACCTGTTCGGGATCGATTCGGACATGGAAGTCCCGGCGTTCAGCGAAGCCGATGAACGCGTGCCCGATCTCGACCCGACCTATGTGTTCGACAAGGACACTACGCTCGCGATTTGCGCAGGCTTTGCGCACAACCGCCGCGTGATGGTGCAGGGCTATCACGGCACCGGCAAATCGACGCATATCGAACAGGTTGCCGCGCGATTGAACTGGCCGTGCATCCGCATCAACCTCGACGCGCATATCAGCCGCATCGATTTGATCGGGCGCGATGCGATCGTGCTGAAGGATGGGCAGCAAGTCACCGAATTCCGCGAGGGGCTGCTGCCCTGGGCGTTGCAGACGCCGACGGCGTTGGTGTTCGACGAATATGATGCGGGCCGCCCCGACGTGATGTTCGTGATCCAGCGCGTGCTGGAAACCGAGGGCAAGTTGACGCTGCTCGACCAGAACCGCGTGATCCGCCCCAACCCCTATTTCCGCCTGTTCGCCACCGCCAATACGGTGGGGTTGGGTGATACCTCGGGCCTGTATCATGGCACGCAGCAGATCAACCAGGGCCAGATGGACCGCTGGAACATCGTCGTCACGCTCAACTATCTGCCCGCCGCGGTCGAGGCGCGGATCGTGCTCGCCAAATCGGGCGAATATGACCAGCCCGAGGGCAAGAAACAGGTCGAGAATATGGTGCGCGTGGCGGATTTGACGCGGCGCGGCTTCATCAACGGCGACATTTCGACCGTGATGAGCCCGCGCACCGTCATCACCTGGGCGCAGAACACGCTGATCTTCGGCGATGTCGGCTTTGCCTTCCGCCTGTCCTTCCTCAACAAGTGCGATGAAACCGAGCGTAGCCTGGTGGCGGAATATTATCAGCGCGTGTTCGGCAAGGATCTGCCCGAAAGCGTGGTGGCGCAGTGATGCTCGCGCTGCTCCTGCTCCAGGCGGCAGCGCCCGCCCCCGCCGCCGCGCCGGTCAGCGCACCCTGGGCGGTGCAGACTCACGCCAATGGCGGAAATACCTCAACGTCGAGTTCGGCGTGGTCGACCGACGCCAAGGCGCGTTTTGTCGTGCGCTGCGATGTGACCAACGAGAAGATCGTGTCGCTCCAGTTCATCCCCAAGCCCGGCTTTGCGGCGGCCTTGCCGCGCCCGGTGTCGATCAATGTCGATGATGGCGGCTGGCTTGGCACCAACTGGCAATTTCCCGGTACGGGTGCCTTCATCAGCAACGATGTGATCGTCAGCAATCTGGCGGTGACGATTGCGCACGGAAAGTCGATCCGTGTCCGCGTGATCGATCCCGAAGAAAAGGTGGTTGAGGCGCAGTTCGTCGGGCCGGGCGAAGCGCCGATCCGGCAAGTGTTGTCGGCCTGTGGCTATGAATTTGGCAAGGCCCCGCCGCGCGTGCCCGCCACCACCGCCACCGCAGCTCCGGCCAATCCCGACGCGACAGACGAATAACGCCGCCGTTCGAAAGGAACGATCGCCGATGACCGATTTCACGCTGGGGCGTCTCAACCATGTCGGGGTGGCGACCCCCTCGATCGAGCGTTCGATTGCGCTGTATCGCGATGTATTGGGCGCAACCCGTATCGGCGAGCCATTCGATTTGCCCGCACAGGGCGTGAAAGTGTGTTTCATCGACACGCCCAACACGCAGATCGAATTGATCGAGCCGTATGACGACAACTCGCCGATTGCGGGCTTTTTGCGCAAGAACCCGGCGGGTGGACAACATCATGTCTGTTTCGAAGTGCCCGAAATCCATGCGGCGGTCGCTGCGCTGAAGGCGAAGGGCGCGACGATTCTGGGCGAACCGCGCATCGGCGCGCACGGTACGCCGATCGTCTTCGTCCACCCCAAGGATATGGGCGGCGTGCTGGTCGAACTGATGGAGACGCCAAACAACGGCCATTGATACCTTGGCACCGCGTTGTGCCGGGGACAGGAGAGGAATGCCATGAGCTATACGATGATCGAGGCCGACCGGCGCGGCGATGTGCTGGTGCTGACGCTCAACCGGCCCGAGCGGCTGAACGCCGCTCCGCCTGAGATGTTCGTGGAATTGCGGAGCGCGCTCGGCACGCTCGACGGCGCCCGCGCGGTGCTCATCACGGCGGCAGGGCGAGGGTTTTGCTCGGGCGCGGATGTCGCGGGTGGCGCTTTGGGCAGCGAGGATCCGGGCAACGCCACCTTCAAGGCGCTGACCGAGGCGTATAACCCGACGATTGCGGCGCTTGCCGAACTCAGCGTTCCGGTGGTTAGCGCGGTACGCGGGCCGGCGGCAGGGATCGGGTGCAGCCTGGCGCTCGCCGCCGATTTCTGCGTGGGCTCCGAGACGGCCTATTTCCTGCAGGCGTTCGTCAATATCGGGCTGGTGCCCGACGGCGGCGCGAGCTGGATGTTGCCGCGCCTGATTGGGCGCGCGCGGGCGACCGAGATGATGCTGCTGGGCGAGCGCGTCACGGCAGCCAAGGCGCTCGACTGGGGCATGATCCACAAGGTTGTCGGCGACGACGCGCTCGAGGCGGAGGCGTTCGCGCTCGCCGAGCGGCTGGCGGCGGGGCCGACCGTTGCGCTGGGGTTGATGCGACGGCAAATCCGCCATGCCTATGAGGTCGATTATGCCACCGCGATGCTGCAAGAGGCCGAAAACCAGCGCACGGTGCGTGGTAGCGCGGATTCGATGGAGGGGGGCATCGCCTTTCTGCAAAAGCGCAAGCCGGTGTTCAAAGGGGCTTGAGTAAAGGGCGCTTCAGCCGGGTCTCGACTTGGCGGCCTGCCCGGGTCTAGGGGGAACGGCATGACCGAGAAACCGACGCTGGACGACTGGCAGGCGGCTGCCGCAAAAGAGGTTAAGGGAAAAGACCTTAGCTGGCACACGCCCGAGGGAATTGCGGTCAAGCCGCTCTATACCGCAGCCGATGTGGAAGGGATCGATCCGGGCCTGCCCGGCTTCGCCCCGTTCACGCGCGGCGTGCGTGCGAGCATGTATGCAGGCCGTCCGTGGACGATCCGCCAATATGCGGGGTTCTCGACCGCCGAGGCCTCCAACGCCTTTTACCGGCGCAATCTCGCCGCCGGGCAGAAGGGGCTGTCGGTCGCGTTCGATCTGGCGACGCATCGCGGGTACGATAGCGACCATCCGCGCGTGACCGGCGATGTCGGCAAAGCGGGCGTGGCGATCGACACGATCGACGACATGAAGATCCTGTTCGACGGCATTCCGCTCGACAAGATGTCGGTCTCGATGACGATGAACGGTGCGGTGATCCCGATCCTCGCTTTCTTCATCGTCGCGGGCGAGGAGCAGGGGGTGCGGCAGGATCAGCTCGACGGCACGATCCAGAACGATATCCTCAAGGAGTTCATGGTCCGCAACACCTATATCTATCCGCCTGCGCCCTCGATGCGGATCATTTCGGACATTATTGGCTACACCTCGGCGCATATGCCGAAGTTCAACTCGATCTCGATCTCCGGCTATCACATGCAGGAAGCCGGGGCGACGCAGTTGCAGGAACTCGCCTTCACCATTGCCGACGGGCGCGAATATGCGAAAGCCGCGATGGCAAGCGGGCTCGATCTCGACGTTTTCGCGGGCCGACTCTCGTTCTTTTTCGCGATCGGCATGAACTTCTTCATGGAAGTCGCCAAATTGCGCGCTGCGCGCAAACTCTGGCACCGCGTGATGACCGATCTTGGCGCGAAGGACGAGCGTTCGAAGATGCTGCGCACGCATTGCCAGACGTCGGGCGTGTCGCTGACCGAGCAGGACCCGTATAACAATGTGATCCGCACCACTGTCGAGGCGATGGCGGCGATGCTTGGGGGGACGCAGAGCCTTCACACCAATGCGCTGGACGAGGCGATCGCGCTGCCAACCGATTTTTCCGCGAGAATCGCGCGCAACACGCAGATCGTGCTGCAGGAAGAGACGGGGATGACCAAGGTCGTCGATCCGCTCGGCGGCAGTTATTATATCGAGAGCCTGACCGAGGAACTGGTCGATAAGGCGTGGGAGATCATCGAGCGCGTCGAGGCCGAGGGCGGCATGGCGCAAGCGGTCGCGGCGGGCTGGCCCAAGGCGATGATCGAGGAAGCGTCGGCTGCGCGCGCCGCGCGGGTCGACAAGGGCGAGGACGTCATTGTCGGGGTCAACAAGTATAAGCTCGCCGAGCAGGACCCGATCGACATTCTCGACGTCGATAACGTGGCGGTACGCGAGGCGCAGATCGCACGGATTGCGAAGGTGAAGGCCGGGCGCGATGAGGCGAAGTGCCAGGCGGCGCTCGACGCGTTGCGCGAGGGGGCGCGGGGCACGACGAATGTGCTCGCGCTCGCGGTCGAATGCGCGCGCCAGCGCGCGACACTTGGCGAGATTTCCTCGGCGATGGAGGATGTGTTCGGGCGCTACGACACCGTGCCGACGCCGGTTTCGGGCATTTACGGCGGCGCGCATGAATTTGACGCGGCGTGGCAGGGGCTGAAAGAGGGCGTCGTTTCGCTGGAGACGCGCAATGGCCGCAAGCCCCGGATGCTGGTCGCCAAGATGGGGCAGGACGGGCATGACCGGGGTGCGAATCTGGTGTCGTCGGCATCCGGCGATCTTGGTTTCGATGTCGTGCCGGGTCCGCTGTTCCAGACGCCGGCTGAGGCGGCTGCGCTGGCGATTGCGCGCGATGTCGATGTGGTCGGCGCCTCCAGCCTGGCTGCGGGACACAAGACGCTGATCCCCGAACTGATCGGCCATTTGCGGGGTGCCGGACGCGGCGACATCAAGGTCATCGCGGGCGGGGTGATCCCGGCGCAGGATTACCAGTTCCTGCGCGATGCAGGCGTACAGGGGATTTTCGGGCCCGGCACCAATCTGGTCGAGGCGGCGGGCGAGGTGCTCAGATTGCTGGGGCATAACATGCCCCCGGTTGAGGAAAGTGTGGAATGAACGAGACTTTGAATCTCCCCTCCCTGGAAGGGAGGGGCCGGGGGTGGGTTGCTCTCAATGAAGAGCCGACCGCGCCCAACGGGCCGACCCACCCCCAACCCCTCCCGCAAGCGGGAGGGGAGCAAGTCAGGAACGACTGGACCCGCGCGGAAATCGCGGCGCTTTATGACCTCCCCTTCGACGAACTGATGTTCCGTGCGCAGACCGTCCACCGCGCGCATCATGCGGCGGGGCAGGTGCAGCTTTGCACGCTACTGTCGATCAAGACCGGCGGTTGCCCCGAGGATTGCGGCTATTGCAACCAGTCGGCCAGTGCCGACACCGAGTTGAAGGCCAGCAAGCTGATGGACGTGCGCGCGGTGCTGCAATCGGCGGCGCAGGCGCGCGATGCGGGGTCGCAGCGCTTCTGCATGGGCGCGGCATGGCGCAACCCCAAGGACAAGGACATGCCCGCGATCATCGAGATGGTGCAGGGCGTGCGCCAAATGGGCATGGAAACCTGCATGACGCTGGGGATGTTGACGCCGACCCAGGCGGAGCAGCTCGCCGAGGCGGGGCTCGATTATTACAACCACAATATCGACACTTCGCCGGAAAAGTACGGCGAGGTTATCACCACGCGCACCTTCCAGGACCGGCTCGACACGCTCGATCATGTGCGGAGCGCAGGCATCAACGTGTGCTGCGGCGGTATCGTCGGCATGGGCGAGACGCGCGGCGACCGGGTCGGCTTCATCCATGCGCTGGCGACCTTGCCGCGCCACCCGGAGAGCGTGCCGGTCAATGCGCTGGTGCCGGTCAAGGGCACGGTACTCGGCAATATGCTGGCCGACACGCCGCTCGCCAAGATCGACGATATCGAGTTCGTCCGCACGGTGGCGGTGGCGCGCATCACCATGCCAATGAGCATGGTGCGGCTGTCGGCCGGGCGCGAGAGCATGTCCGAGGCGACGCAGGCCTTGTGCTTCTTGGGCGGCGCGAACTCGATCTTCACCGGCGACAAGTTGCTCACCACGGGCAATGCCGGGGACGACAAGGATGTGGCGCTTATAGCGAAGCTCGGGCTCGTGCCGATGACGGAGGCGGAACCGATGCGGGCGCTTGACGTAGTTACAGTTTTGTAGTTACATTTGTGGAGTGGGTCTGGGACGAGCGAAAGGCGACCGTGAATTATCGGAAGCATCGCGTTCGGTTCGAGACCGCGATGCTGGTATTCGACGATCCGATGTTCCTTAGTGTCCCGGACCCGCATCCCGATGACGACCGGTGGCGAACGATCGGGGTGGTCGGGTCGAGTGCTTTGTTTGTGGTCCACACGGTGATCGACGAGAACGGGGTGGGTCGGATCATCAGCGCGCGTCGGGCGACACCGATGGAAAGGGGAAAGGAGAGTGTATGAAGCGTCACGTGTCTAAGGGCATCACCCCCGAGATCGCCGCCAACCTTGCCGAAATCGAGGCGATGGATGACGCGAGCATCGACTTGTCCGACATGCCCGAGGTGACCGACTGGTCGAACGCCGTGCGCGGTAAATTCTATCGCCCGGTCAAGCAGCAACTGACGCTGCGGCTCGACGCCGATGTGGTGCATTGGTTCAAGACCCATGCCGACGGTGAGCGCGGCTACCAGACCAAGATCAACGCCGCGCTGCGCCGCTTCGTCGAGGACGAGATGGCGCGGGAGCGGGCGGCGTAATTCCCCTCTCATATGCGGGAAGGGGTTAAGGGAGGGGTGAACCCTTCCAAGCGAAATGACATCAACCCCCTTGCGGACAGGCCCTCCCCCCGGCCCCTCCCGCAAGCGGGAGGGGAGAGTAGAATGTTCAAGAAAATCCTCGTCGCCAACCGCGGCGAAATCGCCTGCCGGGTGATGCGCACCGCCAAGAAGATGGGGATCGCGACGGTTGCGGTCTATTCGGACGCCGATGCGCGCAGCCCGCATGTGCTGATGGCGGACGAGGCGGTGCGGCTCGGGCCGCCGCCGGCTGGGGAGAGCTATTTGCTCGCCGATCTGATCCTGCAGGCGGCGAAAGACACTGGCGCGGACTGCATCCATCCGGGCTATGGCTTCCTCTCCGAGCGCGAGAGCTTCGCCAAGGCGTGCGCCGAGGCGGGGATCGCCTTTGTCGGGCCACCGCCCGCCGCGATCGCCGCAATGGGTGACAAGATCGAATCGAAGAAGCTGGCCAAGCAGGCGGGGGTGAATGTCGTCCCCGGCTTCCTGGGCGAAAT
>Ga0172379_10009559_pt1 | contig 11932 bp, 7 predicted proteins | sample GrowelOW334metaG_FD_119756 | JGI IMG/M metagenome (GOLD analysis project Ga0172379, IMG submission 119756) | Groundwater microbial communities from an aquifer near a municipal landfill in Southern Ontario, Canada - Groundwater well OW334 metaG | ecosystem: Environmental > Aquatic > Deep... | reverse complement strand
TCATTTGGATATACAATAGAATCAAATAATAGTATGAAAAAATGGTTTTTGTTACTACTGGCAATATCACTTTTTATTTCCTGTTTTTTCATTCCCCCATTCCAAAAACCAGATGAGCCATTGCATTTCAAGAGAGCATATAGCGTCTCTCTCGGACAATTTGTATGTCAACATACGAATAAGTACAGCCGGGGATATTTTACGTTTCCAAAAAGCGTTGATGAGTTTCCGAAAAAAATGATGAGTGATGCAATTATTATGAAACCGGAAGGGAAATTTCCGTACCGACTGTATCTGGGATATTATCCAGTATTGAAAGATCAAACAGTTGATCTTCTGTATACCTGCACGCTTCCGTTTACTGGATATATACCAGCTGCTCTCGGCATGCTTTTATTTACTCCTCTGAATAATCTCTTAGTGAGTTTTTATGCGGCTAGGTTGTTTCTTGGCATAGCTTTTTTTGTCAGTATATATGTATGTTTTCGAATACTCCCGAAAAAATATTGGTATCTTCTTGCTTTGAGCAGCATTCTTCCCGTCACAGTACAGCAGGCAACGGCGATTTCCTATGATTCTATGGCAATATCAACAGGATATCTATTTTTTGCTCTGTTTATGCGTATGTATGAAAAGAAGAGGTCATCAATCCAGCATGTGGTGTTTCTTTTTTCACTTCTTATCATATTTTTATTTACGAAACCGGGATATTATTCAATAGCGTTCCTTCTTATTTTTCCCATATGGTTGTTGCCTGTTTCGAAATTATTACGAATACTCATTCTTATCTTAAGTGTCGCAGTTATTTGTTTATTAACCTTTTATCGGTTGGCTTTGCCAATATAATATGTTTCTTTATTTAATGAATTCGGAAATTCAAAAAATCCTGATTGTTCGCGATCCTTGGTACTTCCTCTGGGTAATTTGGCATACTCTTGTACTGAAACATAATTTTTTAGTTCAAAGCGCTATATCAATGCTTGGCTGGCTTGATACACCGCTTCCCCCATATATTTTTTTTGGTTTTCTTCTCGTAGTCGGTATCGTTATTGTAAAAACATCAGATACAATGAGAAAGGATTCGAATTTCCTTCTTTATCTATCAGTCACCGGCGTTATCGTGCTTACTTTTTTCGGACTTATGCTTCATTTTTATGTTCAGGGTACTGCCGTAGCATCCCCTTATGTTGATTCTATTCAGGGTAGATATCTTCTCCCTATTCTTCCATTTTTTTTGTATGCGCTTTCTGGTTGGGTTACCCTTGGAAGAAAATATAAAGCCCTTTTTTTCTGTTGTCTGGGATTTTTGTATATTATAAGCTTCGGAAGTACGATTTTTTATCGGTATTATGATTATTCCCGAGTTTTTGATGTGGATACTTCCCTTCGTGATCAGGAGGTAGCACTCCAAGGTGGGAGCGCCATGTCAACGATATACATTCAGAAACCGGTGCATTTTTTATATTCGGTAAAAACACCTTTAAATAAAATTGGCGGGTTTCAATTTCTTGTGGCGGCTGATGAAAAAAATCCGACGACTGTTCCATATCAATTTGAAATTAAAGATGCATTATGTGAACATACAATTCGAAAAGGATATTTGGATCTGACAGAATTACATAGACCGCACGTATATTCTCATATGTTTGCCATTACTCCACTTGAGAACAATGCTGTATGTTTCGTCTTCACCCCATTGTATGAGTCAGATGATATGCAGTATTTGAAACTTGTAACAGACGGAGAAAAACCAATTGTCCATTTCCTCTATATTAAAAAATAATGAAATGCTTCGTCTGTCAATCAGAAAAGTCATTGCAGTACCAATACCCTACCTTTGACCGAATGTTTGGATTACCGGGTACATTTGAAATATGGAAGTGTTTGTCCTGTGGAGTATTTTCAACGCTTCCAAAATTAGATAAAAGACAGCTTTCTTTGTATTATCCATCGAAAACCTATTATTCATATAGAGAGAAAGGAAACGCTGTTTTTCCAAGACTCAGAAGATATCTTATTGATCAGTTTTACCATCCTTCTCTATGGTCAAAAATATTATTTATTTTTATCAATACAATTCCTGCAATTCCACAATTACATAAACATGGCAAAATTATTGATATAGGATGCGGCAATGGAGATACGCTGAGAAGCCTAAAGAAATACGGATGGGATGTATATGGAATTGACATTGATTCTCAGGCAATCGCATATGCGAAAAAAACCGGACTAGCTCATGTTCGCGTCGGAAATCATGAAACGCTTGCGAAATATCCGGATAATTTTTTTGACGTTATCAGGTCATACCATGTTATTGAACACATGGATGATCCGGGTCTTTTTCTTGAATTATCATATAAAAAACTAAAAAAAGGTGGGACATTCATTTGCGGAACACCAAGCGGGGTAAGCATTCAATCACGAATATTTAAATCATATTGGTATAACCTCGATGCGCCCCGGCATCAATATATATTTACTCCAAACAGTCTTCGTCAGCTACTGTTACGGAAGAAATTTTTTGTGGTTGATTTAAGATTCTGTTCCGGAGGAGGATTTTTAGGAAGTATTCAGTATATTATTTCTCATGTTATAAAAAAGAATATTGATTTAGTTAATAATCCATTTTTATTTTTTCTTTTTTATCCTCTCAATCTTCTATCTGATAAAATAGGTGTAGGAGATGTATTTGTCATTTCGGCGATAAAAAAATAATACGTATGGATGTGAAAAAATGGAAAATTAATAAACAGAATTGTTTAGAAATCGCGGTACTTTTTTTGCTTTCCCTTCTTCCTTTATGGTGGCTTCGGCATGGGGAAGTGGTCATGGGTCATGATTCAGGATTTCGTTTGAATTTTCTTACTTATTATAAGAGTCTTTTCTATGCGTGGAATCCGGTCATGAATTTTGGGATCGATTGGCAGCTGTATAAAGGATTTCTTATGACGCAATTTCCGGAATTTCTTGTTACTATTTTGACTGGGTCCTGGGTTATCGGACAACGAATCATGATGGTGGGGTGGTTTTTTGTGATACAACTTTCCATGTATATATTGGTCCGAACGCTTCGACCGGAAAAAGAACATTGGTTATTGAGATTGAGTACAAGTACGTTTTATGCATTCAATTTTTTTATTCTGCAGGCGTGGTTTATCGTAGAACGGGCGAAATTTTCCCTTTACGCTGCAATTCCTATCGCACTGTTGTTATTCTATCGGGTTTACAGAGAACGGAAGAGTATTTGGCGTCAGGCTATAGCTTTTGGTTTCTTATATTTTTTTATGGGTGGAGGAGGATCACCGCCTTTGTACGGAGCGACATTGGTGGTATGGTCAGTCTCGTTTTTCTTTTTTACGATTTTGGCTGTTCGGGAGAAAAGGTTATCCGGATTTTATTTCAGTATACGCGTTATGATGACCTTTGGATTGGTATTTTTTCTGATCAATGCGTATTGGATTATCCCACAAATTGGCTTGTATCTTTCTACGTATACGACTGCTGTAGCTGAAAGGGGTGGGGTAGAAGGGCTTTTATCGTGGGAACGGGTCAACAGTAAAAACGCGAGTATCATGAACCTTCTCCGACTCCAGGGCGTACCGGATTGGTATGATAACGTAAGTCACGCATTTAGCAGTCAATTTTTACACAGTCCGCTCCTTATCACGCTAAGTTTTGTCCCGTTCTCTTTGATATTCTTTGGGGTAGTGTATTCTTTTTGGAAAAAACTGAAACATCCGCCGATCATTTTCCTTTTCTTTCTGTTTTTGAGTATCGGTTTAGTTTTAGGCGGTGGATCTCACCCCCCATTTGGTATTTTTTATGAATACGCTATGCGACATCTGCCAGGATTTGCAATATTTCGATCAAGTTTCTATAAGTTTGGACCTATCATATGGTTTTCTGTCATTTTTCTCTCCATGTATTTTTTAAATATTTTTTTTGTGCATATGGTCAAGCAGAGAATAATTCGTTTTATGCTCGGAGTGGGTGTTATTCTTTTTATTTTGGGATATCATTATCCATTTTTTACTGCTGATTTTTTCCAGTTCCATAAAGAATTTACGACAAAAGTTCAGGTGCCCTCGTATGTAGAAAATGTATCAGCGTATATAAATAGGCAAACTGACCCATTGAGCCGTATATTGGTACTCCCTGAATTGACATCTTCCTTTTATAACCTTCAGATGGATGCATATCAATGGAAGTTTTTCAGTCTTGATATTCTTCCCAGAAATTGTATTGATCGTTCGATTATTGCCAATGATACGAACGCACCTGAAGTGATCCGGCGTTTATATACGGAATTTATGGATGGCACGAAAGAAGGATTTATCCGGTTGGCTGGGATTCTAGGAATTCGGTATGTCTTGTGGAGGGATGATGCAAAATATAGCGATACGGTAACGGACGGACGGACTATCGCATTTCAAAAAGAAAAACTCCATACGTATTTCCCGAATCCTGCATATCAAAATGGCGCTTGGCAACTCTTTGATATCGTGGGAGTATCCAACGTTCCACTGGTTAGTTCGGTAGAGAATTTGATGGTGACTCATCATCAAATAAAACATCCCTCTGAGCTTTTGCTTCATGAGCGTGAAGTTTACAGTGCTGTTTTGGAAGGTACTATCCTCCCGGAAACAATGGTGGAAGCCGATTGCCTGTACTGTGAAGCAGGAATATATGAAAAAATGGTGAGAAATACGCCGCTTCTGACGCTTCGTTTCAAACCCGGGTCATTTTGGTATCAACGGTTAGTTGATTCCGATCAAAACGCCATTGATACAGCAGGGAATGACGCAGAGGCGCTTTTTAATGCGCTCATCTCCCATTCACAATTTCAGCTTGCGATACTAAGATCGGAGCAGAAACCAGCACATTTTAACGCACAAGCACTGGTATTAGATATTGAAGAGACTTTCCTTCGTGCTCTGACCCAGGTCACGAGGTTAATGGATAGACAGCAAAACGTGTATGCAACGAGACTCTTTTTGTACCTTGATGTTTCAAAACGGTTTCTTGAGATGGAATCCTTTCCTGAAAGCGAAAAGTTACGTCTGTCCACATTTTTTGATGAAGTGAAACAGCGTATTCATCCTTTGGTTTGGATGACTGAAGATACATCTGATATTCGCTATGAGTTTGAACTTGAAACAGAAGGAGAATATGAAGTTATAGTAACCAATGTCAGTACACCACTTGGGTATATAGAAATAGACAACAAGGTATATTCAAATTATCAACTTCTTCATCTTACGTCGGGATATCATACGGCAAGGATGCTTTCTCCACAGATTGTAGGTGGATTTGTTCCGCAATTATTTTTGAAAAAAAGAATGGAATCTATCACGCCATCAGTCTCTCTATCTTTCCAAAGAGTTAATCCTACGCGCTATAAAGTTCATATACAAAGAGCTATCGAACCGTATGTGTTGGTATTAAACGAGTCTTTTGATTCTCGGTGGCGTGTCTACAAGTCGGCAGAAAAAACATATGTACAAGAGGAGCTTCATGGAAAAATTAACGGATTTGCCAATGGGTGGTATATGGATAAAACAGGAGAGTATACACTGGAAATTATCTATGCACCGCAAAAATATTTTTATATTGGTACACTGTTTACGACATTCAGTATTTGTATTGCATTATTTACACTATTGAGAAAGAAAAAATAGTAATATGAACTGTTTTTTTGCCTCAGGAGATGCTCCATTTTTTTATCCTGAACAAATTCAGGATTTATCCTGGTGGCCCCGCATTTTTGATAGTGCCCGTGGATTTGGAGAAAGTAGGCTCCCGATTCTTTGGCTTGAGTATCCATTTCACCTCTTCGTAAAAATAATGAGCCTCTTAGGAATTCCATGGGGTATTACGGAAAAAGTCATTTGGATTTTTGCGTTCACTTTGGGATTTGTGGGTATGTATCGACTCGTTCGTTATTTTAGGGGAAAACCATGGCTGGCAATCATGAGTGCTGTCATATATATGACCAATACCTATCTCCTTATGCTTTTTGGTGGGGGGCTTATCGGGTTTATTCTGGCATATAGTTTTGTTCCTTTATTTCTTACTCATTTCTTCCGTCTCATTAATGATAGTGACGGAAATAGAGAGCGCATTTCTATTGTTAAAAAAATTATTATAAGCGGTTTGTATATTGGTCTCATGGTGTGTTTCGATATCCGCGTCATGTATATGATGATGGGGATATTACCTTTTTATGGTTGTTTTCAGTCATTACAACAAAGGTCATGGTCACCACTAAATCGATTAATTTTCTTTTTTACTGCATCCGGTATCGCTGCATTGTCGTTTCATCTTTATTGGCTCCTTCCGGCGATTGTGTCTTTGGTCCAGGGAGCGGGATTATCACAGGAATTGACTAGTAGCGGTATGCTCCGATTTTTGAGTGTTGCGGATTTTTCTCATGCGTTATCATTGTTACACCCGAATTGGCCGGAGAATCTGTTTGGGAAAGTGTATTTTCTTCAACCGGAATTTTTAGTACTACCAATACTGGCGTTTGGAAGTCTGTTGTTTTACAAAAGAAAAGAGTCAAATGAGTCATATGAGTCCCAGGGGTCTCATGTGGTATTTTTTTCTCTTCTTGCTCTTGTGGGAGTGTTTTTAGCAAAAGGTGCGACTGATCCATTTGGCGGTATATTTGTTTGGTTATTTGACCATGTGCCCGGGTTTATTCTGTTTCGTGATCCGACGAAGTTCTATCTGTATATCGCTTTGGGATATTCAGTTCTTATTCCATACACATTATCTGAGAGTTTAAAAAAAATTAGTTTCAAGTTCCACGTTTCAAGTTCCAAGTTTCTATACGGAGTGATATATGTACTATTTTTGTGTTATTGGTGTTTTACGCTTCGTCCACTATTTACCGGACAATTGACGGGCAATTTTTCGCCTCAAAAAATTCCCAACGAATATATTCAATTAAAAGATTTTTTAGTAGCAGAGGATCAACCCTCAAGAACATTGTGGATTCCGAGACCTGGATTGTTTGCATATTCTTTCAAAGATCATCCAGTACTATCAGGAGATACTTTTTTTCATAATGCTTCTCCTTCAGGAGTTATGACTCATATAATAAATGTGAATTTCGTTCAGAATATCGGTCAAGCTGGCGTGAGGTATGTTGTTATACCGACAGATATTGAAAAGCGAATATTTTTGACTGACTACCAGTTTGACCCGACGATTCGTGATCAATTTATCAAAGCGCTCACTGATGCAGGACTGAAGAGAATCACTGGATATGACGATATCGCTGTTTTTGAAAACCCGAAGTTTTCCTTTCAAATTGAAATTCCTGAGTTTGTACAGTACCAAGAGCAATGGTCTCGAGTAGGCGCGATAGCCAGTCTCATTTCTGTGGTTTCGTGTATTTTGATTGTATATTATTTGAAAATGATGTATGGAAAATAATCTCGTCCCGTCTCTTTTTATATTTTTATTCTACAGCGTATCTGTCTATGCGTTGGGTTATTTTGTTATGCAAATGTGGTTTCGAGATTTGCCAATTATTCTTCATGGTGTTGGCATTTTTTTAATTGGGACAGTGATAGGAACCTCACTTACGTATGCAATGAGTGTTTTATCTTCACTATTTGTCCGCGAGCCACTATTGTGGGGGGTACTTTTGACAACACTTTTCTGTTATCTGGTATCAGTCTTTCTTTCAAAAAAAAGAAAAGACGTTTTTTCTGCTAAACAAGAAACAAGTCGGATCTTTTTTGGTGATGTCGCAATGATTATTTTTTCTCTTGCCTTTGGTTTTTGGATTATGGGAAAAACTATGCGTACTGATTCGATCGGGCAAGTATTTGTAGGAGGAAATACTGTATTTGACTTTGGACAGGCACTTGGTATTATTCGGTCATTTTCCTGGGGAAACAATATCCCTTTTACATCGCCTTTTTTTGCCGGAGGTCAGTTTTTTTATCATTTTTTCTTTTTATTTTGGATTTCAATCTGGGAATATTTTGGCATACCCCTCGCGTTAGCTGTGAATATTTCCAGTGCTGTATCATTTGCTGTCCTCCTTATTGTTATATATTATCTGCCCCAACGAATCGGTAAACAGGGAAAACTTGTCGGGTGGTTATCGGTACTACTGACGATCACTCACAGTACGCTTACCTTTTGGTATGTACTTTCTCAAAAAGGATTTTCGTTGCAATCCCTTCTTGATATTTGGCGGATTGGAACATATCCGTTTGCCGGTCCGTTTGACGGATCAGTCATATCGATTTTTACGACGCTCAACCCGTACGTCAATCAGCGGCATCTTGCGTTTTCCATAGCATTCGGACTGTTTATCCTGATACTTGGTTTTGAGATGATAGAAAAAAAGAAGGTACTGACAGGAAAAACTATATTTTTTGGCATATGTACGGGACTATTATTCATGTTTCACATGTCCGTTTCTTTATTTGTCGGATTAGGAATGAGCCTCATGTATGTAATAAATAAACGGAGAAAACACATGCTCATTTTTATAGGAGTTTGGATGGGTGTCATAGGAGTGTTGTTCGTTCCTTATAGCACCCGAATAAATGAGGTTTTGGGATTTTTAGGACTATTTTACAGAAGCGGACTTCCCTCATACACACATTCGATAGCATCATGGAGCATACCTCAATACCTTTTGAATAATCTCGGCATTCTTCCGATCATTGCCTGTATGGGATTTTTAGTAACCGGAAAAAAATCAAAATTATTTTATGGGATTTTGACAGTGTTTTTCATACTCACCATTATCTCTGCTGCAATCGGAAAACGGGGATTTGATCAAAAATTTTATTCATTTTCTATTATTGGTATAAATATCCTTGCTGCGATTAGTTTGGGATGGATGGCACGGAAAGGGATAGTGGCAAAAATATGTACAGGTATTCTTCTCTGTATATTAACCATATCAGGATGTATTGATCTATGTGTTTTAAAAAATGAATTTGCCTATCCGCTCATTTCCAAAGAAATGGTTCCGGTCATGACCTGGATACAAAACAATACTCCTAAAAACACCGTTTTCGTATCGTATTCGGATATTATCGATCCTGTCGTATTGTCAGGAAGGAAAAACTATTTCGGATTTTTCGGAAATATCGGATGGAAAGACCGCACCCTGGTTGTGAAGGGTATTTATGCCGGGGATATCAATACCGCTAAAAAACTGGGAATATCCTATATTTTGGCGCCAAAATGGGATAAAAATGATTTTACCTATTCAGTTGACGATATATATTTTCGAGAACACGGGCTAGTGACATATGAAGACGAACGATTTATTGTGTATAGAGTGAATAAAGAGTAAGAAATAATGAAAATATGTTAGAATAATCATTATGGATGATACACAAAAAAAGGTAAGCGTTGTAACTGGAGGTGCGGGATTTATCGGATCGCATCTCTGTGAAAGCCTTTTGTCTCTTGGTCACCAGGTATACTGTTTGGACAATTTGCTTACAGGAAGTGAATCCAATATAGAGCATTTAAAACAGAATCCTCTTTTTACGTTTATCCGATATGACGTTACGAAGGAATTACCGATTTTTCCGGACGTTCATTTTGTTTTTCATCTTGCGTCTCCAGCATCCGTTCCGGATTATCAGAAGTATGCTGAAGAAACAGCTTTGGTTAATTCCATCGGAACGCGGAACTGTCTCAAATTTGCCAAAGCATATAAAGCAAAATTTCTCTATACCTCAACGTCAGAAGTGTACGGAAGTCCGTTGGAGCACCCGCAGAAAGAAACATATTGGGGGAATGTCAATCCAAACGGAGTTCGAGCCTGCTACGATGAATCGAAACGGTTTGGTGAGATGATAACGATGCTCTATGTACGGAAATATGGATTGGATGGGCGAATCGTACGGATTTTTAATACATATGGACCCCGAATGCGGAAAGACGATGGGAGAGTTGTGTCGAATTTTATTAATCAGGCTCTTGCCAATACATCTTTGACGGTCTATGGGGACGGGTCTTTTACCCGGTCATTTTGTTTTGTAACAGACCTGGTTCTAGGAATTCTGAAAGCCATGATGACGGATGGGACGCAGGGAGAAGTCTTTAATCTCGGCAATCCGGAAGAATACACTATGTTGGATCTTGCAAAAAAAATTAAAACCATGACCAATTCAGCCTCGGAAATCGTTTTTGAAAAACTACCTGAGGATGATCCGCCGAGGAGAAAACCGGATATCGAAAAAGCGAAGGCGAAATTGAATTGGAAACCAGAAATATCAGTAGATGAAGGACTGGAGAAGACGATTGAGTATTACAGAAACAGTAGCAAGTTCATCAAGTAGCAAGTTCATCAAGTTTCGAGGAACAAAGATAAGGTATGAAAATACAGGACATAGGTTTTTTTATTCTCTTGTTTCTTTTATTGATTGTTCGGAAAGAGAAATGGTTTTTGCATACAGGGCTTATCTGTTTTGTCATAGCTATCCCGTTATTTTCACGATGGATTTTTTTCACCGCTGAGCGATTAACATGGTATGGGGCTGGATTTATTCTCTTGTATATCTTGTATATTTTATATAATACTATACGATCTAATATTGTTCGAACGAAGTGAGAACTTCTCTCCGCCAACTGGCGGATCGAAGAATAACTATATATTACGCTATGAATATCTTAATTACCGGTGGAGCTGGATACATAGGCTCTATCACCAATTGGTATCTGAAATCCAAAGGGCATACGACTGTCATTTTTGATAATCTTCAAAATGGACATAGGGAGGCAGTTGGAGATACAAAACTCATTGTTGGGGATTTGCGGAATAAAGAAGAGATAAATAAAGTGTTTACTGAGAATCAGTTTGATGCAGTTATCCATTTTGCAGCACTGGCCCTTGCAGGAGAGTCGATGGAGAAGCCGTATGAGTATTTTTTCAACAATATTGTTGGTGGTATACATTTACTGGAAGCCATGCGTACGTCTTCCTGTAAAACCATTATATTTTCCTCGACCTGCGCAGTATACGGATTTCCCAAAATACTTCCGGTAACGGAAGAGTCCCCGATAGCCCCGGCATCCGTTTATGGAGCTTCAAAACGGAATTTTGAAGAAATATTGGAATGGTATGAAAAGATTTATGGCATTAAACATGCAAAACTCAGGTATTTTAATGCCTGCGGAGCACTCCCTGATGGAACTCTCGGAGAGGCTCACAATCCTGAGACGCATATAATTCCGATTGCACTTGAAAAAGCAGTGAATGGAGAATCATTTCCATTGTTTGGGAAGGATTATCAGACTCCTGATGGAACATGTATCCGTGATTATATCCATGTATTGGACCTGGCTGACGCTCATCTAAAAGCTGTTGAATATCTTAAAAATGCCAAAGAATCAACCGCTATTAATTTAGGTGTTGGAAAAGGGTATTCAAACCTGGAAATTATTAAAGCTGTCGAAGATATAACCGGAAAAAAATTGAATCTCGTCGAGAAACCACGCCGGTGGGGAGATCCTGATGCGATATATGCAAATAATGAAAGAGCAAAAAAGCTACTTAACTGGAATCCGCAGTTTACAAGTATTTCTTCCATCATAGAAACAGCATGGAAATGGCACGAGAAACACCCGAATGGGTATCATTAAAAGTTACGAGTTACGAGTTACGAGTTACGAGTTACGAGTTACGAGTTACGAGTGGGGGAGCGTAACCGGGGTAGATAACGGATAATTGGGAAGGTTTAATCTTTAATAAAGTCTCCACGTCTTTTTTTGTTGCTTCTGAATCGCAGAAGAAATGGTCACACTCATGTTTGGTCCATGCTAGGCGTTTTTTCTGGACAGATAAAATGCTGCGGTTAAAGCTTTCAGGAAACCTGAGGAAACTGAGGTCGTGGATTGTTGTTATCCCTGTAACCCCACCAAGAGGCGGTTGTGTCCAGTCGCT
>Ga0172379_10009558_pt1 | contig 11933 bp, 8 predicted proteins | sample GrowelOW334metaG_FD_119756 | JGI IMG/M metagenome (GOLD analysis project Ga0172379, IMG submission 119756) | Groundwater microbial communities from an aquifer near a municipal landfill in Southern Ontario, Canada - Groundwater well OW334 metaG | ecosystem: Environmental > Aquatic > Deep... | reverse complement strand
TGCGTCTTTGTGGCAAAAATCCGCGTCTAAATTCTTCTTGTGTTCTGGTTAATACTAATCCGTTAATCAGTGAAATCAGCGTACCCGTCCTGAGCCAGTCGAAGGAATCAGCGTTTAAAAAAAATCCGTAAAAACCGTGTAATCCGTGGTTAAAACCGTTCAAAACTTGATGAAAGCTCATCAAAATTTTACGTTTTTTTGCAAAATTTTGCAAAATGTTGCAGAATTTTGCTCGTTTCATGCAAATTTATGCTTGAATTTTGCAACTTTATGCTCGATTTTTGCAACATTTCTTGCGCGTTTGGCCGATTCCATAATTCAAAACTTATAACTAAAAACTCAAAACTTTTTTTTCGTGTCTTTACGCCTTGCAGGCTATAATCTCCTGCTATGAAAAATAATGCTGCGATAATAAGTGTCGGCAACGAACTCCTGAACGGCAATACAATCGACACCAACTCGAACTGGCTTCAGCTGCGGCTTTTAACAGCTTCTGCGCAAGTGGTTTATAGCTGCTGTGTTACCGATGATATTTCGGAAATAAGAACCGCGATCAAATATGCATCACAAAAGGCCGGCATCATTTTAATTACCGGCGGCCTTGGCCCGACTGATGATGATATTACCCGAAACGCGATTGCGGAATTTTTAAACGTTCCGCTTGTTTATCACCATGAAATCGAAGAAAAAATGCAAAAATTCTTTGCCAGAATCAACCGCCCAATGGTTGAGAAGAATAAAATTCAGGCTTATCTTCCTGCCGGCACAGAAGTTATAGATAATCCCCTCGGCACCGCTCCGGGCATATTTTATAGCGATAATGACAAAATAATCGCTTCGATGCCTGGCGTTCCTTCCGAAATGAAACGGATGTTTGACGAAAATATTCTGCAAAAAATCGAAAATTTCGCAAAAAAATCGCAACTTTTTATTAAAAAATTGAAACTTATTGGTGCCGGCGAATCAAATATCGCTGAAAAAATTGGAAATATGATGGAAAGAGGCAGAAATCCGCTAATTAACTGTACCGTGAACTGCGGAATTATCACTCTTCATATTATCGCCACAGCGGAAAATCAAGCCGCCGCTGAAAAACTCGTAACTGATGATACAGCACGGCTTTCCGCTCTTTTAGGTGATTTAATTTACAGTTTCGACGGTGAAAGTCTGGCGGAAGTCGTGGGCAAAAAACTTTTACATTGCAAAAAAACTATCGCCTTGGCTGAATCCTGCACCGGCGGCCTGATTGCCAAACAAATCACCGACATCCCCGGCAGCAGCGGATATTTTAAATGCGGCTGGATTACTTATAGCAACGAGGCTAAAATATCACAACTCGGTGTAAAAAAAGAAGTTATAGAGCAGTTTGGAGCGGTCAGCGCCGAAGTTGCCGAGGCTATGGCGAAAGCGGCGCGAGAAAAATCCGGAGCTGATTTTGCTCTGGCGGTTACCGGAATAGCAGGCCCGGCAGGCGGAACTGAACAAAAACCAATAGGGCTGGTATATATTGCCATTGCGTCAGAAAAGGATATTCAAACCGAGAAATTTTTATTCGGACCAAGAGACAGGGACTTTATACGCCAAAGAACTTACCAAAATGCCCTTAATTTACTCAGATTAAAGTTGGGCATTTGACCAAATTGGCCGATATTGCTATAATGGTTTAAGTTGGCGGGTTTCTTCCGTTTCCATTATTAAGGGTATTATGTCGAAAAGTCGGAGAAAATTAGGCGAAATTCTCTATAAAAGCGGTCTGGTGGAAAAACAGGCGCTTGTTGACGCTATAAAAACGTCTCAAAAGAACGGCAAACGTCTCGGCGAAACTCTTGTTGAGCTTGGTCTTGTAACCGAAGACAACGTGAGCAAGGCAATCGCTCACCAGTTTGGTCTTGACTATATTGACCTCGACAAACAAGCTATTCCACAAAACACACTGAACCTCATTCCACGCGAAGTCGTTACCAAGTACGGTGTCATACCGCTGGGCAACGAAAACGGCAGGTTAAAACTGGTAATCAGCGATCCGCTCGACCTTGATATGCTCGACATTCTGCGATTTCGGCTCAACAGCGAAATTGACACTTGCATAGCCAGTCCGACAAAAATCCGCGCGTTTATCGACCGAAAAGTTGATGACGGCGTTCGCAACAGTATCGACCAGACTGCCGCGGAGCTGACAGAAGAGGGCAATACTATTGAGGAGGCGATTCGCAAGGCTGAAGAGGTCGGCGAAAAAGACGATGGGCCTGTGATTCGATTGGTGAATTTGATTATTGATGAAGCCTATCATATGAGGGCGAGCGATATTCACTTTGAACCTATGGCTGACAGGGTCAGGGTTCGCTACCGTGTTGACGGCGTTTGCGCAGAACGAGACATTGTTCCCAAAAGTATGCAGCCATCGGTAATGGCTCGATTGAAAATCATTTCAGGTATGGACATTTCGGAGAAGCGTCTTCCGCAGGACGGCAGAATTCAGCGTGAAATATCCGGCAAAAAAATCGATTTCCGCGTCTCTGCTCTGCCCGGCTATCACGGCGAAAGCATAGTGCTTCGTATTTTGTCTCCTGAGTCAATTAATATCGGCATTCAGGCTCTCGGCCTGGGCGACGAGGATTATGCGCGGTTTATGAAAATCATCAAAAGGCCTAACGGCATATTCCTTGTAACAGGCCCGACGGGCAGCGGTAAAAGCACAACGCTTTATTCCGCTCTTAAAGAGCTTAATCGGCCTGACAAGAAAATAATTACCGCTGAAGACCCTGTCGAATATAACGTAGCTGGCATAAATCAATGCCAGATTAGAGAAGAAATAGAACTAACGTTCGCAAAAATTTTGAGGTCTATGCTGCGTCAGGCTCCGAATATAATACTCGTCGGCGAAATTCGAGACGCGGAAGTTGCGGATATCGCCATTCAGGCGGCACTGACAGGCCACTTAGTTTTTAGTACGCTTCATACAAACGATGCCTCAAGCGCAATTACGCGTCTTATTGATATGGGCGTAAAACCTTTCCTTGTGGCAAGCTCGATTCAGGCGATTATGGCTCAAAGGCTTGTCAGGAAGATTTGTACAAACTGCAAGGTGATAGATGACCATCCCGACCCGCATTATTTGCGTTTGCTGAATATCAAGCCTGATGATATAAGAAATAATCCGCTTAGCAAAGGAAAGGGCTGTAATAAATGCAACAACTCCGGCTATAAAGGCCGACTCGGCATTTTTGAAATTCTGGAAATGAACAATGAACTGCGAGAGCTTGCGTTCGCACGCGCTTCCGCTACCGAGCTTCGCAAGGCTGCCAAGGCAAGCGGAATGAAGACGCTTCTTATGGACGGCAGGGATAAGGTATTTAAAGGTATTACCACCGCTGAAGAGATTTCCAAGCATTCTCAGGCGGAAGGATTAGTTCTGGATTAGTTATCGGTTTTTAGTTTTTAATTAGCGAGAAATAAAAATGGCTACGGTACATATAGACAGATTGCTGGACGCTTGTATAAAAATGGGCGGTTCTGACGTGCACATTACGGTGGGTCGACCTCCGGTGTTGAGAATGCACGGCAGGCTAAGGTCTCTGGAGACAAAAGTGCTTGAGCCGGAGGATACTGTAGCTCTTATGAAGAGCATCACGCCTGAAAGAAATCAGCAGGAACTTCAGGAAGTTGGAGGTACCGATTTTGGTTTCGCTTTCGGCGACAAGGGAAGGTTCAGAACATCTATCTTTCGCCAAAAGGGCAATGTAACAATGGTTTTGCGTCTTATTCCCAATGAGCTAATGAGCTTTGAGAAGATTGGTCTGCCCAAGATATGCGCCGCTCTTTGCAGAAGACCCAGAGGGCTGTTTCTTGTAACAGGCCCGACAGGCAGCGGAAAAACCACTACGCTTGCCAGTATGATTAACTACATCAACGAAACACTTGACAGGCATATTGTTACTGTTGAAGAGCCTATTGAATATTATCATATGCACAAAAAATCCATCATAAACCAGCGTGAAGTCGGCCTGGATGTTCCGACCTTTGCCGAGGCGTTGAGAAGAGTTTTGCGGCAGGACCCCGATGTTATTCTTGTCGGGGAACTGCGAGACCTTGAGACGATGGAAAATGCCATTCGTGCCGCTGAAACAGGCCACCTTGTTTTCAGTACAGTCCACACGACCGGTTGTCAGGGTACAATTACTCGTATAGTTGACGCATTCCCTGTTGCTCAGCAGGAGCAAATAAGGGTTCAGATGAGTACAAATCTTATCGCGGTTTTGAGTCAGGCTCTTTGTCCGCTCAAAAAAGGCAAGGGCAGAGTGGCCGCTTATGAATTTATGGTCGTTACACCGGCCATCGCCAACCTCATTCGCGAAAATAAGACATATAGAATTGAATCGAGTATTCAGACCGGCAAAAAACTCGGTATGCAGCTTCTCGACGACCATCTTTGGGAGCTTTACGATGCTGATAAAATAAGCCTGGAAGAAATGCTCGACAAGGCGCGTCAGCCTTCCGCTTTGCTCGAAAAGGCTGAAAAAAAGCATGGCTCAAGAAGCGAAGAAATCAGAAAAGGACTCGAAGACATGGGCCCCATTATTGGCGCATCAGAATAGCGGCTATATTATTTAGAGCTGTCCAGGATAGTTAAGATGTTTTTTTCGTCGCCCGGCTAAACATTTATGCGATTGTTTCTTCGAGTTTTGCCAGTATGTCTTTGCTGTTGACGGCTTTGTTGCCATTGGGGCTTTGCCAGTTTGCGTTTGAATTGCTCCTGAGCATCTGTTCAATTTTCCGACAGGCCAAAATCACCGTTGCGTGATTTTTATTTCCCATCAGTCTGCCTATTTCCGGAAACGACATTTTGGTGTGTTTTCTGGCCAGATACATAGCGAATGAACGCGCCAGACTTACAGTTCTGTCCTTTTTGCTCGAATGAACATCGGCTGGCGTTATTCCGAAATATGTCGTAGCCGCTGACTCAATATCAGAAATATGCACAATCGGGTCGGTTCTGGAAATATGCTCGGCAAGTACCTGCTTTGCCATCGCAACCGAAATTTTCTCATTGCACAGCGAAGAATAGGCGGTCAGCTTGAGCAATGCTCCTTCGAGTTCGCGGATGTTGGAGCGGACATTCTCGGCGACATAAGCGACAACCTTTTCGTCGAGATGAATATTGGCGGTCTCCGCTTTTTGTGCGAGAATTTTGGAACGGGTCTTGAAATCCGGCGGCTCGATTTTTACCACCATTCCAGAGATGAATCTGCTCACTAAAGATTCACTCAACTGGCCAATCATTTTGGGAGGGGCGTCGGAGGCCAGAACAATTCTTTTGCCCGCAAGATTTATCGTATTAAAAGTATGCAGGAATTCTTCCTGCGTTGACGGCTTGCTGGCCAGGAAGTGTATATCGTCAATAGCCAGCAAATCCGTTTGCCGGTATCGCTTCCGGAAAGCCTCCAGCTTTTTCGTCTTCAAGGCCAGCACAAACTGATTGGTAAAGTCTTCCGCTGACACATAAAGCCAATTGGCTTGCGGCCTGGTTCGGCTCATCATCTGGCATATCCCTTGCAGCAGATGAGTTTTTCCAAGGCCATGCCCTCCGTGGACAAACAGCGGATTGAACTGACTTACCTCATCAGAAACAATACTAATCGCTGCGTTATAAGCTAAATTATTCGAAGGCCCGACAACAAAACTATCGAGTCCCATTCTTATCTGTCTTGCCGACGGCTGCGGCGAATTGAATTTGCGGCCAGTCGGCGTAATTTTCGGCTGCTCGGCAGGGCGAGATTGCGAATCCGCCTGTTTTCGCTGATTGCCGCTCAACTCCGGCTCGATATTAAACGCGATTTTTCTTGAAGAACCGAGAACCGTTTCAAGTGTGGATGTTATTTCGCACAAAAAATGGCTCTCAATCCAGTTTCCAACGAACGCATTCGGCACGCCGATTTTCAGATATCCATCGCAGAGCGTCATCCTTGCGGAGTTTTTAAACCAGATGCGGAATTTCTGCTGTCCTATCTTTTCCGACAATGCCTGGTTTATGGCGCTGATTTCGTCCGTGATTACAGTCTGCGTCGTCATGAAGCTCTTTATTTATTGCGTTTTTAAGTTTTTATAACAATTATCTGCTTAGAATATATTTGCGATTGACAGCTAAATCAATAGCCTTTTAGCGGAAATCTTTTCCACAAATCGAAAGTGTCTTTGGGTATATAAACTTGCGCTGCGAAAAAAAATACTGTGAACAGGTTTTGCACCGCCCAAAAATGAATTGTGGAAAAGCTGTGGAAAAACTATTTTGCGTTCGGCTCCAGATGAACAAGCACATCGGTAATCTGCGGAAGAGCTTTTATAATCTCGGCCTGTATTTTATGGCTCAATTTATGCGACTGGTTGAGAGTTATATTTCCATCAATTTGAACGTGCAAGTCTAAATGCACATCGTCCATTCTGCCGCGAGTACGAATTTTATGGCATCGACTTACGCTGGGGATGGCAAGTACAATGTCCTCTATTTTTTTCGTTTCTGTTATAGCGCAGGCATCGCAGAGTATGCCTGACTCTTCTTTGATAATCAAAAACGCCGAACGAAAGATAAATAATGCTATCAGAATGGCGACAATCGGGTCAACAATTGGATAGCCGAGTTTGACGCCGATTAAGGCCGCGAGAACCGAAATAGAGGTGAATATGTCGGATTTGGTGTGCATAGAATCAACAACCAGGATGTCGCTGCCGAGGCGTTTTCCGCAGCGATATTCGTAAATCATAACCGTGAAATTGACCGCAATTGTAATCAGCATTACAGCGAAACTGACTATGTTCACCTGCGGAGTTACCTGATGATGGAAACGGTAGACTCCCTGTTTGCCAAGATTGAATGCGACGACGAGCAGCATTGCCGCGATACCGAGTGCGAAAAGAGTTTCATATTTTTTGTGGCCGTAGGGGTGGTCTTCATCTACCGGCTGCGAGCAGTAGTAAATGCCTATAAGGCCTATTACATTTGAAGTGCCGTCGGCAAGAGAGTGAAAGCCGTCTGCGGTCATACTTGCCGAGCGACTGATAAGGCCGAAAATCATTTTTGCAGCGGCTACAAGCCAATTTAGTATCAGGACGATTAGTAAGACTTTTTGTATCTGCTGATAATGTTTTTTCGCGTCAACCATATTTTTACGCTTTCAATAATGGTGCTGCCCATTGAGCCAGGCCGTTTATTGCAATAATTTTGTTAATCATACCGTTGATATGTTTCTAATCAAGTGTAAAGAGGTTGGGATTTTGTCGGCAAGCGGATAGTTGCTGTCCAGTAATCAATGTTTGTCCTTGCCAGAACCGCATTTCGAGATATACTATCGGGTTTCTAACTATACGGAAGCCATTTATGCCCATATTTGAATATAAATGCGAAAAATGCGGGAAAAACAGCGAATTTCTGGAAAAAGCTGATTCCAAAGCGGAACATATCTGCGCACATTGCGGCGGAAAAAAATTAACCAAACAATTTTCAGCCTTTGCAGCTCATGTGAAAAATCCCGCTGACGGCGGCAAATGTCATAGCTGCCCATCAGGCGGTTCCTGCCCTCATTCTGGACGCTAAAAAAATGGAAGAAAACAAGGGATTTTACAACTTCAACGAAATCGAGAAAAAGTGGCAGACGTTTTGGGAGCAAAACAAAACATTCGCCGCTGACGATAGCGATAAGGCCAAGCCGAAATACTACGTTCTGGATATGTTCCCTTATCCATCGGGGCAGGGGCTTCACGTAGGACATCCGGAAGGCTACACCGCAAGCGATATTGTCGCCCGTTATAAGAGAATGAAAAATTTCAATGTGCTGCATCCAATCGGCTGGGACGCGTTCGGCTTGCCGGCCGAGCAATACGCAATTCAGACAGGTACACATCCTGCCAAAACGACTCAGCAGAACATTGATAATATGCGGAGGCAGATTAAATCGCTTGGCTTTTCTTATGACTGGGACAGGCAGGTCGATACCACTGATGAGAAATATTATAAATGGACACAGTGGATTTTTCTTAAACTTTTCAACAGTTTCTTCGATGCGAAAGAACAAAAGGCCAGGCCAATTGAACAGCTTCCGATTCCGGCAGGCCTTAACGAACAACAGAAGCGAAAATATATCGATGACAACCGGCTGGCGTATGAAGCGGAAGTCGCGGTCAACTGGTGCCCTGAACTGGGAACGGTTTTGGCGAATGAGGAAGTTATCGGCGGTGTCAGCGAACGAGGCGGACATCCGGTAATTCGCAAACCAATGCGGCAGTGGATGCTGCGAATTACAAAATACGCGGACAGGCTCGTTGATGATTTAAAATTGGTCGATTGGCCTGATTCAATTAAAAAACTGCAAACCGACTGGGTCGGCAAAAGCATTGGCGCAGAAGTCGATTTTAAAATTGACGGCAGCGATAAAAAGATAACCGTCTTCACTACTCGCCCCGATACGCTTTTCGGCACAACGTATATGGTTTTGGCGCCGGAACATCCATTCGTTGACGAAATTACCACGGCGGATAAAAAATTCGCTATTGCTGAATACAAAAAGAAAGCTCAAAGCAAGAGCGATATGGACAGGACAGACCTTGCCAAGGATAAGTCCGGCGAATTTACCGGAGCTTATGCAATAAATCCTGTCAACGGCAAAAAAACGCCGATTTGGATTAGCGATTATGTTCTCATCAGCTACGGCACAGGCGCGATTATGAGCGTTCCTGCCCATGATGAAAGAGATTTTGAATTTGCCAAAAAATTCAATCTGCCGATTATTCCGGTTGTCGAACCTGTCGGAGATAAAGAACTCGCCGCAAAAATAGAAAAAGGTGAATACTGTTTCATCGGCGATGGTATTGCTATCAACAGCGAAAAATTTAACGGCCTTTCAACCGCCGAATTCAAAGAAAAAATTACAGGCTGGCTTGCTGAGAATAAGCTCGGCAAAAAGGCGGTCAATTATAAATTGCGTGACTGGCTGTTTTCGAGGCAGCGTTATTGGGGAGAGCCTTTCCCAATTCTCCACCATTCAGATGGCTCTATAACTGCTCTCGACGAAAAGCAGTTGCCGCTTGTGTTGCCGGAGACGGATACGTTTAAGCCTTCCGGCAACGGCGAGCCGCCGCTGGCGATGATTACCGATTGGGTAAATGTCAAACTGCCGGATGGTACGACCGCAAGACGCGAAACTAATACGATGCCGCAGTGGGCGGGAAGCTGCTGGTATTATCTGCGTTATCTCGACGCGAAAAATTCCGACGCCGCATGGTCGAAAGAAAAGGAAAGCTACTGGATGCCGGTGGATTTATATATTGGCGGGGCGGAACACGCTGTTTTGCACCTGCTCTACTCACGATTCTGGCATAAAACACTTTTCGATTTAGGTTATGTAAGTACGCCTGAGCCATTTAAGAAACTTATAAATCAGGGAATGATTCTCGGTGAAGACGGCCAGAAGATGAGCAAATCTCGCGGCAACGTCGTCAATCCCGATAAAGTGATTACCGATTACGGCGCGGATTCTATGCGGCTGTATGAAATGTTTATGGGGCCGCTGGAAGCGACAAAACCCTGGAATATGCAGGGTGTCGAGGGCGTTCATCGCTTCCTGTGCAAATTCTGGCGAGCAGTAATTGATGAAAGCGGCAACGCCAAAGAAATCATAAAAGACATTGATGCCGACGAAGAAACACAGCGGCTGCTTCATCAGACGATTAAAAAAGTCGGCGGCGATATTGATAATTTCCGTTTCAATACGGCAATCAGCCAGATGATGATTTTTGTAAATCATATCAGCAAACTTCAAACATTGCCGAGGAAAGCGGTTGAGGATTTTGTTCTGCTGCTTGCACCGTTTTCGCCGCACATAGCTGAGGAAGTCTGGCAAAAGCTCGGCCATAAAAAAACGCTCGCTTACGAGAATTGGCCGAAGTACAGCGAGAAACTGGCAAAGGAAAAAGAAATTGAGCTTGCTGTTCAGGTTTTGGGCAAGATAAAAGATAAGATAGTTGTTCCTGCCGATGCGGATGATGAGACAATAAAACAACTGGCTCTGGCCTGCGAGAAAGTCGCCTCCGCAATCGCAGGCAAGGAAATTAAAAAAGTCATCGTGATAAAGTCAAGACTTGTTAATATTGTGATATAAATTAACCATGAATGAACACAGACAGAATTGAAAATTGAAGATTGAAAAATGAAAATTTGTGGAAACGGCTTCGCCGATGAGATTTTATTGACCGCTCCATTACCTGTTCGACGAACTCACGGCAGGCTGTCGCGGCTCTGATTTCAATAATTTTATCTCTGTGAGCTCTGTATTCTCTGTGGTTATAATAGTTTTTTAAAAAAACTCTGAGGCTGAAATATGGCGTTAGAAATTGAAATTAAATTGAAGGTCGAAAGTTTTGATTCTGTAATTGAGAAGCTCAAGGCTCTTGGCGCGAAGTTTGACGGCGATTTTATTCAGGCTGATGACTATTATGATGATGCGCAGGATTCTCTTGTAAAATCCGACCGCTGTTTGCGGATAAGAAGGCATATAAATCACATCGGCCAGGCGATTGAGCTGACTTATAAGGGAGCACGAGAAAATCATCGTTTTAAAACCCGCCGGGAAATCGGCATAAAGATTGAAAAGGCGGAGGAACTGGCGGAGCTTTTTACGCACCTTGGTTATAAGATAAGACTTTCGATAGAAAAGAAACGCAGCCTTTGGGATTTTGCGGGTTGCAAGGTTGCATTGGACGAACTGCCGATGATTGGAAAGTTTATAGAAATTGAAGGCCCCGGCGATGAGCAGATTGAAAAGGTTCAAAAGCAGCTCGGCCTTGAAAAATTTTCGCATATTCCGCAGAGCTATGCTCATTTGATTGAAGAAGCGACTAAAAAAGCAGGCATTAAAAGCAGAATCATTTCATTCGATATAAAATAATGAATCCAGAGACCGGTTATATAACGCTGATAATAAATCCCAGGGCAGGCGCAAAGAGCAAAAAGCATCTGGCGTGCAGATTTATTGAATACTTAGAAAGTAAAAAGTTTAAACTTCAGGTCTGTCACACCCGGCATCAAAATCACGCCAAAGAGATAGCCGCTGACGCTGCGGTAAAGTATGATTGCCAATTGGTTGTTGTGGCCGGCGGCGACGGCACGATTCGCGAAACTGTAAGCGGTCTTGAAGGCAGCGACAAGCCCCTTATGATTTTGCCCTGCGGAACGGAAAATTTACTGGCAAACGAATTAGGCTACAAGTTTGATTTCAAAACAGCAGTAAAAGTTTTTGAAGCCCAGATTCTACATCCACTGGATTTGTGCAAAGCGAACGACAGGTTTTTCACATCGGTCGGCGGTATCGGCTTCGACGGCGACGTTGTAAAACTTGTTGATGAACGGCGAAAAGGCAACATAACGCACATGCATTATTTTATGCCTATTTTTCAGTCGTTTATGAAATATGAATTTCCGAAATTCACCGTTGAAGCTGACGACGAGGTTATTTTTAACGACAGAGGGCTGGCGATATTCGGCAGCATCTCACGATATGCGGTTGGTTTGCCGATTCTGCAAAAGGCGGACTATGGCGACGGCCTGCTGGATATTTGCATATACAAATGCCACAATAAACCGGCTTTGCTGTACCATTCTCTTATGACGGTTTTTAAGAGGCATCGCAAAAGCAAAAATGTTATTTATAAGCAGTGCAAAAAAATTAAAATATATTCTGATGTTAAAATGGAAACCGAACTTGACGGCGACCCCGGCCCGGCAATGCCGCTTGAAATAAGCATAATGCCGCAGGCTGTAAAAGTGTTGATTCCGCCGCACAGTAGACCGGCTGGAATGAGAAAAAGAATCTTTAAAATATTTGAGTGATAATTATGTTTAATGTTGGAAATGTCAAAATAAGTAAAGACAGCGGCTTGTTTGTAAT
>Ga0172379_10009557_pt1 | contig 11933 bp, 9 predicted proteins | sample GrowelOW334metaG_FD_119756 | JGI IMG/M metagenome (GOLD analysis project Ga0172379, IMG submission 119756) | Groundwater microbial communities from an aquifer near a municipal landfill in Southern Ontario, Canada - Groundwater well OW334 metaG | ecosystem: Environmental > Aquatic > Deep... | reverse complement strand
CTTCGCAAAATTTTTCGAAGCCGCGAAATTCGTTCACGTGAAAGCGAGCGTCTTCCACTTCTCCTTTTGCATTAAGATGGATTGTAATCTTTGCGTGACCTTCAATTCGTGACACCGGTGATACTGTAATAACATTCGACATATTTTTCTCTATTTTTTAGATATAGAGATATCTGAAAAACTCTTGGGTAATGTCATTGCGAGACGTTTTTTGTCGAAGCAATCTTGTTTTTGTTTCAAATTAAGAAGATTACTTCGTCGCTACCTGCCTGCCTACAGGCAGGCGCTCCTCGTAATGACGATGTTTAATTTTTCAGATGTCTCTTGTAATTCCTTCTTTGCGTCTCAGCGACTTTGCGAGAAAGCTTTTTATCCATACCGCAAAAATTGCGTCTTAAATATTGGAACCCGTCCTTGCAGCAATTCGTTAATTGCAAACCAAATCTCATCCGGTGTGGGCGGACAGCCATGTAAAAATGCATCAACACGAATGAGATGGTGAAGCGGAATTGCCTGTTCGCGTAATTGTGCAATCAACGTATGATCATTCGGCACGGAATTACTGATATCGGCAAGTTCTTTGTAAGCTCTGTTGATCAATTCTTCATTCGTAAACCGATTTCGCATTGCGGTTACATTGCCTGTCGTTGCGCAATCACCAAATGAAATGACATATCGTGAATTTTTTCGAACACGATGAGCCATTTCTTCATTTTCATCGTTTGTGACTGCACCTTCAACCAATGTTACATCAACATTTTCCGGAAATGTTTTAATATCCGCGATTGGAGAAAAGACAATATCAACTTTATCCGCCAGATCAAATAATCGTTCATCAAGATCCAAAAAAGACATGTGGCAGCCCGAACATCCGCCGAGCCATACTGTTGCAACGCGTGGTTTTTTAGTAATTTCACTCATAAATTTTCTTCGACTCGAAATGAATATAATTGTTTGTCACTTGCTAGTTTTTTTATAATCAAATGATCCCCTTTTGCCAAACCTGACCATCGCACAAAATAATGCTCATGCGGTTTATCCGGTCCCTGGCATTCACAGTGATACGATTCAATCTTGACTTTCTTCTTCTTCAGTCCGTATGTTATCGAGAACGGTGAACCTTCTTCTGGAAAGAACGAGCGTTTATTTTTAAGGATAAAGATATATCCTTGCTCTGCCTCTAAGGAGGTGACAGTTCGTTCGTAGATGTTTTTCATAGTATTTCCAATATCGTTATGATGCTTCGACGCAGCGCAATCAACATGGTCATCCTGAGCAAATGCCGATGTATTTTATCGGCATGCATCGAAGGATGATTCATCACTTTTGATTGCGCTTTGCTCAGCATGACAGTTTTTTTACTCGTTCGCAATGTACACCCATTCTTTTTTCTGCCGCGCCGTAATAATGTATTTAAGGAATCCTTTTTTCTTTTCCATCTCAGAAATGTTAGCTCCTTTTTCAAACAATGCTCCGGTCGGACAGACCATAACGCATTTTCCGCACGATGTGCATGTTTCTGAATTTCCCCAATTCGTATCCAATCCGGTAACGATCTCGCAATTGATTCCGCGTCCGGCAACATCCCATACGTGCGCCCCTTCCACCTCATCGCAGACGCGCACGCAGCGCGTGCAGAGTACGCAGCGATTATGATCCATCACATATTCTTTGTGTGTGGCATCCAATGTCTTTTTGGGATAGAGATACGGATAACGAACACGCACCAATCCTACTTGATATGCAAGATCTTGCAACTCGCAGTGATTGTTTGCAACACAGACTGCGCAGACGTGATTTCCTTCCGACGCGAGAAGCGCAATGATCATTCTTCGATATTTGTTCAGTTTCACATTTGAAGTTTGAACGACCATTCCTTCTTCAACTTTTGTTGTGCAGGCGGGAAGCAGTTTCGGAATTCCTTCGATCTGCACCACGCATAATCTGCACGCACCGACAGTTGAGAGCCCTTCCAAATTACAGAGGGTTGGAATTGGAATTTTATGCTGCCGCGCCACGGAAAGAATCGATTCACCTTCCTGCGCGCTGTATTGTTGACCATCGATTGTTAATGTTTTAACTGCCATATAGTTAATGTCATTTTAAGTTACGTCATGCTGACGAATGTCAGCATCTTTATACGATTAAGATGCCGAATAAAAACATTTCGGCATGACGACGATCTGAATAGTTATTTTTCAAAATCTGCAACTACAATATCACTGGCGATAAATGTTTCCACTGGTTGCAGCAATTCTTCATACTCGTTTCTAAAAAATCGCAATGTTGAAAGGACAGGATTCGGTGCCGATTGCCCCAGTCCGCACAGACTTGTTTCTTTCACCATCATACACAATTCTTCCAGCAACACCATATCATCTTGCGTTGCTTTCTTCTTTGAAATCTTATCAAGCAATCCATAAATGTGCCGTGTGCCGACTCTGCACGGAATACATTTTCCGCACGATTCATCCATACAGAACTGCATAAAGAATTTTGCCACCTCAACCATTTTGGAAGTTGAATCCATCACGATCATTCCGCCGCTTCCCATAATCGAACCGACCTTCGCCAGCGATTCATAATCTACAGGGAGATCAAGATGTTCTTTTGGAATACATCCGCCGGACGGTCCGCCGGTTTGTGCGGCTTTAAATTCAGTTCCTTCTGTTGTCCCTCCGCCGATATCAAAAATAATTTTGCGGAGAGGAATTCCCATCGGCACTTCGATCAATCCCGTGTTTTTAATATTTCCAGCGAGAGCAAATACTTTTGTTCCTTTACTTTTTTCTGTTCCAATACCTGCAAACCATTCGCTTCCGTTACGAATGATCGGCGCGATATTTGCAAATGTTTCCACATTATTGATCAGCGTCGGCATTCCCCACAAGCCTTTTTCCGAAGGATATGGCGGACGTGGTTTCGGATTTCCACGTTTCCCTTCAATCGATTGAAGCAAAGCAGTCTCTTCTCCACACACAAATGCGCCGGCACCAATGCGAATATCAATTCGGAAATTGAACTGCGATTCAAGAATTCTATTGCCGAGCAATCCCATCTTCTCCGCTTGTTTAATGGCGAGTTTCAATCGTTCAATCGCCAGCGGATATTCAGCACGGCAATAAATATATCCTTGCGACGCACCGATTGCGTGACCGGCAATAGCCATTCCTTCCAACACTCTGTGCGGATCTCCTTCCAACACACTTCGATCCATAAATGCACCGGGATCACCTTCATCCGCATTGCAGACAATATATTTTTGCTCTCCTTGCGCCTTGTTCACAATTCCCCATTTTAATCCTGTAGAATATCCCGCACCGCCGCGTCCTCGCAATCCGCTTTTTCGTATCTCTTCAATCACTTCGGCGGGCTGCATATCGTTGATCGCTTTTGCAAGCGCTTCATATCCATGCGCAGCAATATATTCCTCAATACTTTCGGAATTGATCATCCCGCAATTTTCCAAAACGATCTTTGTCTGCGACGCAAAGAACGGCGCGGAAGTATCAGTGAGATGTTTCTCAACTTTTTTATTGTTCATGACGTGCAGTTCAACAATCTTTTCCGCTGCATGAACATCAACATTTTGGTAGAGCGTATTATCACTTTGCACCTTTACAAGCGGACCTTCGCCGCAGAGACCAAGACAACCGGTTCCGATCACTTCACATTCTTTTTCAAGAGCATGTTCCTTGATCTTTGCTTTGAGCGTTTCACTCACTTTACCGCTTCCGCACGAAGCACAGCCCGCGGCAGAACAGTACAAAATGCGATGCTTCTTTTCCGATTGACGCTGCTGCTCTTTTTCAGAAAGTTCTTGTAGGTCTTCCAATGTCATACTAATACCTCATAGATAGAAAATGCTTCGACTCGGCACAACAATAATAGTCATCCTGAGCAAATCCGCCAGAGGCGGATGCGTCGAAGGATGTTCTACTAAATTTATGTTGTGCCTCGCTCAGCATGACTAATTTCACTTTTCGTATACGATAAATTCTTTAATTGTTCAACACGTTTTAATGCTTCGTCGGGATTGAGTTTACCAACAACCACATCATCAATAACAGCAACCGGTGCAAGACCGCACGAACCAACACATCGCGCAGTGATGAACGAAACTTTATTATCACTCGTCGTCTGTCCAAACTTGCAGTGATGATGTTCTTCCAATGCCGTTTGAATATGCTCCGCTCCTTTTACATAACAGGCCGTTCCCATGCATAATACAAACGTATGCTCTCCGTTCGGTTTTAAATTGAAGAAATGATAGAACGTTGCAACGCCGTACACTCTGCTCGGCGGAAGTTTTAAAGCGTGTGCAACATAAATGAGGAGATCGTTTTCCAGATAGCCGAAAATTCCCTGCGCAACATGAAGCACCTCGATCAGCGCGTCGCCGCGTGCCTGATGTTTGGTGATTGCGCGGTCTAATAACTTAAAACGATTGTCGCCGCTGGGATGCTGTACTTGTTTTTCACCTTGAGCCATAGTTGTATGGTAGTGGATGTGGGAGGAAATATTTCAGAAAATACCAATCAAATCTTCGGTATTGCTTCTCTATACCACAGCAAATATTGTGCTAATGTAATTTCAACTTTAGTTCAATATTTCGACAATACGTTATTGTCTGATTTGCGATAATGGGAAAGAAAGCTCAATGTTTTTGCAAAAGAGCAAAATCAATAGGGGTAAATTTCAACGTTGGATTTCTTGACAATGGCAGAAACTATGCGGAAGAATTTACTTGCCTACAACGGTACGTTAAGAACAAAATAAATTGATGATGAAGTCTAATTCTTCGACAATAAAACCGTTATGATTTATTTTGAAACAAATCTATAAACAGAGATGTTTTTTTTGCAAATCAAAGTCTACGAAGTCTACAAAAGCACTGCTTTTTTGTAGACTCTGTATTATTCACTGCCGAGTAATAAATTCATTGAATAATTTGTTTGCTATATGATATTTACCGCGTTCTATCTTCACTATTAGCTTCTTTTCTGCCAAACGAACTAAAATTGTTGAAAGTGGTCCCTTACCAATTCGGATTTTCTTTTGCTTGATAATACGAAGAACATTATTAAAGCTGTACGTTTTATATGTGGCTGCCATTGCCTGAAGAATAATCTTTTCTTGCTCACTTGCAGATGAGTATAATTGATCAAGAATAATCGGACCAAGCTCATTCAATGTTTGGGTAACTGCCACATCAACTTGTTCCCTGCCAACACTTCCCTTGATTTGATTCTCGAAGAGATATGTGCAGAAAATTTGCAGAAGATATGGATGACCTTCGGTATATTCGTACACTAATTTCTTCACATCGTTGGAAAATGATACCCTTGTTCCATTGAGTGATTCTTCAACAATTCGAAGTGTTTTTATTTCAGAAAAAGAAGATGTTTTTAATATCGGTACAAAGTATCTGCCTATAGGGTGATACTTCTTAAGGAACTGATTCCATCCTTCTTCGGTAGCAGAGAGAACAAAGAGATAACCTGTTTTCTTTGTAATGTCGTCATCGCTCAAAACGTTTTTCAACACACTCATAAACTGAGGGACAGCATCATAGTTTTGTACATCATCAAGAAAGATTACAAGGGAGTCTGTTTCTTCTTTTAATCCTTGCCAAAGTTCCAGGAGACCTTGAACTAACAAATCTTGAGGATCTCCTTTGAACTTTTCTTTTTCACCAATTTCAATTCCACCGCCGATAATAGGAAGCGTAATGCCGACACCTTGAAGATATTTTGAATAGTGCTTCAACCGTTCAAACTTTATCGGCAGGTTTCTTGGGATTTGAGTTAATAGATGAACTACCGGAGCTTGAAGATTGTTATCGGAAAATTCATGAACACTAACAAAGGAAGTAAGCACTTTATGTGCCTGCGCATGCTTGCGAAACTCTTTTAGGAGAGTAGTCTTTCCTGTTCCCCAGTTACCGATGACGATAAAATGATCGAACCGGTCTTTTCCTGCCATCTCCAAATGTTTTTTGAACGTTGTTAATTCATTCTCACGACCAATAAATACTTTGGGCTCTTGACCCGAACGTGGAGTAAAAGGATTGGGACCAACAAGTGATATAGAATTTTCTCGTTTCTCCTTTTCCAAACTTTTCATATACCTCCACTATCATAATTTTTTCATTAATTTAATCTTACAGGCTCATACAATGTATTGTCTATCTGCCATTCAACGTGTCTTTCGCTGTTACTGCGTTACCAAAGAGACTTTAGTAATAAGATGATTATATTGCTTTCATTCTTTGAGATTCGTATTCATTTACTGAATTCCTCCACACTAATCACCGTATCATACAACCCAACTTTCTCTTCGCTGTGTTTGCTAATCCCAACGTAGGATAAACTCGAATCTTCATATCTCTTAAATTTATAAACCGCATCATTCATTAAAGCACTGTTAAAAACACCAAGACTAACCAACAATTCAAAATCCTTAACCTCTAATCCCGTTACCTTCTTAAACAAACCGGGCTCAAGTTGAGTAATAATATCTTTCAAACTTCTTTCACGATAATCTGTCAAATACATGAAGATTGGGATACGTGTGGCAAACTTTATTAATTTATCCTGAATTTGTTTTCTCAGGCTTTTATACTCTTTTTCTTCTTCCGATAATTCCTTCTTCTCTTTCTTGGTTAAATCTTTTTCGCTCGATTTCTGTTTTAACTTTTTGACAGCATCCGATTTGTTAATTATTGTTTCAATATCTTGATTGAGATTCCGAAATCCTTCGATACTCATCAATGCATCTAATGCTTTTTTATTGTTCATCAAGCGTTGAAGAGTTCCGTTATCTACATTAACAAGCAAAGCACTTTCCCACCGTCTTGCAAGTAATGTTGCCGTTGTACCGCTCATCGCCATATCCAATATTCCTGCCGCATCAATCTGCTTCATTGAACTTCCATCATACGCAAGCACAGGCAAGAAATTGATAAACTCTTCCACTTTCTTCTCGGGATTGGACTCTCCCGTATTCAATCTTGTGCTGTATTCAGCGATTTGCCGCAATGCTCTGTCAGGTGCAAAATCAAAGACATAACATTCCTGCTTGATAATTTCTTCTTTATTTGGCGAGGTACTGTCCGGGTTTTTAATTGTCCAGGGTGACTGTACACGAAACGCTGCCTGAAAATATGTTTCCGGAGTGGACGAGTTTCGCAGCATCAAAATTCCTGTCCAAGGCGGGATAGTAACGCCCGTCGTTAATTTTCCACAGGAAAGCGTGATTGTTTTTGTCTTCAATGGATTATCCATTGCTTCTCGAACAGGCGGAAGTGCTGCAACTCCAATACCTGCGCTGGTCCCCGCAGCAACAATTATTTTATAATCATGAAAAAATACATTTTGTCTTTTTTCTAACAGATTCCTCATTGCAGAACAAGATGCAACACTTGGCAAAAACCATAATGTATGAGACAATATATTGAGCAAGCGACCAGTGGAAAACGGCAACGGTGGTTTTTTTGCTCCCATTTTTAAATTATCTATTGTCGTTCCTAAATAAGAACCGCGTATTAAATCAAGCCACTTTTGTACTTCATTTTCATAAACAAACTTTGCTGATGATGCATTGCCATTCGCTGAAAAAAAGACATTTAAATCAAACTCATCGAATTCTCCCTTCATCGCAATTTCTTTTATAGCATCAGGCAATTGATAGGTCAATAGCACCATTCTTGGCAGTGATGCGTATGGATTATTTTCCCCTTTCCAATTTTCTTTTGCTCTCTGCTCGTCAGAATATGTCCAATTAAAAATCTGTTCTTCAATAAATTCGCCGGAAGTAATTGCACGAAAGGGTGTCCCTGACAAATAGAGATAATGATTTGTTTCTATTGGAATTGTGTTTTCTAATTCTTCAACACTCGCTTCAACAGCTAAACCTTCTTTCTGAATTTTTTCAAACTCCTTGAACTCTTCTTCAGCGTCAAAATCATTTCCAAAAAGACCTTTTGCATTTTCACGCCATGCTCCATAATGATATTCATCAAATACTACGCAATCCCAATCCGTAGCGTGTACCCATTCGTTCTTTACTTTTATCCCGCCGACACTATTTTTTCCCAAAAAATCCTGAAAGGAACCAAAAAAGACGAATGGTTTTCTTCTGTTTATTTTGTTGAAGGGCGTTCCGTTGTGCGAGATGAATTGCCAATCTTTAAAATCAACGTGCGATTTCAAATCATCTTCCCAGGCACTTTGAACGGCAGGTTTAAAAGTAAGAACCAGTATTTTCTTCCATCCCATTTTCAACGCTATTTGATATGTGGCGAATGTTTTACCAAAACGCATTTTAGCATTCCATAGAAAATGGGGAATCTTTTTCGGATTTTCTTTCTTGAAACTTTTAAAGTATGTCATGGTCTTTTCCACCGCTTGCAATTGCTCCGGACGCATTCCAAAGTCGAGAGTTCTGTTCTCTTCATTCCTTATACCGGTGCGCAACTCAAGGATTGCCGCTTTCACATCTTTGACAGTGCAACGAAACCATTCGCCATCAGGATTTTGTATTCCACGATTTCTCAAATATCGGTGCATATCGTGATCGGTGAACGAACTGCCGTCAGAACGCATTGAAGGTTCTTCCAGCACAATTTTATAAGGCAGTGCTCCCGGTTTTATAATTGGATATTGCTGTGCAACTCTTGTTTTAGCATCAATGGTAGTAAAGCCAACTTTGAGCAAACCTTTATACTGGGGATTAGTATCCTCGTATGCGTAAATGGTAGGATTGGACTCGGGACGCGGAGGAAAAAATTGCTTATTCATTTTCTAATTCCATTGGGCGAACCTTTGATTCAACAAACTCTACTTCATTCTTTGAAAGTTTATATCTTTTGTACAACTTTTTGTCATCCCATTTTTCATTCATATTAAGAACGGGAACAAAATAAAATCTATCTTTAGTTATATCCTGTGAAAATGATAACTGTGATATTAAAAAACGAACAAATTTCGTCTTGAGGTAGTTGACTAGATTCATAGCCATTTTTTTATTGCTAAAACTACCAGCAATAATATATGTTTCGGTGCAAATTGTTTTTGGGGGTAATATTTCAATTTTAGAAAGTACCCTTCGTTTTCCTTCGTTGTCAGGTTGTCCACCATGATCATAAGAAACCTTTGATGTGATAACCTTCCATTTATCAATTAAATCCTTTCCTATTTCAATTTTGCTTCGTTCATATGGTCCTTTCCCTCCGTTCCAAACGAGTATTAAATCACCTTTTTTGGAAGGCCGAATATTCGTAGACAACCCAAACGGTTTTCTGCTCGAAACCTGCCGGTTCATGCTTGGATCTTTTCCTGCTAGAACTTTTTTAATTATTGGAACAGCAGCACCGTATCTTATGAAAGTATCAAACTCGTTTAATGACCGAATAGATGAAGTTTTAATCCCTTTATGAATATTGATAACCTTACAGGGTCCTGAATATTCTTTTTCCCATAAGAAATAACATATTCCTCCGGCAATATCAACGCCCGGGAAACAATCAGTTGCATCGGGATAATCGATTAAATGACTAATCCTTTTGTCGTTTAACATCTCTTCTCGGAAACCATCAAGTCCTTTTCCTCCAGCAAACCAACGTGATGGAATTATCATCGTCAAAAATCGAGGATTAAGTTTTTTCGCTTGCTGGACAAAGTTGTGATAAATAGGTGCTGCACTTCTTCCAAATCCACCGTCGTTCAATTGATATGGTGGATTCCCAATGATCACATCGAATTTCATATTTAAGATGTCCTCTGGTTTTTCAGTATGAATAAATTGATAAGCATGTGTTTCAAGAGTTTCATTACGTTTATATACTTCTTTACTTGCTCCGCAGAAAGTGCAATTTCCATTTTTCCACTTATGTTTAGTGCTTTTGTAAACAATGTTTCCCTGTGCATTATCGAAAGTGTCGCATACGGAATATGTTCCGTTTGCAGTTTTTGAACAATACAAACTCCTTCGGGAGAGAAGTGAAGTCAGTTCAGTAATAGCTATGCCGTACAATTGTTTTGTGTAAATGTGATTCAACCGTTTTTGTAGGTCCGGTATTTGTTTTTCAAGTCCGATATTTAATCGTTTAGCAATCTCACGCAAGAAAACACCCGTCTTACAGACAGGGTCAAGAAATTTTGCCTCTTTGTTGCTCCAAAGATCGGCCGGCAGCGTATCCAATATTTGGTTTACCAGTGACGGCGGTGTAAAGACTTCGTCGTTACTTAGATTTGCAATACACGAAAGAACGTCTGGGTTATAGTTTGTATTCGTTTGCATCGGCAATTTTTAGAAAATGAACTAGCGGGAAGTCTTTTACCGGCTCATCAATTGCCGCCGGTTGTCCTTCATCATTAAAGTTAAGAGTAAATTGATGCGTTCTTTCTACCAAAAACTTAAATCGAAAATCTCTTCTTTTTACCATCGTACTTTTTATTAAACTCCACTCAGAAAACACAATTGGTTTTTTTGTTAAAGGATTTGTGAAGTCTAAAGCATCTCCCCATAAAATATTCTTAATCAACAAAAACCGGATACTGTTTATAAAAGGGTTTTTACAGTTTATGCCAAAATTTTTCACATACGCTTTTGAAAACAAATCGAACAAACGATTCTGACATTCTACCGCATTATCTTCCAAAATATCAACCCCGTAAATACTGGTAACTGCAACAAACATATTTCGTTCCCATTCAATCTGGCTTTTGCTGTATTTACGATCAACAACCGCTAATTTTCTTCGCAGCACTTCTACTAAAAAATTTCCGTCACCACACGCAGGCTCTAAAAATCGCGAATCAATTCTCTCTGTTTCTTGTTTAACTAAATCCAACATAGCATTTACCTCACGATGAGAAGTAAATACTTCACCGTGATCTTCAACTCTTTTTTTTGTTTTAACTTGTTCTTTCATTTCAATTTAGATTCATTATAAAAAATCCGCAGTTTGAAATAAAACTCACGCCCTGCGGATTCTCAACTGCCAAAATGTAGCACTTTTATCTTTAACAATGAACTTTAATTTGTGAACAGATTATTACTGCGTAAAAACTGTATGTAAACGAAAAACGGCGAATCCAAAAATTCTGGATCGCCGTTTATTTGTTTGTTAAAAAAATATAGCAGGAATTATTTCATTAATACCAGTTTCTTTGATTCTCTGAATGTTTGAGTTTCAATCCGGTAAAAATAGACTCCGCTGGCAACAGGTTCTCCCGCATTATTTACGCCGTTCCATGTCACTTCGTACGTGCCGGAATTTTGGTAATTGTTAACCAGATCGGCAATCTTCTTTCCGTTCACATCATAAACAGCCAATAAAAGATTTTGAGCCGTTGGGAGTGAATATCGTATTGCCGTTGACGGATTAAAAGGGTTAGGATAGTTTTGCGAAAGTTCAAAACTGGTCGGTGTTTTTGTATCAATCTCGGTTACCGCTGTTGTGCTTGTTACCGTTGCCCGCATAAAAAGCGTGTAGTCATTCGGAGCAGCTAATTTTGCCCACGTTACTCCGTCAAACTCGTACGCTTTTTGATTTCCCGGAGGCATATCGGCTCCTATCCACGGTTTATTTGTTCCGTCATATTTTGCACTCACGTAAAAATCTCCGGAAGCAGTAACACCGGTTAAATCGAACGAATGCCATCCCGCTGCAGCGGGATTATACGGAGAAGGAGTAAGAATCTGTGTTCCCGGCATAGTATTAGTACCATCAGCTTTATACATCTTGATAGTAAAAAGTCCGGTACCGGTGTTAGCCCAGCCGCTGATGTAAATTTTAACATTGGTGATTTTTACATTCGGAGTCGGCGGCGTAAAACGGGCAGCCAATTCCCAATTGGCAAGATCTTCATAAACACTGGTTGAAGCAGAACCGTCATCATACGTTAAGTTGTATGTTGCACCGGTGT
>Ga0172379_10009556_pt1 | contig 11934 bp, 9 predicted proteins | sample GrowelOW334metaG_FD_119756 | JGI IMG/M metagenome (GOLD analysis project Ga0172379, IMG submission 119756) | Groundwater microbial communities from an aquifer near a municipal landfill in Southern Ontario, Canada - Groundwater well OW334 metaG | ecosystem: Environmental > Aquatic > Deep... | reverse complement strand
TTGCGGTCACCGGGTTCAACGGCTCGGGAAAGTCGACCTTCTGCAAGATCGTGGCTGGTCTGCTTGAACCCGGCCGCGGGCATGTGCTGGCCGACGGCATCGAACTCCGCCAGTTCGCACCGGACTGGTGGCGCAGGCAGCTTCTTTATCTGCCGCAGGAGCCGACCTTTCTCAACGCCACCATCCGCGAGAACATCACCCTGGCCGAGCTTGAACCCGAGAGCCCGGCCTCCCAGGAGCGCCTCAACCAGGCTGTGCGCGCCGCAGCGCTGCGCCGCTTCCTTGATGTCAGCCGCCAGGGCCTGGACATGGACATCACCGAGGGCGGGCGCACCCTGCCTGTCGGCATCAGACGCCGGGTGGCGCTGGCCCGCGCGCTCATGAACCAGGGCCGCCTGGTGATCTTTGACGATCCGACCGAGGGCCTCGACTCCGAAGGCTGTTTGGCCGTGTACAATGTGCTCAACGTCCTGGCCAAGTCCGGAGCCAGCATCATTGTCGCCACCGTTGACCCCAACATCCTCAAGGGGGCGGGCTACGTGCTGGACATGAATGAAAAACCGACGCCCGTCTTTGCCACAGCGCGTGATCAAAAGTCAGAGGAGGTCACTTGAACAAGCCTGACCCCTCCATCCTCGGCCCGGATGCCGTTCATGCCGTCGTGGACAAGACCCTGGAGGCGCACCGCCGGTTCCTTTATCTCTGCGGCTGCCTGCTCGTGCTGACCTTTGCCTGGTCCGCCCTCACCAGCCTGGACATCGTCAGCGAAGCCATCGGCGAGGTGATCCCGCGCACCAAGGTCAAGAAGATCCAGCACCTCGAAGGCGGCATCGTGCGCGAAATCCTGGTGCGCGAAGGCGACCATGTGAAGCAGGATCAACCCCTGGTTGTCCTGGACGGCGCCGCAGCCGAGGCCAATGCCGACGAGCTGGCCGTGCGCTTGAACTCACTGATGGTCGAGTCCCTGCGTCTGGAGGCCGAATCCCAGGGGTTGGCTGAACCTGCGTTCACCCCGGAGTTGGAGAAGAGGCACAAGGACCTTGTGGATCAGGCCCGGAACCTCTTCCAGGCCCGGAAGAAGCGCGTGCAGACGGACATCTCCTCCCAGGCCGAGCGCGTGCGTCAGCGTGAGCAGGACATCCGCGAGACAGGCGCCCGGCTCGAAAACCTCAAACGCAACCTGCCTCTGGTGCAGCGTCAGGTCCTGCGCAGCGAGGAGCTGTATCGCGAACGGCTGGTCAAGGAGGACGAGCTCATCGCCCGGCGCAAGGAAGAGAACAACACCAGAAGCGCCATCCTGGAGAATTCCGCCGCGTACTCCCGCGCCACAGCCGCCCTTGCTGCGGCCAGGGAGGAGTTGGTCCGCACCCAGAACGCCTTCAACGAGGAAGTCGAGACGGAACTCAAGAAGGTGCAGCGCGAGCTCATGGAGCTCACCCAACGCATGAAGAAGCTGCGCGACAGCGCCAACAGGACCACCCTGCGCGCGCCCGAAGAGGGCATCGTCAAGAGCGTCAATGTTGTCAGCGAGGGCGAGGTGATCCAGCCGGGCATGACCGTGGTCGAGATCGTGCCTGCCGGGGACAAGCTGGTCATCGTGGCGCACCTGCCCATCCAGGACATCGGCTACGTGCGGCCAGGCCAGTTGGCGGTGGTGAAGCTGGCCTCGCGCGATGCGCGGCGCTTCGGAAACATTGAGGGCAAGGTGCTGCACGTGAGCCCCGATGCCGTGACGCAGACCATGCCGGGTGGGGTGAACACCTTCTACAAGGTGCTCGTGGTGACTGAGCAGGACCATTTCTCACAAAAATCCAACCGCTACGACCTCTTTCCCGGAATGCGCGTCATCGTGGGCATCCACATCGGGCAACGCTCGGTTCTGGGCTATTTCCTTGATCCCTTCATCGACGCCATGAGCGGCTCATTGCAGGAACGCTAGCCCCCTTGCCAGACGCAACGCCAAAAGCTCCCCACCTGGGGAGCCTTGGATGCATCTCAACGGAATATTTGAACTCAGGTCGACTGATTCAGAAACAGGCCGGTCATCTTCTTGATGGACGCGGAGAGCTTGATCAGTTCGTCCTGCGGGATCTTGCGCAACACCTTTTCGCTCGTCTTGTCGACGATCTCCACCTGGACTCCGTCCTGGGTATTGTCCAGCAGCTTGATCTTGAGGGTCGTATGGTTATCCTCAAGCTGCTTGGAGATTTTCTCTGCCGTTTCAAGCGCCACCTTCTTGTCCGCCGCAGCCGCAGCTGCTTGAGACTTCGGGTCGACCTCCACAGGCTGAGCGTATTCACGGTCCTGGTTCGTCTGTGACGCGGGTGCAACCTGGGCCGCTGAAGCGGCTATTTCGGCAGGGGCATACCCCTGCCTGACGTCCATGTCCGAGGGGTTGATGTTCATGGCGCTTACCTCGTTCTGTTGTTTAAGAGCTTAAGGATGATTTTTATCCTTACGTACTGGTTATCGACACAGTTGAGCTGGAACTTTAGGGCGCGCCACGGAATTCATCGGTTTGTCTCCAAAATATGTGTTCAGGCCATGATGACGGCGGTCGGTCCTGGTCTCGAAACTTCATTGATTCCGTGGTGGCGACATGCTCCAGCGATTTTTGGCAGATCGGCTTGGCGGACCATGACCGCCTTGCACCCGGCAAATACTTCGGGCTGCTTCCTTTTATCTTGAGCCGTGCAGCAATGCCGCGTAGAGTGTCTGTTAATCAAGCCTGGAACCAAAGCCCCACCCGTGAGGAGAGCCTATGCACACCAAGATCGTCGCAACCCTGGGACCAGCCTCGAACAATTACGAGACCATGAAAGCCATGGTCCAGTATGGGGTGCGCATTTTTCGCCTGAACTTCTCGCATTCCGACGCTGCGACCTTTCTGCCGACAGTGAAGATCATCCGGCAGATCGAACAGGATCTGGACCAGCCGGTCACCATCATGGGTGATTTGTGCGGACCAAAAGTACGCATCGGCGAGGTGACGGGCTCGCCCGTGCAGGTCCGCAAGGGCGATATGCTGGCGCTGGGCCTGCCGGAACACCTCGGAGCAGTGCGCGACATGGTCTTCGTCAACCTGGACATGCCGGAGCTGCTCAAGGGCCTGGACAAGGGCATGCCTGTGTCGCTGTCTGACGGCATGCTCCAGTTCACCGTCACCGAGGTGCGTAAACCCGACTCCCTGTTCGTCATGGAGGCCAAGAACAGCGGCGTGCTCACGTCCAAAAAGGGCATCGCCTTTCCCGGCAAGTTCCACCCCATGCCCGCCCTCACCGCCAAGGACCGCAAGGATCTGCACGAGGGCCTGGACATCGGCCTGGACGCCGTGGCCTTGTCCTTTGTGCAGACCCTCGAAGACATCCGCGACATTCGGGGCGAGATCGAGAAACACGGGGTCTGGATTCCCGTGGTGGCCAAGATTGAGCGGCAGAACGCCGTGGACAACCTGGAGTCCATCCTGAGCCTGACCGACGCCGTCATGGTGGCCAGAGGCGATCTGGGCCTGGAATGCCCGCTGTCCGCCGTGCCGGTGATCCAGAAGCGCATCATCAGAGCCTGTCGGCACGCCCAGAAGGCCGTCATCGTGGCCACGCAGATGCTTCTGTCCATGGTCAACAACCCGCTGCCCACCAGGGCCGAAGCCGCAGACGTGGCCAACGCCATGCTCGACGGCGCGGACTGCGTCATGCTTTCTGAGGAAACGGCCATGGGCAACTACCCGCTGGAGGCCGTGAAGTTCATCAGCGAGATCGCCGCCAACGCCGAGCCATACTACATTGAGCGATCCAAGGGCCCGCTGGCGCCCAAGCCGGAGAAGAATCCCGCCAAGTACCTGGCCTACGCCGCCTGCCTGCTGGCTGAAAACACCGAGGGCGAGGGCATCGTCTCGCACTCCTCCAGCGGCGCAACGGCGCGCTACCTGTCCAGCCGCCGTCCGGCACACAGCGTGTACGCCCTGACGCCGGATCAGCGCGTGGTGAAGCACCTGAACTTCTTCTGGGGCGTGGAGCCTCGCCTGGTCGACACGACCCTTGACAGCCACGTTGAGCGCGCCGAGAAGTTCGTGCACGAGTCCCCGAATTTCAGCCCGGGCAAGAGCGTGGTCATCACCGCTGGCCAGGTCACTCCCGGTCAGCTCAAGACCCACACCAACGAGCTGAAGATCTACTACAAATAGCAAAGACCGGGAGTGGGCCCGGTTCGGTCCAGGCACGGCCAAAGGGCTTGCGGATTGCTTCTGCAGGCCCTTTGGAATGTGCTTTGGCCAGAGCAGAAAACGCACCTGTCTGCTGAGCCCCCGCCCTGGGCGCAACGGTTGCTGGCGGCAATCCGGCAGCATATCCCTTGCTTTCCAGGTGGATTATGTGCATACCGTATAAGGAGACACACGCCGCGACATGGCGGTTAGAACAGTGAGACCAGCGGCTTCAAGGAGACAGCGTGGACACACCCGCACAGCAACCAGCAGGACAGAAAAGCCTTGGAGTTGGGCGCGTAAGCCTGCGCACGGCCATTGTGGTCTTCTTCTTCTGCTTCGGGTTGGCTCTGACCGGACCCCTGGCCTGGTACAACTACTCCCGCAATTCAGAGGCGGCGTTGGAAACGGCTGCGACCATCTTTGAGCAGGCCGGTGCAAACGTCTCCCTGCGTACACAGCTCCTGGTGCAGCCCTTCAGCTTTCTCGGCGGCACCGTGCATCTGCTCCCCGGAGCCGACGCCTCTGCAGACGGCTTCTCCCACCCGCTCAAGCGCACCTTTCTGGACATCCTGGAGGACAACCCCCAGATCTACTCCATCTATTTCGGGTACGGCCAGGGCAACTTCTACCAGATCGTCTTTCTGGGCGACCGCCAGAAGGTGGCCACCAGCCTGGGCGCACCGGCGCAATCGCGTTTTGCCGTGCGCAGCATCGAGCTCACAGGCGCAGCGCGCCAGGAGCGCTGGCAGTTCCTGAACAGGGACCGCCAGGTGCTCACTGTCTCTTTGCCGCGCCCGGCCAAGTATGATCCCCGCACCCGCCCCTGGTTCAGCTCCGCCGCGCAGCAGGACGCCCAGGTGCGGACCAGCCCCTATATCTTCAGCAGCACCCAGGAGCTGGGACTCACCGTATCGCGCCGCATCCCCGTTTTCGGCTCCAAGGTCTCCCAGCCCGTTGTCTTCGGCATGGACCTGACCCTGGACTCGCTGTCGCGGTTTCTGGCGCACGAGAAGATCGGGGCCTCCGGGCTATTGTTCCTGTTCGACGCGGGCGGCGGGCTCCTTGGCTACCCCGACGCTACCCGGATGACCATTGCGGATGTGGACAAGAGCGGAGCGCCTGTTCGGCAGCGCGCCAGCGTGGAAACCCTGGGCGATCCCCTGGTCAAGGCTGTCTACGGCATGTTCATGAAGGCGGGCAAGGTCGTGCTGCCACCGCAGCGCATGCGGCTGGACGGGGTGGACTATCTGGTACAGGTGCGCCAGGTGACCGAACTCGGCTCGAACAACGACTACATGGCCCTGGTCTCGCGCGTGGGCGACTTCACCGGCCCGCTGGCGCATACGCGCAACCAGGGCCTGCTCTTTGCCCTGGGAATCATCCTGGTGCTGGTGCCCCTGCTTGGCATGGCCGCCAGCCGCCTGTCCAAGGGGCTGCGGCTGCTGTCCCTGGAGGCGGAGCGCATCCGCAACCTGGACCTTGAGTCACGCGAAGAGATGCATTCGCGCATCGACGAGATGGAGCAGCTTGGCTGCGCGGTGACGAGCATGCGTTGCGCGCTCAAGTCCTTCAGCCGCTATCTTCCCCAGACCCTCGTCCGGCAGTTCGTGGCCTCGGGCCTGTCGCCGGAGCTGGGCGGCGAGCGCCGCGAGATCACCTTGCTGTTCACGGACGTGGAGAACTTTACGCCCCTGGCCGAGCATCTTGCGCCAGAGGACCTCATGCAGGCCATGGGCGAGTATTTTGAGGTGGTTGGCCAGGCCATTTTGGAGCGCGGGGGCACCATCGACAAGTTCATCGGCGACGCGGTGATGGCCTTCTGGAATGCGCCCTTTGAGTCCGAGAACCACGTGGAGCTTGCCTGCGTGGCGGCTTTGCGCCTGTCCAAGGCCTCCGAGGAGCTGAACCAGCGCCGCCAGAGTTCCGGGCTGCCGCTTTTGCGCACCCGCGTGGGCATTCATACCGGGGCGGCCGTGGTGGGCAACCTCGGCTCCTCGGACCGCATGGACTATACGGCCCTCGGAGCCAACGTGAACCTGGCCAGCAGGCTGGAGGGGCTGAACAAGTTCTACGCCACGCGCATCCTGGTCAGCCGCGTGGTGCGGGAGCGCGCCAAGCACAATTTCCTGTTCCGCTCTGTGGATGTGGTGGTGCCCAAGGGCGCGACCGAACCCCTGGTGCTGTTCGAACTGGTGGGGGCCATGCCGCTGAGCCCCTTTGCCGATGTGGCGGCGCCCCGGGCCAAACTCGGCTTCTGCTCCCGCTGGGAACGCGCCATCACCCTCTACCGCACCGCGCAGTGGGACAAGGCCCTGGTGGAGTTCAGGGCCCTGCGAGAGGCCATGCCGGATGACCACCTGGCCGAGATGTACTGCACGCGCACCGAGCGCCTGCTGCAAAACAAGCAAGGCAAGGATTGGAAGGCGGTCCAGCGTTACTCAACAAAGTAAGACCAAAGGAGTCACCATGCCGCTTATCGTTTGGGACGACAGCATGTCCATTGGCGTTCCACAGATCGACGCTCAGCACAAACAGTTGTTCATTCTCGCCAACGATGTCGCCAGAACGCTGGAGCGCGGCTTTGACAAGGAGTCCATTCAGATGGACCTGGGCATCTTGTGCAACTATGCCGTGGAGCACTTCGCCATGGAGGAGGCGCTCATGGACATGGACGCTTACCCCGATTACGACCTACACATGAGCGAGCACATGCAGTGCACCACCAAGGCTTTGGATTTCCTGGAGGCCTTTTCCTCAGACAAGGAGGTGGACATGTCCGAGTTTCTGCAATTCGTCACCTTCTGGATACGGGACCACATCCTGAACGTGGACCAGGGTCTGGGCGTGTTTTTGCGCGGGCGGGGGCAGGGGGGAGAGGCGTAGCCAAGACATCGCCGGAGACGGACGGGGGAAACGCGCAGCAAAGAGATGGCTGAAGCCCCACGCCACGGAACGCATCCGCGTGACCCAGGTGCTCCCCTCGATCCAGGAACCCGCCTCGGAGCCATCCCGCAAAGTCGTTGGCATTGTTGATGTCCGCCGGGGCGGCAAGCGCTAGCAAAATCCATTTTCGTGTCAACCAGCCGTGTCAAATTGAAAAAGGGCTTGCGGTTATTCACCGTAAGCCCTTGTTCTTTCTGGTCGGGATGAGAGGAGTTGAACCTCCGGCCCCCTGAACCCCATTCAGGTGCGCTACCAGGCTGCGCTACATCCCGTCTTGCGAAGTGGGCTAATACCCCCGCCAGTTCCGGTTGTCAACAAAGAGCCGGATAAAACCTGCGGATAATTGGCGCTAGATGGGATTCTTGCGCAAATGATCGATGTACAGCTTGACCCCGCGCTCCAGATCATACTCCGGCTTGTAGCCGAGCAGGGTCTTGGCCTTGGTCACGTCCAGGGTGCCGCGCCTCGGCATGTAGGACGGCACCGGGCCATACTGCACGTTGAGCTCCGGGATCTCCTTCTGGATGGCATCCAGCACGTCCTTGAGGCTGCGCGCCTCGCCACGGGTGATGTTGAAGGTCTCGCCCTTGGCTGCGGGATGCGTGCCCACCAGGAAGATGGCCTGGGCAGCGTCGTCCAGGTAGGTGAAGTCCAGGCGCATGGAGCCGTCGCCGTCCACCTTGATGGCTTCGCCGCGCAGTGCGCGGGAGATGAACTTCTGGATGACGCGCTGATTGGCGTCAAAGGGGCCGTAGATGGCGGACGGGCGAACGATGGCCAGGTCCAGCTTGTAGCAGCGCATGTAGCCCCGGCAGACGATCTCGCCGGCGAGCTTGAAGGAGCCGTAGATCTCCTTGGGGCTCTGGGGCGATTCCTCGGTGACCGGGTCGGTGACGAAGTCGCCGTAGGTCATGCTGGAGGAGGTATACACGAAGCGGCAGGGGTGGTCGAAGTCGCGGACGATCTCCAGAAAATTGACCGTGCTGCCGAGGATGGACTGGAAGGCGTCCTCGGTGTGCTCGATGGCCATGAAGGCCAGGGGCAGGGCGGCCATGTGGATGATGATGTCCGGCTTGATGCGGTTTAGGACCCGGCGCAGGTGGTCCTTGTTCAGGGTGTCGCCCTGCACCAGTTCGATCTTGTCCATGATGCCGCGCAGGCGGATGAGCAGATTGGGCGGCGTGGCTTCGCAGTCGGGGATGAGGTACTGCTTGAAGGTGTCGAAGATGAACACCTCGTCGCCGCGCTCCACGAACAGCTTGGCCACGCGTGAGCCGACAAAACCCGCGCCGCCGGTGATGAATACCTTGGCCATATCTCTCCCTTATGCTTGCAGGCAGTTTTCAAGGTCCGCGAAGGTCTTCTGCATCTCGAAATGAGCGATGACCCTCGCTCGGCCGTTTTCGCCCAGTCTGTTCCGCAGTTCCTCGTCCTGCATGAGGGAAAGCAGGCGGGCAGCAAAGGCCTCCGTATCTTGGGGCGAACACAAATACCCGGTTTCCCCGTCGATGACAACCTCGGGGATGCTGCTGACGTTCCAGGCCACAACCGGACGCTTCAGGGTCATGGCCTCCACCTGGACATAGCAGAAGCCCTCCCAGAGCGAGGTCAGGGCGAAGATGTCCAGGGTCTGGTGGAAGCTCTTCATGTCTGAAACAAAGCCCAAAAACTGCACCACATCCTCGACCCCGCGCTCTCGGGCGTAGGCCTTGAGCTCCGCCTCGATTTCCCCGATGCCCGCGATAAGGATGCGGAAAGGGAGGGGCTGCTTTTGCAAAAGCGCGGCGATGTCGATGAGCAGCTTCTGGCCTTTCTGCGGGGTCAGCCGCCCGGCGTTGCCGATGAGGATCTCGCCGGGTTTGCGCTTAACCAGAACCTTGGCCGGCATGGCGTCGAAGGCGGCCACATCAAAGCCGCAGTTGATCAGGTGGGTGCGCTCGGGTCCGATCAAGTCCCTGTTCTCGGCCAGGACACAGTCACGGGTGTTTTTGGAGTTGGCGATGAGCTTGGTGATGACATGCGCGAACAGCAGTCTGTTGAGCAGGTTGTCCCGAACAGGTACGGCGATGCCCCGGCGGTAGATGATGTCCCGAACCCCGGCCAGCTTCGCGGCGATGCCCCCGGCCTTCATGTCCGAGGGCTGGGCCATGATCACGGCGTCCACGGCGTGCTTGCGGTAGAAGCAGGCGAGGCGCATCAGCTTGAGTGGATTGAGAAAACTCAGGTTGTGGATGTGGAGGCGCAGAACGTCTATGCCGGGCTGGGCCGTCAGCCGGTCGGCCAGGGCGCTGACGCGGTTGGCCACCACACAGACCCGGTAGCCCTTGTCGCGGGCCAGCAGGGCATTCTCGAAATGCCATTTCTCGCCGCCGCCCCAGGCCTTGTTGGAATTAAAGAAGCAGATGCACTTGGGCTGCATTGTGTGTCCTTGTTGTAAGTGAACCCGGAGTGGAAAAAGCAGGCTTGGCCCGGCGCCACATGCGCCCGGCCAGCCGCATTGCTCAGTACTCCTTTGGCGATCTGCGGGCAAGCTGGATTCCCGGAGCGGAATCGGCTTTCAGGCATCGTGCGCATTGCCTCGGTGTGGATAATGCCGTAAGAATTTTTGCAAGAACCGTCCGAGGATATTGATGGACAGGCACAAGACCCTTGCAGACGCCCTGGGAGACGAGGTGCTCACCGAGATGGCGGGCACCTTCTTCGGCGCGCGCAAGGCCGTGGATGATTTGCTGGAGGACTTCAAGCTCCTCGTGGAGGACATTCGGGCCAGAGAGGCCAAGGTGTACTCCCGTGTCTGCTACTTGCGCTCGCTGCTTTTGGGGCTTGAGGGCGAGGCGGCATTCTTCGCCGAGCTGGGCATCTCCCCGCCCTTTGCCCAGTCCTGCAGCCACTCCGGCTCGCGCACCTGGCACCCCGACAGCCTGCCCTTCGCCTTTTTTGCCAGCACGCGCTACGTCAAGGCCGTGCTTCAGGCCTATGCCGAGCTGCGCCACACCTGCGAAGTCTACATGGCTGGCGAGTACGAGGAAGATCCTGCCCAGAGCGGCCGCAAGCGCCTGAGTCCGCACTACCGCCAGATCGAGCTCCACTGCGCGCGCCTGAACGTGCGCATCGAGAAGCTGAACACCGAGATGATGCCGTCCTCCGTCCTGCACTTTGCCCGGAAAATCACCGCCGCTGAAGAGCCCGGCCAGGGCGTGCTGGAAAACTCCCTGGGCGCTGAGAGTCTGGACAACTCGCTCAAGTTCCAGAAAATCGACTTCGCAGCCTTGGGCTTGTGGAAGGCTCCCGGCCTGCCGCCTGTGGAGTCCAGCGAGGAGGCCATCCGCCGCTTCTGCACAGGCTATTTCCAGCAGCACGGCCCGCAAATCAAAAAGGTGCTGGCCGACCTGGAGTAGTCGGCAGCACCTTGCATAAGCAGCAAAGCTCCGGCTCAGCCTGTGGCGACGATGTTCTTGATCAGGGCGTCGATGACCGCCTCCGACCTGTCTGCGGGCACCTGGCAGGTTCCGACCTTGTCGTGTCCGCCCCCGCCATATTCCAGCATCAGCCTGCCGACGTTGGTCTTGCAGTTGCGCTTGAGGATGCTGTGGCCGACAGTGATGACCACGTTCTGTTTGCGCACGCCCCACATGATCTGCATGCTGATGTTGCAGCCCAGGAACAGGGTGTAGATCAAAAAGCGGTTGCCGACGTGGATGGGGTCCTCGTCGCGCAGGTCCGTAAGCACGAGGTTGCCGTGCTGGGTCGAGTCGCGGCGCAGCATGTCGACAAAGATGCGCGACTGCTCGCGGTAGACATCCACTCGTTCCTGTACGTCGGGCAGCTTCAGGATCTCTTCGGCCTTGTGCGTGCGGCAGTAGTCGATCATGTCCAGCATGAGCTGGTAGTTGCTGATGCGGAAGTCTTTGAAGCGGCCCAGGCCGGTGCGCGGGTCCATGATGAAGCCGAGGAGTATCCAGCCCTTGGGGTCGGCGATCTCCTGTGCGGTCAGGGTGGCGCTGTCCACCTTGTCCACGGCCTCGAGCATGGGGTGCAGGCTCTTGGAGAACTTCTTGTCGCCGCCGTAATAGTCCCAAATGACATGGGCGCAGCTCTTCAGCGGTTTGCTCATGCCCTCGAAGGTGATGTCCTTGCCCAGGCGCGTCTGCTCGCTGGTGTGGTGGTCGAACCATATGCCGCAGCCGGGAACAAAAGGCACGTTGGCCAGGATATCATTGCTGGAGACGGTGATCAGACCGTCCTGGATGTCCTTGGGGTGGGCGAAGAGATAGTCGTCGATGAGCCCCAGTTCTTTGAGCAGCACCGAACATGCGAGGCCGTCAAAGTCGGACCGAGTCACGAGTCGCATCGAGGTGTCCTTTGGTTGCGTTTGGCCGGAATGTATCGACCCTTCACGCCATTATCCCGATGCTGAAGGAACTGTCAACTCGCGAGCGAGTTTAGTTGCCTGCTCCGCACACAGGACAGCCTTGCATGCGCAATGGGGGCTCCAGGGCGCAGGCCGTCAGCAGGTTGTGGTCGGCGAAGATTGTCGCCGTGGGACCGTCGGCCATGACGCGGCCCTTGTGCAGGACAATTGTGCGTTCGCAGAGGTCCAGCACCATGTCCAGGTCATGGGTGGCCAGGATCTTTGTGTGCGTAAACCCGCGTAAAAGATTGATGAGCAGGCGGCGCGAGCGGGGGTCCAGGTTGGCCGAGGGTTCGTCCATGACCAGGATGTCCGGCGAGCAGGCCAGGACCGTGGCGATGGCCACGGCGCGCTTTTCACCGCCGGAGAGGCGGTG
>Ga0172379_10009555_pt1 | contig 11935 bp, 11 predicted proteins | sample GrowelOW334metaG_FD_119756 | JGI IMG/M metagenome (GOLD analysis project Ga0172379, IMG submission 119756) | Groundwater microbial communities from an aquifer near a municipal landfill in Southern Ontario, Canada - Groundwater well OW334 metaG | ecosystem: Environmental > Aquatic > Deep... | reverse complement strand
ATTGGCCCCAACAGTAGGATCAATTGCCCCAAGAGAATCCGCTTCAAGCACAAGAAGCTCTTCTTTTGAGGTTAACTCTTCAAGTTTATCATGAACCCCAATAAAGTAACAAATCTTATCAATCTCTTCAGGAGAAAAGCCAAGTGAGGGAAGAAGTACTTTTGCTTTCTCAACACCCCTTTGCATATGCTTTGATTTTACTTCAAGCCTTTGCTCGAGAGAATATCCGTTCGCTAGTGAACCCGCATAACCAACATCATGCAAATACATTGTCGTAACTAAAATTCTTTCATCTCCCCCTTCAGCAGAAATAATTTTTCGCATTGCATTAACAGAGGCCAAAGTGTGTAAATAATCCCAATCATCCTCGGCAAAAACTTCTTTTACAAATACTTTGAGTTTATCTTCAATTTCTTTATCAAGCTGCATAAAAAGAAATAATTTTTTCTCCAAAAGTAAAAAGTGTCCAGGAAATTGAGTTCTTGACTAAAGTAAAACTCTGTCAGTTGAATAATAATTAATTTCATTCTCCCTATCAACAACAGCTATTAGTGCAGTAATATGTATGTTCCCCGCAAGTCTAGTCATTCTACTAATTTGAGTCATTGAAAGTTTTTCATTCTCAGGAGCAACATGCAGACCATACTGTGAATGAACTTCCCCCATTTTCTTTCCTTTAGGATAAACTCTAAAATCAAAACCAAACTTTAAACCAGTCTTAATGCAATACCCCTTCTCCTTAATATCCGAGTAAACAATAAACTTAGAGTAAAAACTCTTGTCCGATTCAAGCCCAAGAGAAATTATTTTCTTCAAAGGAACTTTCTTATCTTTCTTATCAAGAACAGCAATCTTGCCTTTGTCAACCAAGTATGCGGTTTCAAATAGATCCAGAACCAAATTTCTTCCCTTGCTTTCCCCAAATCCTTTCTCAACAAGAGTTCCTTTAAGAGTAGAATCCTCAACAACAACTTTATTTTCGAACAAATGCACAGTATTTGAATTCGCTTCAACAACCATAATATTCACCAAAACCAATAATTAATTCTACCAACAATCTTATCCAATTCATTCATTCTCTTCTTTCTTTTCCACTACATCAACTACTTCATATTGTATTTTGTTCTTCTTAAGTTCTTTTAAAATGTCGCCAAAGAACTGATTTTTTTGATTAACAAAAAAAACTTTATCCACTTTTTGTAAAACCGCTAAAGAAATTATTTTATTAATAGTTGAACCCCACTCTGTTGCTTCACTGTACTTTTTCTTCTTCTGAGCTACAATCTTTTTCACTTCTTCCATTACCGCACGAGATTGTCTCATTTCCCCAATTGCAGAAGCCGTTTTGTTCATGAAATCCTTGTCAATAATTTGAAGCAACACTATTTCATCAACTTTTGAAGTAAATGCCTCAACAAAATCACTCTCTTTTTCTTTTCCAGTTAAAAGAGGAACAAGTACTTTCACCATAAGACCAAACAAAATACTTACTGCCCTAAAGTGATTAAAAAACCACCTATTTACTTCACCCCCCTAAAGCCCTCTGCGCTAGGATTAAATACATAAAATGCCTCTGTTTAAGCATGAAAACACTTAGCTTTGACATTGATGAAGTAAACAAGCTATTCATTGAAAAAAAAGTGTTTGAATTAAGAGGAATAGGAAACAGACTAATCAGAGAAGCCTCTTTACAAAACGATTATGGAAAAGCAGAACTAGGAGTAATCGCTTACGCATTACACAAACTAGAAACAAAAGATCATTTTATTCGAAATCCAAAATGGGGAAAAGTAAAAGCAGGGATCCAGTCAAGTTTTGAAGTAGCCAAAAATGCAGCTAAATCAAATGACCAACAAAAGTTTTTGGAATCTGTAAAAATAATTATTCAAAGCATTACAAAAATAGATGATGAACTTGGTAACTTTGCACAAAACATTTATGAAAAAGCAAAAGTAAAACAAGCATCATTAGCTTACTCTTACGGACTGAGTATTTCCCAAGCAGCAGCACTAACCGGCGCAGACGTTAAAGAAGTACAATCCTACATTGGATTTACTACAATGCACGATGAAGAACCTGATGAGAAGAATATCTCGGTCAGAGTAAATGAATTAAGAGAATTACTAGAGGTTGATTAGAAACCTTAAGTAAAGAAACATGAAAAAGAATTTTATTGGTGAAAAAATGAAAGCAGTAATTGACACAGGAACAATGATTACCCTCTCAGGAACATGCTTAATGAATGTATTCAAATCATTTGTGAAAACAAACCACATTGAATTAATGATCTCAAGCACGGTAGCGCAAGAAAGTGTATGGAAACCTCTTTACAATAAACGATTTGCATTAAGTGCTGCAAGGATAAAATATGCAATGAGCGAACAAACAATAAAAACAATTCCAATTACTCCCGAGATTTCTACCGGAATGCAAAGAATACTTCAACTCTCAAACAACATTTATTTCACTAGCGACGGCCCACTTAAAATTATCCAAGCAGGAGAAGCAGAAGCACTAGCACTTGCAAGAGTACAAGGAGCAAAAGCATTATTCATTGATGAAAGAACAACACGCTCCCTCATAGAAAATCCTCAAAGACTAAAACAAGTTCTTGAAAGAAGACAAGAACAGCCAGTAACAATAAACGAACAAAATCTCAATGCAATACGAAATATGTTCCCGAACCTAAAAATGTTTAGAAGTGTAGATGTAATTGCATTCGCATACGAACAAGGATTATTTGATCACGAACTCGCACACGGAAAACTAGAACTAGAAGCCGCACTATGGGCTGCAAAATTCGCAGGATGCGCAGTAAGCGAAAGAGAAATTGATGAATTCTTAAATAACCGGGATTTTAAAGAACAAAAATAAGTGATTTTGTGAATATAACAAAAGCAACACCTGATTGTATTGATTGGCTTAACGAAATGATAAAGCGTGAATTCCCTTACACTACTTTTACTCCAAAACACATTGAAGACCGACTAAATGACCCCAAATATATTTTATTTATCGCAAAGCAAGCGAATATAATAACCGGTTTTGCGGAGATTGAACTTTTCTTAGAAAAAAAAGAAGCAAGACTAAACGCAGTATTTGTGGAAGAAAGTTGGAGAGACCAACGAATAGGCACACTTTTGGTGGAGAAATGTATTAACGAATGCAAGCACAAAAAAATACAAAGATTATTTTTATTAGTAAAAAATGAAAATGTTGGCGCCCAACACATGTACGATGAAATAGGATTTAAGTTTTTTGCAATGCATGACAAAATAATTGATGACTCCGAAGTAGAAGTATGGGACATGAAAGTTTAGCTTCGACAAGCGACGAAAACAAGATTAGCCTTTTTAAACACTCAAACTAAAAGTGAATAATGAAAGTAATTCTAACAAAACACGCCGAACAACGCGCTCTTGAAAGAAATATCTCAAAAGATGAAATTTTTGATGGATTAGTCAATCCTTACAATCTTGAAAAAAGAAACGAAAAGAACTATTGTCAGAAATACACTTCACGAGGAGTAATTGAAATTGTTTTTGAAAGAAAAGATAACAATTTAATAGTAATCACAGTATATTGGGTATAAGTATGGACATAAATTATGACAAAGAAGCCGATGCGGTATATATAAGACTAAAGAAGGGAACTGTTGCTAAAACAAAAAAAATAGACGACATTACGTTAATTGATTTGGATAAAACAAATGATGTATTGGGAATGGAACTGCTTAACGCAAGTAAAAGAATTCCTCAAAAATCGCTTTTTGAAGTACATGTAAAAAATCTGGCACTAATAATGGCAAAATAACTTACCACTCTAATTTTTTCCCATCAATAAGAACATTGGGTTTAATTAAGATTAAATCATTATGAACCGGACTCTTATTTTTTCCACCAAATGAAACATTATTTCCAAAAGCAATGTGAACTGTGCCAAAGATTTTTTCATCGTGAAGAATATTTCCTATTGGGCCTTTGTGCCATTTGTTTGTTCCAATTCCAAACTCCGCCACAATTAAACCATTCTCAGCACGTTGGGCATCAATGAAAGGTTGTGCGCTCGGGTTCCACTCTGAAATTCTTCCATTCTCAACCTTAAGCCACGCCTTATCTTCCGGCTTAATTAATTCTTTAAAATAATCAATAAAAATTTCCCCATCCATTGTCTCTTCAATTGGAGCACAATAAACTTCCCCAGTTGGAAGATTCATTACAAACCCACCTTTTTTTGGTTTTAGCCCATGCAACTCTCTTTTCTTTATTGAGAAAGAAATATTAGTTCCAGAAGGAGTTGTAACTTGCACTTTATTTTTTCCCCTTAATTGCTTTGCGATCTTGTTATTCTCTTTCCAAATTTCATCAAAATTTGCTTCCCCAATTTTTAGGAATATTTCTTCAGTAATACTTGGGAGAGTAATTATTTTTGCACCTTTATCTGCAGCAATTTTTGTTTCAGGAGACCAAGTAATACTCTTAGTTGTTGGAGCAATAATTATTTTTGATTTAACCATTTGGGACAAAATTTCAGGAATTGGCTCGCTAGATACACGATCTTCCCTAAGTTTACTTTCAGCAAAAGGAATTTTTTCCTTATCAAGAATTGATTTGAATGCTTCAAGAACTGGGTTAGGAGTATGATCATTAATCAAAAGAACTTTAGAGTTTTTTCTTACTTCTAAGAAATCAAACAAAATCATTCCTGCGGTCTTACTTAGACCTTCAGACACAACAGGTTTATTTTCATTTAATTTTGCTTCAATTAGTTTAATTTTTTGTTTATCCTTATCTCGATTAAAAGATTTGTATTTAGATAATTCTGAGCGTAAACTAGAACACATTAATTGTACTCCATTATATTCAACAAAATTCTTTTCATCAAGTGCCCTTTGTCCAACTGGAGAAATTTTGCCATCAATCTTAACCTTATAATCTTCCAATATCTCAACTTCTACTCCATTAATTTTGAAAACTGCATTATAATAGGAGCTAATTTCATTTTCGTGCGGAGTAATCGGAATGACACAATATTTTTTCAAAGACTTAGTAATTTTCACCAAATCATTTTTTGGAACAACTAAATCAATATCATGCGGGATAATATTTAATCCTTGAAAAAATAGACTGCTTGAACCAATAACACAAAACGCAATGTCTTGTTTTTGCATTACTTTACTAATGACCTTCAAACAATCTGGAAATTTATCAACAAGGGACATACAAATCAGTCAAACTCAAATTACTAGTAGTTAGAATTTAAGTAATTAATAATCCTTTGCAATGTAAACTACTTTTGTTGCTTTTTTATTACAAACAACGCAGTTACCTTCGCCAATTAATTTGTCAGTCGTATCAATTCTTGTTCCGCGTATCTTTCCGCCAGTTTCTTTTTCAACTATTTCAGCACAAGTTTCTCCATCCTTTTCAACTGAACAAAAATTAGCTCTTGCAATCCCAGTTCCAACAATTGCTTTAATTTCTTCAACGTTAGTAACATCCTTGATTAATCCTTCAAAGCTCTTCTTCGCATTATTCTTCAAATTTTCGCTTAATTCTTTTCCTTGTTTTGCAACTTCAACTAATAAATCACTTTCATTAATTGCAACTTTAGTTTCAGTGTCTCTTCTAAAGATCATTAATTTTCCTTCTTTTAGATCTCTAGGCCCAACTTCAATTCTTAGTGGAACTCCTTTCATTTCCCAAAAATAATATTTTTCCCCAGGTCTTTTGTCGCTTGCATCAAGTTCTACTCTATAATTTGCATCTTCTAATTTTTGTAAAAGTTCTTTCGCTTTGTCTAAAACTTTTGGTTCTTTCTCAGCCATTATTGGGATTATTACAACTTGCTTTGGAGCAATTTCAAAAGGGAATTTTAATCCTTTATTGTCTCCGTGAGTTAATACAACTGATGCAAAAATTCTTGAAATAGCAGGACCATAACAAGTAGTGAATGGAGTTTTTTCTTGTTCATCTTTGTCAACAAACTTTACTCCAAAAGATTTTGCAAAGTGCTGATTAATCATGTGAGTACTTGGTTGTTGTACTACTCTTCCGCTTGGAGTAATAGCATCTGCTCCAAAAGTTCTGCTTGCTCCTGCGAATTTATCCCACGCTGGTCTTTCAAATACAATAGTTGGAACTCCGTAAACCCCAAAAACAATTCTCTTTGTTGTTTCCATGTCATCCATTACATTTTGGAAAGCTTCTTCTTGAGTTGCAAAAGCACAATGTGTTTCAATCCAATGAAATTCTCTACTTCGTAAGAAAGGTCTTGTTGCTTTTGATTCGTATCTAAAAACATTTGCTCTTTGATAAGTTCTAAACGGTAAATCTTTGTAAGATCTTAACCATAGTGCGAACATTGTGTAAAAAGCTGTTTCACTAGTTGGTCTTAATGCAAGTTTTTCTTCTAACTTATCAGTTCCTCCTTTTTCTACCCAAAATACTTCGGGAGAGAAACCATCAATGTGCTCTGCTTCTTTGTAAAAATAAGATTCAGGAATCAAAGTTGGATACCAATAATTTTTGTGCCCTCTTTTTTTCAAATCCTTTTCCATGAAATCATACATTAATTCCATTGCCTCAACTGACCAAGGTTGGAAAACTAAACAACCCTTAACCCCGTATCTAATATCGGCAAGCTCAGCTTCTTTGATTATTTCAGTATACCATTCACTAGGCTGATTCTTATAATCAGGGAGTTTAATTTGTTCTGCCATTTTGTACCACGTTTACTAAGGAAAGTAATAAGGAAAGGGATTTTAAAGGATATCAAAAGCCGATAAATTTGAAGCCCCGAAGGGCTTTTGATAGTTATTAAAGGCACCTGTGCCTTTAATGGAAAACATGGAAATTGGGCAAAAAATGACTAGTTTTAATAACAATTATAAAGTCTTGGAAATAAATTTTATTTGTGAGAAAATGAGAGTATTCTTGTTAAGACACGGAGAAACTACTGGCGATGTTGAGAAGCGCTACGGCGGAGACTATGATGACTCCCTCACTCTAAAAGGACAAGTACAAGTACAAAAACTTGCTAAAAGACTAAAAGAAAAAGAAATTTCCAAATTATTTACTAGCCCAAAAAAGAGAGCAATGGAAACAGCAGTAATTATTGGTAACGAACTTGGAATCGAAGAAGCTACTCCTGTTGAAGACATGCGAGAAAGAAACCAATATGGAATACTTACTGGAATGAAAAAAACTGAGGCTAAGAAAAAATATCCTGACGAAGTAATGGACCTTGAGGAAAACAATCCGCACCACCATGTTAAAGACTCTGAAGAATATTTTGCATTTTGCGAAAGAACACTCGCAGCTTTTAATGAAATAATTGAAGAAGAAAACGAAATGGAAACCGATTCAATTGCATTCGTGACCCACGGCGGACCAATAACAATTATTTTTAGAGAAATACTTGGATTTGAAATAAAAGGAATCAAAGACTGTGCACTATTCGAACTAGAATACGATGGCGAAGGATACGAAATAATTTCAGCTGACGATGTTGACTCAATAGAAGCTGGGCTAAAATAATTAAAGGATGAACCAAGTTAAGCTTTTTTTATAACTTTAACAATTCCTTTATTTGCATCAACTTCAACTAGATCCCCATCCTGTAATACTCTGGTAGCTATTTTTGTTCCAATGATACAAGGTTTTTTTAATTCTCGGGCAACTATTGCAGCGTGAGAAGTAATTCCACCCTCATCAGTAATGAATGCAGCACAAGATTTTATTGCTGACGTGAAATCCACGGTAGTCATTGGGGCAACAAGTATTTCCCCCTGCCTAAAAAACTTGACTGCTTGACTAGTCAATATCTTTCTCACTCGTCCTGTCACCTTGCCAGGATAAGCAGACTGGCCTTTCAAAACAGAATAATCCCCAAGTATTGGAAACTGCTCGCTAGTCTCAAGAATTATATTTTGTGAGGATATAAACGAAGCCAAATCAGATTTTTGAATTATTTTTCCCATGAAAAAACAAAATCCTTTCTCTCTTAAAGAAGTGTCAATATTTTTGCCCGATAAAATCTCCTCAAAGGTCAAAAAACCAACCTTGTTTTTTTTGGACCCAGGAATGCGAAGCAGAAAATCCTCCGCACGATAAGTCAAACCGTCATAATCCAATCTGTGTTTTTTGAACAACTCAAACAACTCCTTAGGTGCATCCGGAAGCGTTCCTAAGAGGTTTCCTATACTACTGAATGGTTGAATGAAAGAAACTAATTCAAAAACTCTTTTTGAATAGGAATAATCATTTTTTGATAAAATGTGCATAAGCTCTTTGGAATAAATTTCTGCTTGAGTAGCTTCTGCACTAACTTTTGCAAAATTATTCATTAACCCGGGAATTAAACTCGTTGGTTGCTGATTTGGTGAAGTAAAGTCATAGTACACTTCAACCAAACCATCTGAAGAAGAAATAAATAATGGCTTAAAATAACACTTGCCATTAGTTAACCGTTTAATTCTTTCAAACTCACCAAGAGTCATGAACTGCATACGCAAAACCGAATACTCCCGCGAAAATAATTTCTTGTAACTTACTTTGCCCTTCTCCCCACCTTGTTGAGTTTGATTACTGTCCTCAGATGTAACTTCCCCCTTCTGCAAAATAGTAATCTGCCCATGACTTGCTCGAATCTCTACTAAATCCCCAGTGTGCAAAACTTTTGTTGCATTTTTTGTTCCAATAATACAAGGAATACCTAGTTCGCGAGAAACTATTGCGGCATGAGAAGTCAACCCACCTTCGTCAGTAACAATTGCAATAGCTTTTTTCATAATAGGAACAAATTCAGGGCGAGTCATGGAAGTTACCAAAACTTCCCCTTCATTAAATTCATCTTTTGAAGGATTATGAACAATTTTAACTCTCCCACGAATTACTTCCCCTTTTTTTCCCCGACAAGCAATCGCACCAACTAATGTGTCCTTAGAAACAATCATTTTTGGAACTGAAGCAATTAGTTCTTTTGCTTCTTCACCAAAAAACCGTAGGACTTTATTTTTTTTATAAACGAAAAACATTCCTTCATGCCTTCTTTCAAAATTTTGTATGTCAAACTTTTTTCCAGAAAGTATTTGAGCAATTTCTTCAATAGTCATAACCGCAACAATATTGTAAGGAATATTGTATCGGGATGAAACTTCCCGCATTATTGCGAGAAGATAATTGAAATGCTTCATCATGCTGGATTTTCTTTCATCCATCCAAATATGCATTTGCTTGTAATACCACAAATAATTTTCTTCTTCTTTTGTAGGAGTAAATTTAGCGCCCTGCACTTTTTGCTTTTCTTTTAACCGTTCGTGACTCTTTGCAAGTCTTTCATATTCCTCAACTAAAGATTCAATTGAATTACTTGCAATGGTTTCCTTAATTGTTTGAATAAGATTCGTTTCATCAAGATTAATTGCATCATAAAACCCAGTTCGAGCGTAAAAGTACTTTTTTGAATATTCTTTGAAAAGTTTTCTAAAAGAAGTACTCGGAGGCAATTCATTCTTTGTGATTTTTGTTAGAAGAGATTTATTGGATTTAGTTTTGATGCACAAATCAAGGAACAGCATTCGTTCTTTACTAAATACCGAAATCATATCAGGCATAGTCATATCCGAAACATATTCGTGCGCTTCCCCTTCAGTTACAGAATGATTCTTCAAAATCAATGGAATCAATTTTTCTTCAACGACTAATCCTTTGTCTTCTCCAATTGAACTATATTTCCACCACTTGCAAGAAAAGTTTTCAAGTTTGGCCAAATAACCCAAAAGTTGCTTATCTTTAAGTCGTGATAATTTATTTGGCGAAAGCGCAAGCTTGTCAATTTTTTTCTGTATCTTTGTAGCTTCAGTAAGTGTTTTCAAAAATTTCTTCTTATCCTTAATTGCATTCTCCCAAACTTTTCTCTCAAGACTCTTCATCATATCTATTGGAATTACTTGCTGTACCCGCTCGTCAGCATAAGGAATAAACAATGGAGAAAAATCATTCCCGAACCTGTTTGGTCTCGCAAAAGAAGCAAACATTATCTCGCCCACAGGAACACAAAGACGAGCCTCTTTAATATCAAAGGAATTATTTAGCAGATAATTTTTTACCCAAACCAAGGAATCTTCTTTGAAATTTACCTTCCCCTCTTTTGGAATATTTTCTTCTTTTGCCACAGGCATTAACTCATCATTTGATTTATCCGTAAGAGTGGTAATCGGCCTGGATTGTACAATGTAAAACTTTCTTTTTTCATATGCCCACTCTATATCGCATGGAAAACCATAATGTTTTTCTATTCGTAAAATAATCTCACTAAGTTCAAGGATTTGTTTATCTGAAAGCTTTTGCTCCGCACCCTTTTCTTTCACACTCTTCCATTCATTCCCCCCAGTTTGAACTTTAAATAATCCTTTTTCTTGTTCACTTACATTCTTGTCAATTATTCTTCGCGGAACTTTTTCAACAACATAAGAATCAGGAGTGATTTGCCCAGAAACAATCGCTTCCCCTAAACCAAATCCTGCTTCAATAATTAATTGATTTCTATCTTGGGTTACGGGGTGAACGGAGAAAGCAATTCCGCTTACTTCGGACTCAACCATTTTTTGAACAACAACCGCAACACTGATTTTTGTAGTGTGTAAGCCTTTTTCAAATCTATAAAAAATAGCTCTTGGAGTGAAAAGGGACGCCCAACATTTTTTTACATTCTCAAGCAAAGTTTTGTTTGTAGTATTAAGGAAACTATCAAGTTGTCCTGCCCACGCCGCACTTGAAGAATCTTCACTTGTTGCACTGCTTCTGACTGCAACAAATTTGGAATCTAGAATTTTAAAATCTTTAACAATTTCTTTTTCAATATCCTTTGGCATTTTGGCATTCATTATTAGGGCCTTAATTTGTTCAGACGCATTCTCAATGGATTGCATTTCTTTGTGATTTACTTTTTCTAAAATTGAATCAATCTCCACGTTCAAATCAGTACTTTCCAAAAACTTTTCAAAAGAAGCTGAAAGAATCACAAATCCATTAGGGACAGGAATTCCAGCACGAGTCATTTCCCCTAACGAAGCCCCTTTTCCCCCTGCTAGCGCAACACTCGCTTTGGAGATATTTTTGAACCAATCCAGGAGCTTTTCTTGAACCATATTACCACTAGTATTCAAATTAAACGAGCTTAAAACTATTTCTTTTGTCAAGAATATTCCATTAAATATAAAAAAAAAGAATTGATTGCAAGCAAAGGCCTGCAATCAAAAGTACTTAGGTTTAGTTTAGTTCAAATTGTACGCCTACACTTGCACTAACTTCTACATCTCCAGCCACTATTGGAGTTGGAGCACTAGATCCAGCACTTACTACTCTTGCAGAATCATAGTTAACGTAATTTGGAGTATAGTAGAATGAGTTCTCTGAAATACTATACACTTTTCCAACTGTGATTCCTAATCCTTGTGCAATTGAAGTTGCTTTTGCTTTAGCTGTAGCACTAGCTTCGTTTAAAGCAGTTTTTCTAATTTCAAGTTCTTTGTCTTTACTTAATCCGAAAGTAATACTTGAAACTCTATTTGCTCCAGCAGTTACAGCACTATCAATAATTGTTCCTGCTCTTGAGATATAATCTCCACTAAGAGTTACTTGAATTTGGTTAACTGTCCTGTATCCAATTGATTCAGAATTCTTTGTAGAATCATTCCACTTAAAATCTTCATTTACTGAGTAAGAAATTGTTTTTACTTCTGAATAAATTGAATTAAATGAGCTAATAGCAGTTTTTACTTTATCTGCAATTACTGCATTATCACTCTGACTCTTTTGTGCTGATGGATCAAGTGTTTCAACACTCAAAACAATATCCACTTTATCCGGTGTAACCATTTTTGTTACGCTTCCATTAACACTCAAAGTCTTAATATCGGGAGCAGAGTCAT
>Ga0172379_10009554_pt1 | contig 11937 bp, 9 predicted proteins | sample GrowelOW334metaG_FD_119756 | JGI IMG/M metagenome (GOLD analysis project Ga0172379, IMG submission 119756) | Groundwater microbial communities from an aquifer near a municipal landfill in Southern Ontario, Canada - Groundwater well OW334 metaG | ecosystem: Environmental > Aquatic > Deep... | reverse complement strand
TTGATCCGCAAGTCCTTGTCTGCCAACTGACCTCCTATAGCGCAAACCCGGATTCCGTTACGGGGATCGGCTTACGGGTTCACGCGCCAGTGACGCATGCGGTTGGTCACGCGTACGGGCGCGGCGCGTATATTACCATATAATTTGAAATCAGGTAAATACCTGCAATGCCCCGATGCGCGACATATTCGCGGTTTCTCGAAAAAGCTTCAGGCGAGGATGCCGCGCGCGGGCTAAAAAGGCTCATGCCCTGCCGGCTGATCCCAAAACCTCTATATTCTTGTGCATATAGAGCTTCTTAAGCTCGTCGCGGGCCGGCCCCAGATACTTGCGGGGATCGAATTCCTCTGGCTTTTCGGCAAACACTTTGCGAATAAGGGCGGTCATAGCGAGGCGCCCGTCCGAATCGATGTTGATCTTGCACACCGCGCTTCGCGCCGCCTTCCTCAATTGCTCTTCGGGAATGCCCACGGAATCCTTGAGCCGGCCGCCATATTGCTCGATCATCCTCACATATTCCATGGGCACCGAGGAGGAACCATGCAGGACGATGGGGAAGCCGGGTATGCGCTTCTCGATTTCCTCGAGGATATCGAAGCGCAGTGGGGGCGGGATTAGGACGCCATCCGCCGACCGGGTGCACTGCTCAGGCCTGAATTTAGTGCGCCCATGGCTCGTGCCAATGGAAATCGCCAGGCTATCGACGCCTGTTTTCTTGACGAAGTCCTCGACTTCGGCGGGGCGGGTGTAGTTGCTGTGTTCGGCGGAGACATCGTCCTCGACGCCAGCAAGGACGCCGAGTTCGCCTTCGACCGAAACGTAGTCTTTGCGGGAGTGGGCGTATTCGCAGACTTTTTTCGTGAGCGCGACATTCTCGTCATAAGGAAGATGCGAACCGTCGATCATCACCGAGGAGAAGCCGTTTTCGATGCAGTCAACGCAGAGTTCGTAGCTGTCGCCGTGATCGAGGTGGAGAACGATGGGGATGGCGTAGCCGAGTTCCTTGGCATATTCGACCGCCCCGCGCGCCATGTTCCGCAAAAGGGTGGCGTTGGCGTATTTCCTGGCGCCCGAGGAGACCTGAAGAATGACGGGGCTCTTCGTTTCCACGCAGGCTTGAATGATGGCCTGCATCTGCTCCATATTGTTGAAATTGTACGCGGGAAGGGCGTAGCCGCCTTTTACCGCCTTGGCGAAGAGTTCTACCGTGTTGGAAAGTCCTAGTTCTTTATAGCTGGTCATGGTACCTCCGGGGAATCGGGGCGTGGAAAGCCTTTGCCGGGGCTATGAGGCCGCGTTGGGCCAGTTCCGGCGAAGCCGAAACGCTGCGCTCCTGATGCTTTTTTCTGCACGCGTTTCCTGTTAATCTTATGGATAGACCAAGCGATCGTCAAGCGGGCGGAACAAATGGAGAACCATGAAGCGCGTTGATGCAGCGAACCATGTCGACCCTCGCGCGATGAACGGCGCAAAGAGCCTTGAGCCCTTGGCGAAAGCCTCGCCTTTTGGGCGCCTCCTTGCCTTGCGGAGCCTGTTGGCAGCCTCCCTCCTCATGTCTTTGATTCTATCCTGCCAAGGGCAGGGAAACCCCGCCTCAAGCGACACTCGCAAGCCGCAGGGCTCCCCGGAACCGGCGGCTCAAGCGCGGGCGGCAAGGGAGCCGGTGGTCGCGCGTTTGATCGACGAGTCCTTCGCCCTGCTTTTTCCCGAAGCCGCTTCCCAATTTTCCCGACTGCCCGACGCCAGTGGCGGTTCGGGTTCGGCCCCGATTCCCCTGGCCGCCATGGCCGCCACCATGGAGAAGGTTTCTGGAGAATGGGCAAACGGCAATGCCGTGGGGGCTTCCGGCGTTTCGGCGGCCGCGGCGATGCCGGGGGCAGTGATCCTCAGTCCCCTGGTCGCGGCTTATTTGAGGCAGCGACTGGACTCCGAAGGCACCCCCCCTCCCCCCTTCCCGCCTCTCGTGCTGCCTTTCGCCTCCGGCGATTTCTCATCCGACCGATCGGGCATGTACTCGGTTGCGTATGATTATGAAACCGCCTATGCGGCGATGGGCAAAAAGGCAGGGATTTATCTCAAGCGGTCAGCTGGGAAAAGTGGCGCCAAGGCTCTCTGCGGTTTCGTGTTCCAGGAAAATTTCATGCGCGGGCATGGGGCGTTTGAAGCCTTCGTGGCAGCGTTTCGGGCTGAAGCCGGGGAAGACCGCCTCCTCATTCAGGAACTCGCGCCCGATGCCCTGAGCACGGACGCGGTGGGAGCGACCCAAGACGCCGTGGCGATGGTCATGGGCGGAGGAGCCTCGAAAGGGAGTGGGGCTGAGGCGGCGGAGTCCGCGAAGGTGGCCGTCGTCGTGCTCGCCATCGACAACGCGTTCATCGCCGATTCCGCGGCCGCGGGCGCCGGCAAGGGGAAGCCTTTTCTTGTCGACGCGAGCGCTTGGGGCGCGGAGCCGCCCGAGGCGCGACACTTTAGCTACAGGATCGATGGGGATCAGGGAAGGCTGGCTAGGGCTTCCGTTCAGGTCGCGCGAGATCTCGCCGCCGGCCGCCCCGCGGCCAAGATTACGAAGGTTCCACTGAGGTATGGCCCCGTGTTCCCGAAAATATTCTGAAAGCATTCGCCTGGGCGGCGGAAGCCAAAGCTTCAATGCTCAAGCCCTTGAGCCGGGCCGCTTGATCAATCGTGCGCGCGATATCCAGGCTCGTTCCGGGCTTTCCCCGAGAAGGCATGGGATTCATGTAGGGGGAGTCGGTCTCCATGAGGAGACGCTCGAGCGGTGTCGCCCGGAGCGCATTCTGGAGTCCCTCGGATTTCTTGTAGGTGATGTTCCCCGCGAAGGAAAGCGCGCAGCCTTTTTCGAGAAAGCGCGCGGCTTCCGCCTCGCCGTAGCCGAAACAATGGATAACGACGGGGACAAGGGAAGGAGCGTCAGACACGAGCGCGAGGGTATCCTCGAAGGCTTCGCGCGAGTGCACGATAAGCGGCAGACCTCTGTCGACAGCGAGGGCGACCTGAGCTTCGAATAGCCGCATTTGCTCGCCCCGAGTGGCTTCCATGTGATGATAGTCGAGCCCGCATTCCCCCAGGGCGCGGCATCGGGCTGATTCCAGATCGTTTTTCAACCTCTCCAGGGCCTCGCCCGGTCTCTCGAGGGATTCCCTTCCCGGCCAGAGCCCCGCCGAAAATCGCACGAAGGGATATGCCCCGAACCGCTCGACCCTCGCCGCCAGATCGCCGGGTCGTATTCCCACGTCGACCAAGATAGGCGCTGCCCCGATATGCCCCGAGCTTTCCGCCCACGCCATGGAATAGGCGGAAAGGAGGGCCTCCATGGCCCCGCTGCCGAGCCGCGCTTCCACGAGGGTAAGATGGGCGTGGGAATCCGAAAAAACGCTCAAGCCAGCTTCACCGACCGGCTCCATAGGAGGCTTCGCCTCGTTTTGAAGCGCCCGCGCCGCCTCAAAGCCCTCAGGCATCGGCTTCGCCCGGATGGGTTACCGAAAACTCAAGGCTATTCGCCGATGTTCCGACAAGCACCTTGTCGCCCTCGCTTACCCTGCCCGCGAGCACCGACTTGGCGAGGGGGTTTTCCAGGAGGGATTGGATGGCGCGCTTCAAGGGCCGCGCCCCGAATCTCCGGTCAAAGCCCTCCGCCGCGATGAGATCCCGGGCTTCGCCGCTGATCTCCAGGGCGATATTCCTCTCCGCCAGCCGCGCCGAAAGCTCGGCGAGCCGCAGGTCAGCTATCGAGCGGATCATGGATTCGGAAAGCCTTTCGAAAAGCACGATCTCGTCGATGCGGTTGAGGAATTCCGGCTTGAAATGGGCTTTCAAGAGCGAGTCGATCTCCTTGCGTATCTCATCCATGTCCTCGGCTTCAAGAATGATCTCGGAACCTATATTGCTTGTCATGATGATGATCGTGTTCTTGAAGTCCACCACCCTGCCCTGCCCATCGGTGAGCCGCCCATCGTCGAGGGTTTGGAGAAGCACGTTGAACACTTCAGGATGGGCTTTCTCCACTTCGTCGAAAAGAACGACGGAATAGGGCCGCCGACGCACCGCCTCGGTGAGCTGGCCTCCCTCCTCGTAGCCGACATAGCCGGGGGGGGCGCCGATGAGCCTGGACACCGCGTGCTTTTCCATGTACTCGCTCATATCGATGCGCGTGAGGGCCTTTTCGTCGTTGAAAAGAAATTCGGCAAGGGCTTTCGCCAGTTCGGTTTTGCCCACGCCAGTGGGGCCGACGAAAAGGAAGGAGCCGAGCGGCTTGCGCGGATCCGAAAGCCCCGCCCTATTCCTGCGGATGGCGTCCGCGACGGCGGAGAGCGCCGCTTCCTGGCCGATGACTCGCTGCCTCAGCTTTTCCTCGAGATCGACATATTTCTGCGATTCGCCCGAGAGCATCTTGGAGACGGGAATGCCCGTCCACGCCGAAACGACGCGGGCGATGTCCTCTTCTGACACTTCCTCGCGCAGAAGTTGATGCTCCTGCGTTCCCGCCTTCATCTCGGCCGAAAGCGCGTCCAACTGCTTCTGCGCCTCAAGGAGGCGTCCGTACTTTATCTCGGAGGCGGCGGCCAGATCGCCCTCCCTGAGCTTTCGGTCGGCCTCGAGCTTGAGTTCTTCGATATTCAGCTTCAGCTCCCTGAGTCCCCCGATTTTTTTCTTTTCTGTCTCCCAGCGCAGACGCATGGCGTCGCGCCGCTCGGAGAGCTCGGATATCTCCTTTTCGAGTCGGGAAAGGCGTTCGATGGACGCCGGATCGACTTCCTTCTTGAGCGCCTGGGCTTCCATCCTCAGTTGTATGAGCTTGCGTTCGATGACGTCGAGTTCGGTTGGCTGGCTTTCTATTTCCATCTTGAGCCTGCTCGCCGCCTCGTCGACGAGATCGATGGCCTTGTCGGGGAGAAACCTGCTGGTGATATAGCGGTCGGAGAGGGTCGCGGCGGCGATGAGCGCGTCATCCCTGATCCTGACCCCATGGTGGACCTCGTAGCGATCCTTGAGCCCCCGCAGGATGGCGATCGTGGACTCGACGCTGGGAGCGGCGCAGTAGACGGGCTGGAAGCGGCGTTCCAGCGCCGCGTCCTTCTCGATGTGCTTGCGATACTCATCCAAGGTCGTCGCGCCTATGGCCCTGAGCTCGCCCCTGGCGAGGGCGGGCTTGAGGAGGTTGGAGGCGTCCATCGCGCCTTCGGCCGCCCCGGCGCCCACGAGGGTATGGAGCTCGTCGATGAAAAGGATGATCTTGCCATCCGATTTCTGGATTTCCTCGATGACCGCCTTGAGCCTTTCCTCGAATTCGCCCCTGAATTTGGCGCCGGCGACAAGGGAGCCTAAGTCGAGGGCGAGGAGCGTTTTGTTTTTGATGCTATCGGGCACATCGCCCGAGACGATGCGCCGCGCCAATCCCTCGACGATGGCGGTTTTGCCGACGCCCGGCTCGCCGATGATGACGGGATTGTTCTTTGTGCGCCTCGAGAGCACCTGCATGACGCGCCGTATCTCCTCGTCGCGTCCGATGACCGGATCGAGCTTGTCGGCGCGGGCAAGGGCGGTGAGATCGCGGGTATAGCGTTCGAGAACCCTATATTTTTCCTCCGCGTCCTGGTCCGTCACGCGCCTGTTGCCGCGAACCGCCTGGAGGGCGGAGAGTATCCTGTCCTTCGTCACGCCCTGGGCTTTGAGAAGGGAGGCGGCCGGGCCTTCCACGGCGATGATGCCCAGAAGCAAGTGCTCCGCGGCCACAAAATCGTCCTTGAGCGCGGCCGATTCGGCCTCGGCTTTGGCGAGGACTTTCGAGGCGTTGCCCGAGAGGTAGAGCTGGGAGGCCACCCCAAAGGCCTTGGGCAATTTGGCGATGAGCCCCTCGGCTCCCCTTTCCACGGTCGCCTTGTCGGCTCCTATTCGGCCGAGAAGCGCCGAAACGACGCCTTCATCCTGGGTGAGGAGGGCGTAGAGGAGATGCTCGACTTCGACATTCGGGTTGTCATGCGTTTGCGCGAGGGCGGAAGCGTCCCGAACGGCTTCCTGCGCCTTAAGCGTGAATTTTTCGTAGTTCATTGGATTTCCTGTTTACAAAGATACGAAAAGAAGAAGTTGCCGGCAATATCGAGGGAGAGGCGCGGGGAGGAGCGTTGGCGCCAGTCTTGTCCCCTGCTATACTTTTCCCATGGATAAAGATTTCAAGGCCGTAATTTTGCACGGATTCTCGAACGAGGAAGCGCTCGCCGTGATGCGGGCGGTCAAAGCCCTGGGGATGGGCGCGGGTTCCACGGCATTCGCGACGACGACGCCCACGAGCATCGAATGGAAAGTGGGATACCTGGTCGAACACCTGGCCGAAGAGCATGCCATGATGAGCGAACGGATGAAGAAGGCCTGAACGGAAAAAAGGGGCCGGCCGCGAACGCGGCCGGCCCCTTTACGCGACAACCGTTTTCATTCGGGATCGAAATCGGGGATCTTCGCTTTGAGCGCCTTCACGAAAGCCTCTCCGCTTGAGCTTCGCTTGAGCGCGATGAAAACGACATTGTCCCTTCCGGAAATCGTGCCGAGCACGTCATCCATTCCCATATTGTCGATGGCCAGGGCGACGGAATCGGAGTGGCCCGAAAAGGTTCTCACCACGACCAGTCCCTCGTTCCAGTCGACCGAGACGTAGCCCCGCAGGAAATCCTGGATATAATGTTTCTCCGATTCCTTCCTCTCCTCCTCGGAGGGGACTGTATAATAATACCCTGTCTGGCCATCGGCGACTTTGCCGACCTTCAAATACTTGAGGTCGCGGGAGAGCGTGGCCTGGGTGACCGAATAGCCCGCTTCCGAGAGCAACTGGAGCAGGGTATCCTGGGAATCGATCCGATGGGCTTTTATAAGGGTCTTGACCACTTTAAGGCGCTCAAGTCTTTCTTTCATGTCGGGAATTTCTCCATTGCGAACTTTGGCGTTTGCATAGTATTGCATGTTTTTGCGTTTTTCTCAAGGCAAAATCATCAGCGTCAAGGCGGGCGTTGAAAGAGCCAAACCTTACCGAAGCGCGAACGATGGCGCCTCAGTAGTCAGCGCGCTTCCAGCCGAACTTGGTCTGGAGCCGGTGAAGGAGCATATCCCAGTTTGTCTTTCCCGCGAAAAATCCCTTTGCCGACTCGTAGCCCGAGGCGAAGAGTTTGGCATACACCTCGTCCTCGGAAACGATGTTAAAATTGGTCATGGAAACGCCCTCGTCATCGATGAATAGTGTTCTTTCCTTGTTCCTTGCCCCATAGAGCACAAGCTGTTCCTGGACAAGAAGCAGGCTTTCAAAGAGCGCGCCCATGTAATCGATCACCCCCTTCACTTCCCGGTAATTGGTCGACTCGGGCGATGTATAGGGGAAAAAGCCCAAAGTCTCATCGTTGAGCCCATTGGATAGTCGCCTGCCGTATTTTGGATCGTCAAAAATCCCGATTGGATAATTCCACATGACACCTCCGTCGGCGTAAAACTGGGGCTCTGAAGTCCCCGGATATTGATAGGGAATGGATTCAAAAAAGAGGGGGATGGACATCGATATCCTGACGGCGAGAGCCACTTCCATATCGGGAGTGGTCTCATAAGAAAAGACTCGGCTCGTCCTGTTCGAGATATCGGTTCCCGTTATGAAAAGATCAAAAAACGTCCTATTCCCGACATGAAGAGAAGCTTCCCTGAAATCCCTGAACGTGTAGGCTTCCTTTGGCGCGGTGAACTGCCCCGCTATCACTGATTTCACCCAGGTATACAGATATTCGCTCGAATACCAGCCTTTTTCCTGGATGAAGCGAACGGAACATTGAAGATTGCCGAAAATGCCGAGCGACAGCTTTTTGAGCGCGTGCGGATTCACCTTGATGAGCTTTTCATTTTCCACGTTCAAGCTGCCTTCCGCCGGCACTTTGCGGTAATCGAGGCTGTCGCTTATGGTCTTGATGTCCTCAAAACTCTGGAAATTGAGGGCGAGAACCGTCGCGGTAATGGCGCCCGCCGATGTGCCCGCCGTGCGCTCCACCGAACGCATCAGGCCATTTTCATAGAGATATTTAAGGGCGCCGAGATAGGCGACACCTCGCACTCCGCCGCCTTTGAATACGAGATTCCTGTAGCTGGGCATCTTCCGGCTCCTTGCGTAGGGAGTTTCGCGCTTCGGTCGAGCCGAGTCGCTCAGCCAAAAGCATATACCAGTCGGCCTGCCCGCTCCATAGGTGTTGCGCAGGAGGGCCGAAACGATATAGCGTAGCCGCATGAAGGGCGATTGGCGCGAAGCGATGAGGAAAAGGATTTCGAGGCTGCCGGGGAAGGAAGAGGGGGAACTCGTCAGCCGACTCGAATCGAGCGGGGCCCTCCCCTTCGCGGCGACGGCATACTGGCTTAGCCTCGCCTCGGAAGACTATCGCGGTTGCGCGCGGAACGATGCCGGCATTCCCGCCGACCCGATACTTGCCCAAGCCTTGCCTTCGAAGGCAGAGTTTGAGCTCGCGGGGCTTGAATCCGACGACCCTCTCCGCGAGCGGGACCATTCACCATTCCCCCGTCTCGTCCATCAGTACCCCTCGCGCGTACTCTTGCGCAGCACGGGCGAATGCCCAGTGTTTTGCAGGCATTGTTTCCGGCGCTCCCTCCTGACGCAGGAGCGCGGCTTCATGGACGAAAAAGCCCAGGAGGCGACGCGCGCCTATCTTCAAGCCCATCCGGAAGTGCGCGAGGTGCTCGTTTCCGGCGGCGACCCCCTCACCGCCGCGACGGCGAAGCTGGAAGGCCTTTTCGCCCGGCTCAGGGCTGGCCGCCCCGGCATTCTCATACGGCTTTGCACAAGAGCCCCAACCACCTTGCCAGAGAGGATCGATGAAGAGCTCGTTGCCATGCTTTCACGCTACAAGCCTCTGAGGATCGTGATCCAGGTCAATCATCCCGCTGAAATTTCCCCGCTTTTCATCGCGAAAATAGAGCTCCTCCTGCGCGCCGGGCTGCCCGTCCGGAGCCAGACCGTTCTCCTTCGCGGGATAAACGATTCGACTGATACGCTTGAAACCTTGTTCGCCGGCCTCGTCCAGGCAGGGGTCGATCCCTACTACCTCTTCCAAGGGGACATGGCGGCGGGCACCTCGCATTTCAGGGTTCCCCTGTCGAGGGGCCTGCGGATCTATGATGAATTGCGGCTGAGGCTTTCAGGGCTGGAGATGCCCCGCTTCGCGGTGGACGCTCCGGATGGAGGCGGCAAGATGTACCTTCCCGAGAGCATAGCGGGGAAAGAGGAAGGCTTCTGGCTGCTTCGCGGACCGGACGGCGCCCTCCACCGCTACCCGGAAGAAGAGGAGTGGACGCGCTAGCCTGGGCTCATTCCCACTCGATCGTGGCGGGCGGTTTGGATGAGATATCATAGGCGACCCGTCCGACCGCCGGCACTTTGTTCGTGATAGCCGATGAAATCGCGATGAGATCCCTGGATTCGAAGGGATAGACATCGGCGGTCATGCCATCCTCGCTCACGACAGCCCTCAGCGCGACGACATAGCCGTATTTCCTCTCGTCGCCCGCCACGCCCACCGAGCGGATGGGCAGGAGAACGCAGAATGCCTGCCAAATCTTGTCGTAAAGCCCGCGCTCCTTGAGCTCGGCGATGAAAACGGCGTCGGCGTCCCGCAAAATATCGCATTTCTCTTTCGTCACATCGCCGAGGATTCTCACTCCCAGGCCGGGACCCGGGAAGGGATGCCTGCTCACCACTTGGGGGGGGAGTCCCAAAAGGCGGCCCAAGGCCCTGACTTCGTCCTTGTACAGCCGGTCCAGCGGTTCGATCACCCGCCCTTCTGCCCGCTTCTTCTCGACGAGAGGGCTCCGGACGTTGTGATGACTCTTGATGACCTGCGCCTTTTTGCCGACACCCTTGCCGGACTCGATGAGGTCGGTGTAGAGGGTTCCCTGCACAAGGTAGGCTTCGGGTATGCCGAGGCGCGCCACCTCTCGCTCCTGTATGGTGATAAAGAGATCGCCGATGATCCTTCGCTTTTTTTCCGGATCGGCCTCCCCTCGCAGCGCTTCCAGGAACTCGGCCTCCGCGTCGACTTTTTGCAGGTGTCGCGCCCCGAGCGAAGCCAGGTTTTTCATGACCTCCTCGCTCTCAGCCTTGCGCATGAGGCCCGTGTCCATATACAGAAGATAGACTTGCGCGGGGTCGAGGACCTTGAGGAGGAAGGCGCCCGCCACGGTGGAATCGACCCCTCCCGAAATGAGAAGGAGGACGGGATCGCGTCCGACTTTCGCCTTGATCTTCTCGGCTTCCCGTTCGAGGTAGGCCTGCATCGACCAGCCGCGGCCGGCGCGGCAAATGCCAAGGGCGAAATTTTCCAGGATTTTCGTGCCGAACTCGCAGTGGCTCACCTCGGGGTGGAACTGTACGCCCCAGCGAGGCTTTCCCGAATACGCGAGCGCGGCGGCTATCCCGCCCTCGGATTCGGCGATGACTTCCCAGCCGTCGCCCGGCCTCACGATGGAATCCCCGTGGCTCATCCAGCTGGAGAATTCGCGCGCCACCCCCGCGAAAAGCGGGTTCTCGGCGCCAGCCTCGCGGAGGAAGACGGGCTTCCTCCCGTACTCGCGCTCGGGGAGGCGCCCCACCTCGCCGCCCATGTCCAGCGTCATCCTCTGTATGCCATAGCAGATGCCGAGCATGGGCAAGCCGCAGGCGTAGAGGGTTTCGTGGGGCGCGGGCGCTCCCTCCTCGTAGGCGCTGAAGGGCGAGCCCGAGAGGATGATCCCCACGCAATCCCGGAGTTCCGCCCCGCCGAGGGCCGAATCGCCGGATAGTATCTCGGAATAGACGCCCAGCTCCCTTACCCTTCGGCCTATGAGCTGGGTGTACTGGCTGCCGTAATCCAGAATCAGGATCTTATCCACGGGCTCTCCCTCACGATGGTCTGCTGGCGGTCGGATCCGACCGAAATGATCGACACCGGCGTCTCGGTGAACTCTTCGATGAACTGGATATATTCGCGGGTCCTTAAGGGAAGCTCATCCCAGGAGCGGCACCCATCGATGCGCTCGTTCCAGCCCGGGAATTTCTTCAAAACGGGCGTCGCGTTCTCGAGATCCTTTATCGAGGCCGGGAAGTCCTCAACAACCTTGCCGCGGATTTTATAGGCGACGCAGGCCTCGAATTCGGGCAGGGCGTCGTAAACATCGATGTGGGTCAATACCAGGCGGTCGAGCGAGTTGACGATGCAAGCGTAACGCAGGGCGACGAGATCGAGGTAGCCGCAGCGCCGGGGCCTGCCCGTCGTCACGCCGTACTCATTGCCCGTCGTCCGGATGTAATTCGATAGGGATCCGGGCGAATCGTCGGCGAATTCCGTCGGGAAGGGTCCGTTCCCCACGCGGGTGGCATAGGCCTTGAAGACGCCGAGAATCCTGTCCACGTTGCGCGGGCCGATCCCCCCCTGGGCGGCAGCCCCGGCGGCGCATGACATGCCGGAGGAAACGAAGGGATAGGTTCCCGTGTCGATATCGAGGAGGGCGCCCTGGGCTCCCTCGAAGAGGGTCCAGGCGTTCTTGTGGTGGTGGAGATATGACGAGGCGTCGACCGACATGGGAAGGAGCTTGGCCCTCCAGGCGTCGAGAAAGGCCCTGTCGGCATCGGCGAGGTTGAAAAGCCTCTCTTCGTCGTCGATATCGGCAAGCCGTATGCCGTCGCGGGAAGCCTTGAGGGAATAGGCGACGCCGATTCCCATGCCTGTCGTGCCGATCGGCTTCCTGCGCTGGCCGTCGATCTCCCTGTCCAGCTCCTTGTAGCGCGGCAGGACGATGTGAGCCCTGTCCGAGATGAGGACTCTGCCTTCCCAGTCTATTCCCTTCTCTTTGAGCCCGTCGAGTTCGGCGAAGAGGGCCTCGGGGTCGATGACCATGCCGCTGCCCAGTATG